>Ga0164290_1001017_pt1 | contig 58712 bp, 59 predicted proteins | sample Micstemetagenome_FD_108782 | JGI IMG/M metagenome (GOLD analysis project Ga0164290, IMG submission 108782) | Contaminated culture microbial community from soil near Moab, Utah, USA - Microcoleus steenstrupii SON62 (Illumina Assembly) | ecosystem: Environmental > Terrestrial > Soil > Soil crust...
CAGGCGCGCGCCGCCGCGCTCGACGAGCTCAGGGGCCTGCGCGCGACGCTCGTCTTCTACGAATCGGGCCCGCGGCTCGGGGCGACGCTCGCCGCGCTCGCCGAGCGGCTCGGGCCGCGCCCGGCGGCCGTGGCGCGCGAGATCAGCAAGCGGTTCGAGGAGGTGGTCGACGGCGACCTCGCGACGCTCGCCGCCCGCTACGCCGACGCGGGGCCCAAGGGCGAGATCGTGGTGGTGGTGGGGCCGCCGGGCGAGGCGCCCGCCGCCACGGCCGAGGACCTCGACGCGATGCTCGGCCGCGCCATGGCGTCGGCCCCGCTCAAGACCGCGGTGGCCGAGGTCGCGGACGCGCTCGGCCTGCCGCGCAAGCAGGTCTATTCCCGAGCGCTGGAGCTGAAGGGCCGGTGACGCGCCGCCGCGCCGAGGCCTGGGGGCGCCGCGCCGAGACGTTCGCGGCCTGGTGGCTCCGGCTCAAGGGCTACCGCATCCTCGCGCGGCGCGTGCGGACGGCGTTCGGGGAGATCGACCTCGTCGCCCGGCGCGGCCGGACGCTCGTCTTCGTCGAGGTAAAGGCACGGCCCGACGTGGCCCGCGCCGCGGACGCGCTCACCCACACCAACCGGCGACGCGTCTCGCGTGCGGCCAATGCGCTTCTCGCGCGTTTCGGCAAGGGGTGCGACGCGGCGCGCATCGACGCGGTGCTGGTGGCGCCGTGGCGACCGCCCCTGCACGTGGTCGGAGCCTGGGTGGGAGAGTGAGTATGGACGAGGCGGTGAAGCAGCTCGGGCTGCTCGAGGACGAGGCGATCCCGCTCGACGAAGCGGCGCTGATGCTCGCCGCGCTCGACCACCCGCACCTCGACCTCGAAGCCTACCTCGACCAGATCGCCGACATGGCGGCCCAGCTCATCGGCCGCGGGCACCGCGCGACCGGCGCGCGCGAGCGCGCCGAGCTCCTCGCCGACCTCGTCCACCACGAGCACGGCTACCGCGGCGATTCGAACGACTACGACAACCCGGCCAACGCCGACCTCGTCGCGGTGATCGACCGGCGGCGCGGCCTGCCGGTGGCGCTGTCGATCGTCTACGCCGCGGTCGCGCGCCGGGTCGGCTGGACCGCCGACCCGCTCAACATGCCGGGCCACGTGCTGGTGCGGCTCGGCCGCGAGCCGGATTCGGTGATCGTCGACCCGTTCGCCGGCGGCGCGGTGCTCGACGGCGAGGGGCTCGCCCGTCTCATCGCGCGCGTCGTCGGCAGCCACGCCACCGTCGAGCCCGAGCACCTCACCCCCTTGAGCAACCGCGCGGTGCTGGTGCGGCTGCTGTCGAACCAGGCGGCGCGGGCGCGGCGAGCCGGGGATCTCGACCGCGCGCTCGTCCTCCACGAGCGGATGACAAGCTTCGCGCCGTCCTTTACGGGGCTGTGGTGGGAGCGCGCCCGGCTCGAGCAGCTGCTGGGGCGGGCGCGCAGCGCGCGCGCCAGCCTCGGCGCGATGCTCGAGACGACGCGCGACCCGGCGCTCCGCTCGCGCATCCGCGCGGCGCTCGACGCGCTGCAGAGGTCGATCAACTAGGGGCGCCGGCGCCCCGAAAGGGGCAGGCATGGCGCTCAACGTCGCGGTCCAGATGGACCCGCTCGAATCCATCAGGATCGCCGGCGACTCGACCTTCGCCATCATGCTCTCGGCGCAGGCGCGCGGCCACCGCCTCTGGCACTACACGGCCGACGACCTCGGCTACCGTTCGGGCCGGGTGATCGCGCGGGCGCGCCCCGTCACCGTGCAGCGCGTCGAAGGCGACCACCACCGCTTCGGCGAGGCCGCGGAGCTCGACCTCGGGGCCGAGGTCGACGTCGTGCTGATGCGCCAGGACCCGCCGTTCGACATGGCCTACATCACCGCGACGCACCTGCTCGAGCTCGCGCAGGCGCAGGGGACGCTGGTGGTGAACGACCCCGCGAGCGTGCGCAACGCGCCCGAGAAGCTGTTCGTGCTCGAATACGCGCGCTTCATGCCGCCGACGCTGGTGACGCGCCGGCTCGACGAGGTCCGGGCCTTCCACGCCGAGCACGGCGAGATCGTGGTGAAGCCGCTCTACGGCAACGCCGGTTCGGCCGTGTTCCACGTCGGCGCCAGCGACGCCAACCTCGCCGCGCTCGTCGAGCTGTTCGGCGAGGTCTGGCGCGAGCCGTTCATGGCGCAGAAGTTCCTGCCGAGGGTGTCGGAAGGCGACAAGCGCATCGTGCTCGTCGACGGCGAGCCGGCGGGCGCGATCAACCGCCTGCCCAAGACCGGCGAGATCCGCTCCAACCTCGCCGCCGGCGGCTCGGCGCAGCCCACCGAGCTGTCGCCGCGCGAACGCGAGATCTGCGCCGCGCTCGGCCCCGAGCTCGAGCGCCGGGGCCTCGTCTTCGTCGGCATCGACGTCATCGACGGGCACCTGACCGAGATCAACGTCACCTCGCCCACCGGAATCGTCGCGATCGACCGCTTCAACGGAACCGACACGCCCGCCCGCATTTGGGAGGCCATCGAAACGAGACGGACGGCGCGCGCGAATGGATAGCTGGCTGGTGGAGCTGATCGGGCGGGCGGGCTATCTCGGCGTCGCCTTCCTCATGTTCCTCGAGACGGTGTTCCCGCCGATCCCGTCCGAGGTCATCATGTCGCTCGCCGGCTTCCAGGCGAGCCGAGGACACATGACGCTGGCGGGCGTGATCGGCGCGGGCGTCGGCGGCGCGATGTTCGGCAACACCTTCTGGTACCTCGTCGCCCGCGCCTACGGCTACAAGCGCTTCCGCAAGCTCACCGAACGCTACGGGCGCCTGCTCACCGTCTACCCGGAAGAGGTGGACTACGCCGAGACCTGGTTCCACCGCTGGGGCGCGGCCGCGGTCGGGGTGGGGCGCATCATCCCCACCGCCCGCTCGCTCATCTCGGTGCCGGCCGGCATCCTCAAGATGAGCTTCTCGCGCTTCGTCTTCTATTCGACGATCGGCACCGCGATCTGGACCGCGGTGCTCGCGACCGCCGGCTACCTGCTCGGCCGCGCCTACGCGGACGCGGCGCGCTTCATCGATCCCGTGGCGACCGGGGTGATGGTGCTGCTCGTGCTGCTCTACCTGTACCGGCTGGTCACCTACGACAAGCGCCGCGCGCGGGCGCAGGCGCGGGGGTAGGAGCGGCCCGCGGCGGCGTCGGTCCTGCCGGCGGGCCTCGGCCCGCCGCAGGCCGTCCGGCCTACGCCCGCGGATGCGCGTTCCGGTACACGTCCATCAGGTGCGCCGCGTCGACGGCGGTGTAGACCTGCGTCGAGGACAGGCTGGCGTGCCCCAGCAGCTCCTGGATCGAGCGCAGGTCGGCGCCGCGCCCGAGCAGGTGCGTCGCGAAGCTGTGGCGCAGCGCGTGCGGCGTCGCCGACGGCGGCAGCCCGAGCCCGGCGCGCACCGCCTGCATCGCGCGGCGGATGAGGCCCGCGTTGAGCGGTCCGCCCTTGGCGCCCCGGAACAGCGGCGCGCCGCGCGCGGTCGGGTAGGGGCAGAGCGCGAGGTAGCGCTCGACCGCGTCGCGCACCTGCGGCAGCAGCGGCACGACGCGGGTCTTGTTGCGCTTGCCGGTGACGGTGATCGTCTCGCCCAGCGGCAGCGCCGCGCCCGTGAGCGACAGCGCCTCGGCGATGCGCAGGCCGCACCCGTAGAGCAGCAGCAGCACCGCCTCGTCGCGCGCCGAGATCCACGGCTCGTCGGACTGCTCGCCCGCGTCCCGGACGGCCGAGATCGCGTCGGTCGGCGACAGCGGGCGCGGCACCCGCTTGGGCAGCCGCGGGCTCTTGAGACCGGCGATGCCGTGGCAGTCGATGCCCTTGGTGCGCGCGAGCCAGCCGAACAGGTTGCGCAGGGCCGACACCTCGCGCGCCACCGACACGTTGGCGAGCCCGTCGCCGCGTCGCGCGGCGAGGAAGGCGCGGAAGTCGGCGAGCGCCAGCGCCCCGAGCGCCGCCCCGTCGACGGGCCGGCCGAGGTGCGGCCCGAGGAAATCGAGGAAGCCGTGAGCCGTGGTCGTGTAGGCCCGGAGCGTGTGCGGCGACACGCGCTGGCCGTGCTGCAGCGAGCCGAGCCATTCGGCGACGAGCGACCGGGCGGGGTGCGCCGCGAGGTCGGTGGTCGCGACGCGCAGCCCGGTCGGGCGGCCCGGTCCGGCTAGGGCGGCGTCAGCAGCCATCGGGCGATCATCCGCGAGACGACGCTGCCGAGGAAGGCGAGAAGCTCGCCCCCGTGCCCGCCCTCGAAATTGTGCGCCGCGCGCGCGCCGAGCGCGAGGACGCCGGTCGGCAGCGGCTTGGGCAGGCGCAGCCGGATCAGCGCCTCGGAGCGGATGAGGTCGGCCATCGGCCCGAACACGTCCGCGCCCTTCTCGACCGCCCGCAGCGTCACGTCGGGGCCGCCGGCGAACGCGCTGGTGAGCGCGGCCGGGCTCAGCATCTGCATGCCCTGCGCGCTCGCGCGGATAGCTTGGTTGCGGGTGACGAGCCCGAGCGCGACCGCGTCGACGCTCAGGATGTCGACCCAGTCCTGCGTCACCACGTGGATGAGGTGGTCGAGCCCTTCGGCGTCCATCGCGGCGAGCGCCGCGATGTGGATCTGCGCCACCGCCCCGGTGTGGCCGCGGGCGTAGGCGAGCAGGTCGGCGTTCGCCTCGTCGAGTGCCGCCACCCGCGCGCGCAACCGCGCCATCGCGTTGGTCTGGAAGTCGATCACCTTGCTCATCTGGCGTACGAGACTAACGCAAGCCGCTCGAGATCCAACGGAGAAATCGCCGCGGCGGCCGTCCGCGTGGCGCGCGGCGCGTCATCGGTGCCGAAGCACCCGATCCCGGCCCCGCCGCGGGCGGGCGAGGGCTGCGGCGGCCCGTCGCCGGTTCACAGGATCGACTGGCCGGTCTTTTCCCAATCGGCGGCGAAGGCGGCGAGGCCTTTGTCGGTGAGCGGGTGGTTGAACAGCGCGCGGATGACGGCGGGCGGCGCGGTCATCACGTCGGCGCCGATCTTCGCCGCCTGGAGCACGTGGACCGGGTGGCGGACGCTCGCCACGAGGATCTCGGTGTCGAAGGCGTAGTTGTCGTAGATCGTCTTGATGTCGTCGATGAGCGCCATGCCGTCGAAGCCGACGTCGTCGTGGCGGCCGACGAAGGGCGAGATGAACGCCGCGCCCGCCTTGGCGGCGAGCAGCGCCTGGTTGGCGGTGAAGCACAGCGTCACGTTCACCATGACGCCGTCGTCCGACAGCGCCTTGCACGCCTTCAGCCCGTCGACCGTGAGCGGCACCTTGATCGCGATGTTGTCGCCGAGCGTCAGCAGCTTCTCCGCCTCGCGCATCATCGAGGCGTGATCCATCGACACGACCTCGGCCGAGACGGGTCCGTCGACGAGCTTGGCGATCTCGGCGATCACCTCGAGGAACTGGCGGCCCGACTTGTGGATGAGGCTCGGGTTGGTGGTCACGCCGTCGAGCAGGCCGGTGGCGGCGAGATCGGCGATTTCCTGCGTGTCGGCGGTGTCGACGAAGAATTTCATGGGGGCTCGGCCTTGATCGGATGGCGTTCGGCCTGCTCTATCGCGCGCCGGGAGGGAATGCCATGCCGCAAAGCGACCCGCCCGTGCTCGCCACCGCGCGCCTGACGCTGCGGCCGCACGGCGCCGACGACCTCGACGCGAGCCACGCCATGTGGTCCCACCCGGACGTCGTCCGGCACATCGGCGGGCGGCCGTTCACGCGCGAGGAATGCTGGCACCGGCTGCTGCGCTACGCCGGCCTGTGGTCGATGCTCGGCTACGGCTACTGGGCGGCGATCGAGACGGCGACCGGAACCTTCGTCGGCGAGGTCGGGTTCGCCGACATGGGGCGCGACCTCGACCCGCCGTTCGGCGGCGCCCCCGAGGCGGGATGGGCGCTGGGGCCCGCCGCGCACGGCAAGGGCTACGCGACCGAGGCGATGCGCGCCGCCCTCGCCTGGGGCGACCGCCGCTTCGGGGGTGCGCGCACCGTCTGCATGATCGACCCCGGCAACGCCGCCTCGCTCGGCGTGGCGCGCAAGCTCGGCTACGCCGAATACGCCCGCACCGGCTACAAGGGCGGCCCGATCCTGCTCCTGGAACGGGTGCCGGGTCGAAATGCGCGGCCCGCGTGATATATACGCCTAACGCACCAGCCTGAGAGCGGAGACACGATGGCGACCGAAGCCCCGACGATCACCCTGACCCCGCCCGAACCCGTCGTGGCGGTGGCGCCCGAGAAGGCCGCCGGCCTCGTGCCGCTCAAGGCCGAGCAGAAGAGCGAGCTCGAGACGCGGGTCGACGGCTTCGTCGACCAGCTCGTGGCGCAGGACGCGAATTCGCCCGAGTTCGGCAAGCAGGTCGACCGCATCGCCAACCTCGGCCAGGCCGAGATCGCCGAGGCCGCGCGCTTCTCCAACCGCTTCCTCGATCGCCCCGTTCGCGCGATGGACAAGGAGACCGGCGTCGGCACCGACCTCGCCGAGCTCCGCCGCACGATCGAAGACCTCGACCCCGGGCGGCGCGGCAACCTCACCGCGCCGCGCAAGCTGTTCGGCGTCATCCCGTTCGGCAACAAGCTGCGCAACTACTTCGACAGCTACAAGTCGGCGCAGAGCCACATCGCCTCGATCCTCGCGCGCCTGGGCAGCGGCAAGGACGAGCTGCTGATGGACAACGCCGCGATCGACGTCGAGCGCCAGAACCTCTGGGCGACGATGGGCAAGCTCGAGCAGATGATCCACGTCTCGAAGACGCTCGACGCCCGCCTAGAGGCCAAGGCGATCGAGCTCGAGTCGTCGGACCCCTCCAAGTCGAAGGCGATCCGCGAGACCGCGCTCTTCTACGTGCGCCAGCGCACCACCGACCTGCTGACCCAGATGGCGGTGACCGTGCAGGGCTACCTCGCGCTCGACCTCGTGAAGAAGAACAACGTCGAGCTGGTGAAGGGCGTCGACCGCGCGTCCACCACGACGGTCGCGGCGCTCCGCACCGCGGTGACGGTCGCCCAGGCGCTCACCAACCAGCGGCTCGTGCTCGACCAGATCACGACCCTAAACACCACCACCGCCAACATGATCGAGTCGACCGGCGCGCTCCTGAAGGACAACACCGCGCGCATCCACGAGCAGGCGGCCTCGTCGACGATTCCGGTCGAGACGCTGAAGCGCGCCTTCCAGAACATCTACGACACGATGGACGCGATCGACCAGTTCAAGCTCAAGTCGCTCGACGCGATGCGCACCACGGTCGACGCGCTGTCGAGCGAGGTCGAGAAGTCGCGCGGCTACATCGCGCGCGCCGAAGGCGCCTCGCAGGCGAGGGTCGAGGGCGGCGGCTCGCCCTTCACCCCGATCGAGGCGAGGTAGGGCTTGCCGCTCGACCCCGACCGGGCGCTCGAACGCGCCGAGGAGTTCCTGCGCCGCCACATGAAGTCGAAGGCGACGCGGGAGGCCGAACGCCGCGCGCGCGAGCGGCGCGCGCGCGAGTTCGGCCGGCGGCTCGGGCGCGCCGCCGCGGTGACCGGGGCGTCGACCGTCGGCGTGCTCGGCTACGGGCTCGCGGTGGCGCCGGTGGGCGCGACCGGGCTGATCGCTGCAGGCGCGGCCACGGTGGCCGCCGCGGCGGCCGCGCTGATCTGGCCCTCGCGCCGCCCGCAGGGCACCGCGGCGCTGACGATGGTCGGGCTCGGCACGCTGACTTCAGAGGCCGAGGACTGGCTGCTCCGCCAGCGCGGCAGCCTGCCGGGCAAGGCGCTGCCGGCGATCGACGCCATCCTCTCGCGCCTCCACGACCTCCAGCCGCACCTCGCCGCGCTGGCGCCGGCCGATCCGATGGCCGGCGAGGCGCGCCGCCTGATCGGCGAGCATCTCCCGCGCCTCGTCGACTCCTACCTCGGCGTCCCCGCCGCCGCCCGCGAGGGCAATCCCGAGATCGCGCGGCGCCTCGTCGACGGGCTCGGCATCGTCGCCGCCGAGTTGACCCGGCTGTGCGAGGAGGTCGGCAAGGACCGGCTGCTGAGCTTCGAGACGCAGGGCCGCTTCCTCGAGACCCGCTACGGCACCGACGAGGGAACGGCGAAGCCGTGACCCGTCGTGCGCGCTGCTGCTGCGGCCGTCTCGCCATCAGCGTCGCCGGCGAGCCCGTGCTCAACGCACTGTGCCACTGCGACGACTGCCGCCGCCGCACGGGCAGCGCCTTCGGGTGGTCGGCCTATTTCCGCGACGATCAGGTCGTCGGCGTGGAAGGCGCCGCATTCGAATATGCCGTGCCCGTCGCGACCCCGCAGGTCCGGCGCTTCTGCGGCGACTGCGGCTCGACCCTCTTCTGGTCGACGGGCAACTTTCCCGGCCACACCGGCGTCGCCGGCGGCGCGTTCTTGGATCCGCCGCTCTCCGAACCGACCGCCGCCTACCGCGCCGCCAAGCGCTGCGCTTGGCTGACGCTGCCCGCGGCTTGGCCGCAGCATCCCTGATCCTCGCCTCGGCCTGAGCTGCGACGATCGACCGGCCGGTCGAGCTTGCTCCGCCCGCGCGGGCGGGGGATAAGCCGCGGCATGGCGCTCGAACGCAAGCTCGGGGACTGGCAGGCGACGGGGCTGATCGACGCGGCGACCGCCGAGGCGATCCGCGCGCACGAGGCGGCGGCGAGCCGGCCGGTGGCGCTGTGGGCGACGGTCGGCATCGGGCTGTTCGCGCTCGCGCTCGGGGTGGTGCTGATCGTGGCGGCCGGCTGGGACATGATCCCGTCGGGCCTGAAGCTCGGGGTGCATTGGGCGATGACCGCCGCCGCCGCCGGCGTGGTGTGGCTGGCGCGCCGCCAGAGCCGTCGCTGGCTCGGGGAGGGCGGGCTCTTCCTGCTCGCCGCGCTGGTGCTCGCCGGGGTCGCGCTCCAGGGGCAGATCTACCAGGTGACCTCGCCGGTGTGGCAGGCGCTCGGCTGGTGGGCGCTCCTCGCCAGCCCGGCGATCCTCGCGGCGGGCTGCACGCGGCTCACCGCCTACGGCTGGGCGGGCATGCTCGCGGTGCTGGCGCTCGCCTTCGCCGCCGAGTCGTCGCTGTCGGCGCGGCCTTGGGCGGTCGCCGCCGACAATCTCCCCGCCGCGCTGCCGCCCGCGCTGGTGCTCGTCGGGATCCTGCTCCACGGCCGCGCCGGCGGCGACTTCGCCGACGCCGTGCGCGAGGCGGGGCTCGCCTTCCTGCTCGGCGGCGCGAGCTTCGCGCATTTCGCCTGGGCGGTCGCCGTGGCCCCGACCGACGCCGCAGCGATGGCGCTGCGCCTGCCGCTCGCGCTCGGGGTGGCGGCGGCCGCGATCGCGCTCGCCGGGCGGCTGGGCGTCGGCGCTTCGGTCGTGGTGCGCGTGAGCGTGGCGGCCGCGGCGACCGCGACCGTACTCGCCGCCGCGGTGCCGCACGCCGACGCGCTCGCCCCGCGGCTGTTCGGCGCCTTCGCCTTCTTCGCCATGTGGGGCGCGGTCGCCTGGGCCGCGCACGCGGCCGGCTGGCGCGTGCTGTTCGGGATCGCGGTGGGCATGGTCGCGATCCGGCTGTTCATCGTCTACGTCGAGCTGTTCGGCGGCCTCGCGCTCACCGGCTTCGGGCTGGTCGCCGGCGGGCTGCTGCTCATCGGGCTGGCGGTCGGCTGGGCGAAGCTCATGCGGCGGCCGGCGTGAGGCGCCGCCTTCTCGCCGCCGCGCTCGCGCTGCCGCTCGTCGGGCTGGCGGTCGGCGTCGCGGTGCAGGAGACCGGCGCGCGTGGCGCCAGCGAATGGCGCCTGCCGGTCACCGGCTACGACCCGCGCGACCCGCTGCGCGGCCGCTTCGTCGCCTTCCGCTACGACTGGACGGTGTCGGGCCCGGCGCACCTGTGCCGCGACGGCGGCTGCGACCTGTGCCTCGAGCGCGGCGGCCGCCACGTCCGGGTGGTGGCGCGCGGCGACAGCTGCCTGGCGCGGATCGATCCGCGCGCGAGCCGGATCGCGCTCGCCCACGCGCCCGAATTCGGTTCGGAGCGGCCGCCGCTTGTCGCGACGAGCCGGCTGTTCGTGTCGGAGGCGAGCGCCCCGCGGCTCGAGGCGATGCTGCGGCGCGGCCCGATGGTGGTGCGCGCGCGCTTGACGCGCGACGGCCGCCTCATCAACGATCGCCTCGAACCGGCGGGAAAGGACCCTCGATGAAGCGACTCTTGGCCTTGGCGATGACCCTGTCGGCCGCGCCGCTCGCCGCGCAGCAGGACCTGTCGAAGGTGGAGATCCGCGCCGAGCAGGTGGTTCCGGGCGTCCACGTGCTGTTCGGCGCGGGCGGCAACATCGGGCTGTCGACGGGCGCCGACGGCAGCTTCGTCATCGACGACCAGTTCGCGCCGCTCACCCCGCGCATCCAGGCCGCGATCGCGAAGATCGCCGACCGCCCGGTGCGCTTCGTGCTCAACACGCACTGGCACGGCGACCACACCGGCGGGAACGAGAATTTCGGCAAGGCCGGCGCGCTCATCGTCGCGCACGACAACGTGCGGGTGCGGATGTCGTCGGAGCAGTTCATCGCTTCGCTGAACCAGAAGGTGCCGCCGTCGCCGGCGGTGGCGCTGCCCGTCGTGACCTTCGACGCCAGCACGACCTTCCACATCAACGGCGACGCGATCCGGGCCGTCCACGTGCCCAACGCCCACACCGACGGCGATTCGCTCGTGCATTTCACCAAGGCGAACGTCGTCCACATGGGCGACACCTACTTCGCCAACGGCTATCCCTTCGTCGACCTGTCGTCGGGCGGCAGCGTCACCGGGCTGATCGACGCCGTCAACCGCGGGATCGCGCTCGGCGACGAGCGGACCCGCTACATCCCGGGCCACGGCCCGGTCACCGACCGCGCGGCGCTCGTCCGCTACCGCGACATGATCGCCGACGTGGTGGCGAAGGTGCGCGCCGGGATCGCCGCGAAGCGCTCGGTCGAGCAGGTCGTCGCCTCGAAGCCCACCGCGCGCTACGACGCGCAGTGGGGCAACGCCTTCATCAAGCCCGACCGCTTCGTCCAGACGGTCTACGCCAGCCTCGTCGCCCCGCGGCACCACAAGCCGGCGGGCCGCACCCACTAGCCGAACAGCCAGGCCGTCATCAGGCGGCCCGGGGTGAAGCTGAACAGCCCGGCGACGACGATCGCGCCGACGAACAGCCCGAGCAGGTGGGCCCGGTGCGCGGCGATGTCGCCGCGCCGCGCCGCCAGGATCGCGCGCGGGACGGTCACGAGCGTCAGCACCGAGAACAGGTGGACGAAGCTGAACGAGCCGGGGTTCAGATGCTTGACGAACAGCGTCGAGACCGCCGTCGTCGCCATGAGCCCGAGCCACAGCCGCCCGAGCGCGCGGTGCCGCGCGTCGCCCTTGCGCGCGAGGAAGAGGTGGAGCCCGAGCGGCATCGCCGGGATCACGGTCGCCAGGTGCACCGCGAGCGCGGCGTCCTTCGCCCAGGCCGGCGTCGGCGCGAGGCCCAGCCCGGCGCGGGCGAGCGCGACGAGGCTGACTGCGATCAACCCGACGGTCGAGGCGGTGAGCGTGGCCCGCGCGGTGGGACCAAGGTCGGAGGCGGGCGCCGCCCGGCTCGCCATCGCCGCCTCCCTCACGCGATCGCCGGCTGGAGCGCGGCGGCCAGGAGCAGCGCCGAGGTCAGGACCGTCGCCAGCAGGTTGAAGCCGGTGCGGGAAAGTTCGTTCGTCATGTTTTCCTCCGTTCGTCGCGGCGGCACGTCCGTCGCGCTGCCGTGATCCGAGGATGGAGCCGCTCCCCCCGCCGGCAAGGACGCCTTCGCGACGGGGGCATCGGCTTCGTCACGAAGGCCGCGGCGGCGGAATTTCCCGTTCGCGAAACGCGAACGGGCGGGCTATTTTCGCGGACGGGAGGGGGTGCGATGCCGACGGCGCGGACACTGGTGATCGAACTCGCGGTGTTGCTCGTCGTCGCCGCGGTCGTCGCCGCGCTCGGTCCCTACGGCACGTTCATGCTCGGGTCGTTCGCCGAACGCTTCGCCTATTGGGCGCCCGCCATCCTGTTCGGCTACGCCGTCGTGCGGCCGATCATGATCGTCGCGCCCGCCGCCGCGCGGCGGCTCGACCTGCCCGAATGGAGCGGCTGGGCGGCCGCGGTGCTCGCCGCGGCCTTCCCGATCACCTTCGTCGTCAACTGGCTCAACGGCGGCGGTCTCGCCTTACCCTCCTTCGAGCGCGGGTTCGCCGTTTACCTCCAGGTCGTGCTGATCGGTGCCGGCGTTTCGCTCGTCTTCTGGATGATCGGCCACCGGGCGGCCGTGCCGGCGCCGACGACGGCGGCACCCGGACCGATCGTGTCGCCGCCCGCGCCGGCCGACGTGCCCGAGCCCGCGTTCCTTCGCCGGCTGCCGCCGCACCTCGGTCGCGACCTGCTCGCGCTCGAGATGGAGGACCACTACGTCCGCGCGCACACCGCGGCGGGCAGCGCGCTCGTGCTGCTGCGCCTGCGCGACGCGGTGGCCGAGCTCGCCGGCGCCGACGGCCACCAGGTCCACCGCAGCTGGTGGGTGGCGCGCGGCGCCGTCGAACGCGTCGTCCAGGACGGGCGCAACGTGCGGCTGAGGCTCAGGGGCGGGCTCGAGGCGCCGGTCGCGCGCAACAGCGTGCCGGCGCTGCGCGCCGCCGGCTGGTTCTAGATCCGCTTCGACAGCCCGATCGCCAGCCGGCAGGCGGCGCGGATACCGAGCGACAGCAGCGGATAGAAGGGCGCCTTCTCCGCCTCGTGCTCGAGCGCGGTGTCGCGGTGCTCGAGCTCTTCGGCCTGGAATTCCTCGATGCGGGACGCGAGCTCGGGGTCGCCGTCGCCCAGCGCCTCGCGCTGCTCGGCGTAGTGGCGGTCGATCTCGGTCTCGACCGCGACGGTGCAGGCCATCGCGGCGCGCGGCCCGAGCAGCGCGGTCGCCGCGCCGAGCGCGAAGCCGGCGACGTGCCAGAAGGGCTGGAGCGCGGTCGGGCGCACGCGGCGCTCGGCGACCAGCCGGTCGAACGTCTCGAGGTGGCGCCGCTCCTGCTGCGCCATGTGCTCGATCTCGCGCGCGTGGGGGTGGCGGCTGCCGAGCACCGCGAGCTGGCCGGCGTAGATCCGCGTCGCGCCGTACTCGCCGGCCTGGTCGACGCGGATCATCGACGCGGTGTCGGGCCGGCGGTCGCCCGGGAGGAAGGGGGGGCGGCTCGCGGCGTCGCTCGCGCGGCCGTCGGACTCAACGGCCCGCGGCGGCCGGCTCAGCGCTTCGCGACCAGCCACAGGACGGCTCCTCCGATGAGCGCCGACAGGATCGCGTTCCAGCCGGCGAGCGAGACGCCCAACATCTCCCAGGGGACGGCGTCGCAGCGCACCAGCGGCGTCGCCATCACCTCGGCGAGGATGTCCTGCGCCGAGGCGCCGCCGGTCGGGGCGGCGCTGCACGTCGTCGGCCCCTGCCACCAGCGTTGCTCGACGCCGGCGTGGAACAGCCCGAGCCCGGCGGCGACGAGGACCGCGAGCCCGGCGAGCGCGAGCAGCGGCCGGCGCGCGCCCCGCCGCGCCATCGCGAGCGCGGCCAGCCCGAGCAGGATCGCCGCGAGGTGCGGCCAGCGCTGCCAGTAGCACATCTCGCAGGGCGCGAGCCCTCGCAGGTGCTGGAACGCGAGCGCGCCGCCGAGCAGCCCGGTCGGGCCGAGCAGCGCCAGCGCGTTCGCCGCGTCGAGCCGGCGGGTGGCGGGAGTCGGGGTCATCGGCCCGGCGTCTAGCACGCGCGGGCGCGCCCCGCCTACCGCGCGATGTGTCGCCCCGCGCCCGCTCAGTGCCCGGCCGGCTTGGCGGCGCCGGGGGCCGCCGGCTTCGCGTCGACCTTCTTCTTGAAGTAGGTCCAGCTCGTCTCGTTCGGCCGCTTGTCGTCGAGCGGCGGCGCCGCGGTGTAGTCCGGGTAGTTGGTGCGGATCTCGTTCTTGAGCACCGCCGGCAGTTGGTCCCAGCTGTCGAGCATCTGGCCGGTGGCGTTGAAGATCATCATGCCGGGCCGGCTGCCCATCCGCATCCACGGCAGCCACTGCGCGACGCGCACCCAGGCCACCGCGGGGTCGGCGGTGGTGTTGCGCGTGTCGAGCAGCGCCTTCTCGTCGGCGACGAAGTCGAAGATCTCCATCGCCTGGTAGGTGCCGCCGACATAGTCCTGGTAGTCGCCGGCGAGCGGGTTCTTGTAGAACAGCGGGACCTCGGCCGCCATGAACACGCGTCCGCCCTCGATGCGGCCGTCGAAGCGGTGGGGCGTGCCGTCGGTCCCGCGCGCGAACTCGGGCGCGCGCATGTTGACCGGATCGTTGGCGACGTGGATCACCTCGACCGTCTCGTCGGTCCAGGGCACGGTCCAGGTGCGGAGCACCTCGTTGGTCTTGGGGTCGAGGTAGAGCATGATCTCGCGCGACACCATGCGGTAGCCGACGCCGCGCTGCGGGTCGTTCACCGTCACGCACTGGCGGATGTTCATGCCCTCGAGGTTGAACAGCAGCCGGTCGCGCTCGCCCGGCACGCGGCTGTAGGCGCGGCCCGACCAGTGGTAGGTCTTGGGGTCGCCGTCCTTGGTCGAGCACTGCATCTTGCGCGTCGCCTGGAGCGCGTCCTCCGGCTTCGACAGGTCGAGCCGGCGGGCCTCGGCGGCCGGCGCGACGGCGAGGACGGCGGTCGCGGCGAGCGCGGCCAACAGCGGTGTCTTCATGATCTCTCCCCCTTTATCCGCGGTGCGGACGCCGCGCGGACGCGGCTGAATTCCGGCATTGACTTTATAGTTGTCCGGACAAATTACAAAGAGGTCAAGCCATCAGGATGGAGGCGGCGCGCATGCGTCCAGGGGTGATCGAGGTCGGGCCACAGCGCTATCGCGAGACGTTCGGGCGCTATTTCGAGGATTTCACGGTCGGCGACGTCTACGAGCACCGCCCCGGCCGCACGATCACCGAGACGGACAACATCTGGTTCACGCTGCTGACGATGAACACGCATCCGTCGCACTTCGACCACGTCTACGCGTCGAAGACCGAGTTCAAGCGGCCGCTCGTCAACTCGCCGCTGACGGTGGCGATCCTCGTCGGCATGAGCGTGTCGGACGTCAGCCAGAAGGCGGTCGCCAACCTCGGCTGGAAGGAGATCAAGATGACCGCGCCAGTGTTCGCCGGCGACACGCTCTACGGCGAGACCGAAGTCATCGAGAAGCGCGAATCGAACTCGCGGCCGCAGCAGGGGTTGGTGACGGTGAAGACCGTCGGCAAGAACCAGGACGGCGTCGTGGTCTGCGAGTTCCTGCGCACCATGCTGATCTGGAAGCGCGGGTTCGGCCCGGGCGACGAGTGAGTAGCTGAGCCGCCCGCCCGGCCCGCCTCCGCGCGGTCGGGGACGGCGGCCGGAAGTTTTGGAGGTAGAAGATGGCCACCGCGTACAGCCAGATCCGCAGCGTCGATCCCGATTTCGAGACGCAGCTCATGGACTCGATCGACAAGTGGATCGAGCGCGACCTGCGCCCCGTGATCCTCGAGCACGACCACGGCGACATCTGGCCCGAGGAGACGGTCCGGCAGATGGCCGAACTCGGCCTGTTCGGCGCGACGATCGGCGAGGAGTACGGCGGGCTCGGGCTGCCGGCGACCACCTACGCCAAGATCATCGCGCGCATCTCTTCCTTCTGGATGGCGCCGACCGGCATCTTCAACTCGCACCTCATCTGCGCCATGGCGATCGAGAAGTTCGGCACGCCGGCGCAGAAGGCGAAGTGGCTGCCCCGGATGGCGAGCGGCGAGATCCGCGGCGGGCTCGCGCTCACCGAGCCCGACGCCGGCACCGACCTCCAGGGCATCCGGATGACGGCGCGCCGCGACGGCGACGACTATGTGATCAACGGCACCAAGACCTGGATCTCGAACGGCATCAAGGGCCAGGTCTTCGCGCTCCTGGTGAAGACCGACCCGGCCGCCGACCCGCGCTACAAGGGCATGAGCCTGTTCATCGCCGACAAGCGGCCGGGCTTCCGCGTCGGCAAGAAGATCGAGAAGCTCGGCTACAAGGCGATCGACTCCGCCGAGCTCATCTTCGAGGACTATCGCGTTCCCGCCGACCAGCTCATCGGCGGCGTCGAAGGGCAGGGCTTCTTCCAGGCGACCGGCGGCCTCGAGCTCGGGCGCATCAACGTCGCCGCCCGCGGCGTCGGGCTGGCCGAGGGCGCGCTGCGGCTCGCCACCGAATACGCCCAGGTGCGCAAGACCTTCGGCAAGCCGATCGCCGAGCACCAGGCCATCCAGCTCAAGCTCGGCGAGATGGTGACGCGGGCGCGCGCCGCGCGCCTCCTCGTCCAGGACGCGGCCGAGGCCTACGACCGCGGCGAGCGCTGCGACATGGAAGCCGGCATGGCGAAGTACTTCGCCTCGGAGGCCGCGGTGCGCAACTCCGAGGAGGCGATGCGCGTGTTCGGCGGCTACAGCTACTCGAAGGAGTACGAGATCGAGCGCTTCTACCGCGACTCGCTGCTGATGTGCATCGGCGAGGGCACCAACGAGATGCAGCGCATGATCATCGCCAAGCAGTGGGTGAAGCGGAACCCGGCATGAGCCAGCCGTTGCCGCTCGCGGGCGTCCGCGTGCTGTCGTCCGAGGCGTACGGCGCGGGGCCCTACGGGACGATGTTCCTCGCGCAGCTCGGCGCCGAGGTGATCAAGATCGAGCCGCCGAAGGGGGGCGACAGCGCGCGCGCGACGGGTCCCTTCTACGCCGGGCCCGACGACAGCCTGTTCCACCAGACCTTCAACCTCAACAAGCGCTCGATCACGCTCGACCTGCGCGCGCCCGAAGGCCGCGAGGTCTTCCACCGGCTGGTGAAGACCGCGGACGCGGTGACGAACAACGCGCGCGGCGACCAGCCGGCGAAGCTCGGGCTCACCTACGACGCGCTCCGCCACGTCAATCCGGCGATCGTCTGCGTCCACGCCAGCGCCTACGGCCGCGGGACGCCGCGCGAGGCGTGGCCGGGCTACGACTACCTCATGCAGGCCGAGGCCGGCTTCATGTCGGTGACCGGCGAGCCGGGGACGCCGCCCACCCGCTTCGGCCTGTCGATGGTCGACTTCATGACCGGGTCGATGCTCGCGACCGCGACGCTCGCCGGGCTGATGGGCGCGAAGGCGACCGGCGTGGGGCGCGACCTCGACCTGTCGCTGCTCGACGCCGCGCTCCACCAGACGAGCTACCCCGCCACCTGGTACCTGAACGAGGGCTACGTCATCGAGCGGATGCCGCGGTCGGCGCACCCGAGCGTCGTGCCGAGCCAGAGCTTCCCGACCGCCGACGGCCACGTCTTCGTCATGGCGCAGATCCCGAAGTTCTGGACCGTGCTCGCCGGCCTTATCGGCGCGCCGCAGCTCGCCGAGGACCCGCGCTACCGCGGCGTCGAGGATCGCTTCGCCAACCGCGAGGCGCTGATCGCCGAGCTGGACGCGATCTTCGCGACCAAGACCACCGACGAATGGATCGCCATCCTCGGCGGCAAGGTGCCGGTCGCGCGCGTCAACGACCTCGCGCAGGCGCTCGACAGCCCGGACGTCGCCGACATGGTGGACCGCGTCGAGCATCCCGCGCGCGGGGACATGCGCGTGCTCGCCAACCCGATCAAGGTGGACGGCCGCCGCCTGCCCAACCGGGCCGGCCCCGCGCTCGGCGCCGACACCGGCGCGCTCCTCGCCGAGGTGGGCTACGACGCCGCCGACGTCGAGCGGCTGCGCGCCGCGGGCGTCGTCTGACCCGATGGGCAAGCTGAGCGGGATCAAGGTCGTCGACCTCAGCCAGTTCCTGCCCGGACCGGCGCTCACCGTCATGATGGCGGACCAGGGCGCCGAGGTGGTGAAGGTCGAGCCGCCGGCGGGCGACCCGGCGCGGGCGATGGCGCCGTTCGAGGCCGACCGGTCGGTGTGGTTCCGCAACCTCAACCGCGGCAAGCGCTCGGTGGTCCTCGACCTCAAGTCCGACGAGGGGCGCGCCGCGCTGTGGCGGCTGATCGACGAGGCCGACGTCTTCGTCGAAGGCTTCCGGCCCGGCGTGATCGCGCGATTGGGGTTCGGCTATCCGGCGGTCGCGGCGCGCAACCCGCGCGTCGTCTACTGCTCGATCTCGGCGTTCGGCCAGTCGGGGCCGCTCGCCGACCATCCGGCGCACGACATGGCGGTCCAGGCGCTCGCCGGCTTCCTGTCGGTGAACGACGGGCCGGACGGCGCGCCGGTGGTGCCGGGCGTGCCGAGCGCCGACATGGCGGCCGGGCTCACCGGGCTGGCGGCCGTGCTCATGGCGCTGATCGGCCGCGAGCGGACGGGGCGCGGCGACTATGTCGACCTCGCGATGTTCGACAGCCTGCTGCCCTGGTGCAGCCACATCGCCGGCTCGGCGATCGCCGGCGGCGAGCCGCCGCGGTCGGCGACGCAGCGCTCGCTCGGCGGCGCGGCCTTCTACAACGTCTATCGCACGAAGGACGAACGCCACGTCGTGCTCGCCGGGCGCGAGCCGAAGTTCGTGAGGAACCTGCTCGAGGCGCTCGGGCGGCCCGACCTCGCCGCCCTCGGCGAGGCGGAGCCGGGGCCGGCGCAGCGACCGCTCAGGGACTTCCTCGCGGAAACCTTCGCGACGCGCACCCGCGACGAATGGGTCGACTGGTTCCACGACAAGGACGTGGCCTTCGCGCCCGTCCTCGACTTCGCCGAGGCGCTGCGCCAGCCGCACGTCGCCGAACGCGGGCTGCTCGTCGAGGCGCGGGGCGCGCACCACGTCGCGCCGGCGATCCGCTTCGCGGGCGAGGCGCCGTGGCGCGCGTCGGAGGCGCCGGGGCTCGGCGGGGGTTAGCCCGGGCCGCTCAGTCCTGGTTGTCGATCACCGAGCTGAGCCAAGCGCCCAGGTCGAGCAGGTTGATGCCCTTGCTGCAGCCCATCGGACCGTTGGGTCCCACGGTGGTGCAGGTGCCCGACCCGCCGGCGAGCCGCGTGCTGTCGGCGCCGAGCACGCGCGCCGTGCCGCCCATCTCGGTGCGCTCGCCGGGCACGGGCTCGACGGTGCGCAGACGGTAGCGCTCCTCCTCGGGCCGCCGGGCGCAGACGATGATCTCATCCGGGCTCTGGGCGACGGGGCAGGGATCGTCGCCGTAGACCGTCACGACGGTGCGGCGGCGGTAGGTCTCGATCGCGCCCGCGGCGTCGGTGGACGCCTGCGCCGCGGGCGCCGGCGCGGCGCTCCCCGGCGCGGTCGCCTCCTGGCCGGCGACCGGCGCGGCGGCGAGAAGCAGCGCGAGAACGGCGACGGTACGCATGGTCGGGCCTCCTTCGGGCCTTGATCAACGCAGGACCCGATGATCGGAGCCCTAGGCGTCGGCGTCAATGTGCATCGAATAGGTGAACAGGTCGCCCGGATGCACGCTCGCCGACATCTCGACGAGCCGGCCGTCGGCGTCGAAGTAGCAGCGCTGGATGCGCAGGCAGGGGCTGCGCCGCGGGATGCCGAGCGCGGCGGCTTCCTTCGCGCCCGCGCCGATCGCCTGGATGTCCTGCGTGACGCGCGCGACGTGGCGGCCCGACAGCCGTTCGAGCTGCTGGAAGATCGTCCCGCCGTCGGGTCGCAGCCTGGCGACGACGTCGGCGAGGTCGCGGTGGATGTAGACCTCGGTGACCGCGATCGGGCGGTGGTGGCCGACCATGGTGCGCAGGCCGGTGAACAGGAACCAGCGCTCGCCCGCCTCGACGCCCAGCTCGCGCGCCTGCCGCTCCCCGAGCGTCGTCAGCCCTTGCGGCTCGAAGCGGAAGGTCGATCCGGCCGCGTACTGCAGCAGCTCGTTCACGTCGGAGAGCGACTGGCGCAGCGAGTCGCCGCCGCCCGCCTCGACCACCGTGCCCGAGCCGCGCTTGCGGCGGATGAGCTTCTCGTTCTGTAGCTGGCGGAGCGCCTCGCGGACGGTGAAGCGGCTGACGTCGTAGCGCGCGCAAAGCTCCGCCTCGGTCGGGATCTGCTCGTCCGGGCCGAAGTCGCCGCGCAGGATCGCCGCGCGCAGGTCGGCGGCGACCTGCGCGTACCGCGGTGCCCTCTTCGCGTGACGCAACGCCATCGGCTCCGAACCCCCTTTCGCCCCTCGCGCATGTTGATTGGTTTCTCGAAACGTCTCAATATGTCCGGACAACTTTTTTGAAGGTCAGCCTTGGCCGCAGCCCCCGCGCCCAGCCTCACGACCCGCCTCGCCGAGCGCCTCGTCCGCCCGGTCGACGCCGCGACGTCGGCGCGCGCCCGGCTGCACCTGCTCGACTGGCTGGCCTGCGTCGCCGGGGCGCGGCGGAGCGAAGTGGCCGGCGTCGCCCGGACCGCCGAGCCCGACCCTCTTACCCGGGCCGCGCTGCTCGGCAACATCCTCGAGATGGACGACGTCGACCGCCGCGGCCGGCTGCACCCCGGCCCCGTCGTCTGGCCCGCCGCGCTGTCGGCGATCCGCGACGAGCGGGGCTCGCTCGGCGCGCTGCTCGACGGCGCCGTGCGCGGCTACGAAGCGGCGATCGCGGTCGGGCGGAGCTTCGACGACCGCCACTACGGCTTCTGGCACAACACGGCGACCGCCGGCGGCTTCGGCGCGGCGGCGGCGGCCGGGTCGATCTACGCGCTCGACGGGCGCGCGCTCGTCGACGCGCTCGGCAACGCCGGCTCGGTCGCGGGCGGGCTGTGGCGCATGCGCCACGAGCCGGTTATGACCAAGGCGCTCCACGTCGCGCACGCGGCGCTTTCCGGCGTCTGGATCGCGCGGCTCGCCCGGCGCGGCTTCACCGGACCGGCGCGCATCCTCGAAGGCGAGCAGGGTCTGTTCGCGGCGACCACCGAGGCGCCGCGGCTGGGCGACTTCCCCGGCGAGGGCGCGTGGAAGATCGGCGAGGTGAGCTTCAAGCCCTATCCGGCCTGCCGGCACGCCCACCCGACGATCGACGCGGCGCTCGCGCTCGGTCCGGCGCTCGCGGCGGGCCCCATCCGGGTCGAGACCTACCGCGACGCGCTCACCTTCTGCGACCGGCCGGTGCCGACGACCCCGATCGAGGCCAAGTTCTCGCTCCAGCACGCGGTAGCGGTCGTCGCGCGCCGCGGCGAGCCGCGCCTCGCCGATTTCGAGCCCGAGGCGATCGCGGATCCGGACCTCGCCGCGATCCGGGCCCGCGTCGAGATCGCCGAGGCGCGCGAGCTCACCGCCGCCTATCCGGCCCACTTCGGCGCGCGCGTCGCGGCCGGCGGTCGGACGGCGACCGCGCACGACGCGCTCGGCGATCCGGAGAATCCGATCGACGAGGCGCGGATCGTGGCGAAGCTGCGCGAGCTCGTCGCCTGGGGCGGCCTCGAGCCCGAGGAGGCCGGGCGCGCGGTCGACGTCGTCCTCGCCTCGGAGGCCGGCGCCGGGACCGGCCCGCTGCTCGAGATCGTCGGACGGTGGACCGCGTGACCCCGACCGCGCGCCTGCTCGACTTCGCGGCGCAGCGCCACCGCGTGCCCGAGACCGCGCGCGGCGCGGCGCGGCGGCTGCTCGCCGACACGCTCGCGGCGGGCGTGGCGGGGTCGACCGCGCCGGGCGCCGACGGCGTGCTCGCCGCCGGCATCGGCGGGGGGGCGGCGGGCGAATGCCGCGTGCTCGGGCGCGACCGGCGGCTGCCGGCGCCGGCAGCCGCCTTCGTCAACGGCTTCCAGATCCACTGCCTCGAATGGGACGCGGTGCACGAGCCCGCGGTCGTCCACGCCATGTCGGTGGTGACGGCGGCGCTGCTCGCGGTGATCGACCGGCGCGGCGGCTGCGATCCGGACGAGGCCGTCGAGGCGCTGTGCGTCGGGGTCGATGTCGCCTGCGGGCTCGGGATCGCCGCGACCAGCGGGCTGCGCTTCTTCCGCCCGGCGACCGCCGGCCTGATCGGCGCCGCGCTCGCTTGCGCGCGCGTCGACGGGCTGCCGCGCGAGCGCTTCGCCGACGTGCTCGGCCTCGCCTACAGCCAGGCGGCGGGCACGATGCAGGCGCACGTCGAGGGCTCGATCGCGCTGCCGCTCCAGATCGCGGCGGCGGCGCGCGCCGCGGTCACAGCGCTCGACCTCGCCACCTTCGACCTTTCGGGGCCGCACGACGCGCTCGAAGGCCCGTTCGGATATTTCCGCCTGTTCGACGACGGCGACCTCGACAGCTACGCGCGCGACGTCGGCCGCGTCTGGCGCATCGCCGAGATCAGCGTGAAGCCCTATCCGTCGGGCCGGGCGAGCCACGCGGTGCTGAGCACGCTCGCGGCGCTCCGGGCCGAGCACGGCTTCGCGGCCGGCGACGTCGCGGCGATCACCGCGCACGTGCCGCCGCTCATCCACCGGCTGGTGGGACGGCCGTGGGTCGACGGGATGACCACCGCCTACGCGCGGCTGTGCCTGCCGCTGCTCGTCGCGCTGATGCTCGTCGACGGCCGCATCGATCCCCGGCGCTTCACGCCCGCGGCGTTCGCGGACCCCGGCTTGCGCGCGCTCGGCGACCGGCTGCGGGTGGTCGTGGACGGCAACCCCGACCCCAACGCGCTGGCGCCGCAGCGGCTCGGGCTCGAGCTCGCCGACGGCCGGCGCTTCGCCGTCGACATCCCGCACACGCTCGGCAGCCCCGCCAACCCGCTGACGCCCGCGCAGCAGAGCGCCAAACTCGCCTTCTGCGCCGAGCTCGCGGCGGACCCGGTGACCGACCGCCGCTTGTTCGAACAACCCGACCGCTACCTTGCCAACGAGGCCGAATGAGCTACCCCACCTATTTCGAGGCCGTCGACATCCGGCAGCTCCTGACCGACTACCCGGTCGGCGACGCGTTCACGAAGCGCTACACCGGCATGAGCCGCGACGAGCTGCGCTCGATACAGGACGCGCAGTTCCTGAAGCTGATGAAGCGCGGCTGGGAGGTCCCCTTCTACCGGCGGCTGTGGTCGGCGAAGGGCATCGAGCCGGGCGACATCCGCGGCCTCGACGACATCGTCAAGCTGCCGACCTACGACAAGTCGGACCTCATGGCCTCGATCGCCGAGCATCCGCCCTACGGCGACTTCGCGGGCCTGGGCGGGCCCGATCGGCCGCCGGCGGTGCTCCACACCACCTCGGGCACGACGGGCAAGCCGCAGGTGCTGCTGTTCGGGCCGAAGGGGCGCGAGGTGGGCAACCTGCTGGTGGCGCGCATGTACCGCTGGCAGGGCCTCAGATCCGACGACGTGGTCCATTCGGTCTACGGCCACGGCATGATCAACGGCGGCCACTACATCCGCGAGGCGTTCACCCACTTCACCAACTCGCTGTTCCTGTCGGCGGGCACCGGGATCGAGACGCGCTCGGCGAGCCAGGTGCGCCTCATGGCCGACTTCGGCGTGACGGTGATCGTCGGCTTCGTCGACTACATCCGCAAGCTCGCCGAGGTGGCCGAGGCCGAAGGGCTGAAGCCCGGCGAGGACATCCGCATCCGCATGATCACCGGCCACCTCGGCACCGAGGACCGAGCGAGCGTCGAGGCGGCCTGGGGCGGGGCCAAGGCCTACGACTGGTACGGCGTCGGCGACACCGGGTCGATCGCCGGCGAAGGCCCCGACCGCGACGGCCTCTACGTGTGGGAGGACGCGCAGTATCTCGAGTTGCTCGACGTCGAGACCGGCCGGCCCGTCGCCGACGGCGAGAAGGGCGACATGGTGGTCACCTGCCTCTACAAGGACGACGTCGCGCCGTGCATCCGCTTCAACACGCACGACGTGTCGGCCTTCCGCACCGACGCCAACCGGACCGGGCTCGCGTTCCGGCGCATCGAAGGCTTCCTCGGCCGCTCGGACAACATGGTGAAGCTGTGCGGCATCAACGTCTTCCCGCACGCGATCGGCGCGCTCATCGAGAACCGCGGCGACGTGACCGGCGAATATGTCTGTCGCGTGCGCCGCGACGCCTCGGGGCGCGACGAGATGATCGTGGTCATGGAGCACCGCGGGCGCACGCCGCAGGCCGAAGGCGAGATCGCCGAGCTGCTGCGGCGCGGCCTGTCGGTCGAGGTGGGCGTCGAGCTCGTCGAGCCGGGCGCCACGGCACCGCTGACGCAGATCGACGTTCGACAGAAGCCCATCCGCCTGATCGACGAGAGACAGCCTTGACCGACATCCACCGTCTTTCGGTCGCCGAGCTCGCCGCGGCCTACCGCTCCGGCGCGCTCCGCCCGCGCGAGGTCGTCGAGCATTATCTGGCGCGCATCGACGCGCACGACCCGGCCCTTCGCGCCTACACGCACGTCGACCGCGAGCGGGCGCTCGCCGCGGCCGACGAGAGCTGGCGGCGCTTCGAGGCGGGCGCGCCCGCCTCGCTCGAAGGCGTGCCGATCGCCGTCAAGGCGAACATCGACGTCGCGGGACTTCCGACCAACGCTGGCGTGGCCGCGCGCCGGGACGCGGTGGCGACCGCCGACGCGGAGGTGGTGACCCGGCTGCGCACCGCGGGCGCGGTCGTGCTCGGCAACCTCAACATGCACGAGGCGGCGCTCGGCGCCACTACCGACAACGAAGCCTACGGGCGCTGCGTGAACCCGCACCGGCCCGGTCACACGCCGGGCGGCTCGTCGGGCGGCAGCGGCGCGGCGGTGGCGGCGGGGCTCTGCGTCGCCGCGCTCGGCACCGACACGCTGGGGTCGGTGCGCATCCCGGCCGCCTACAACGGCGTCTACGGGCTGAAGCCGACGAACGGCCTGGTGCCGGACGCCGGGCTGGTGTCGCTCGCCGCGCGGCTCGACTGCATCGGCCCGCTCGCCCGCTCGATCGCCGACCTGCGCGCGGTGACGGCCGCGGTGGTCCCGCTCGGGGCGGCCGAACCGGTGCGCGAGGTCGCGCGGCTCGACATCGTCGACGACTACGACAGCGACCCCGCGGTCTACCGCGCCTACGAGCTCGCCGCGAGCCTGCTCGGCGGGTTGGGCCTCGAGGTGCGGCGCTTCGCGGCGCGCGACGTCGACCTGTCGAAGGTCCGGCTCGCCGGCTTCGTCGAGGCGGCGCGCGAGGCGCGCGTCCACTTCCCCGACGTCGACTCGAACCCGGGCGGCTATTCGGAGGCGTTCCGCGCCTACCTCGGGTTCGCCGACGGGTTCGACGCCGCGGCGGTCGAGCAGGGACGCGCGACGCTCGATCGGGCGGCCGAGCGGCTGCGCGCCGTGCTGCTCGACGCCGAGGCGATCCTCATGCCGACCGCGCCGCAGCCCGCCTTCGCGCACGGGGCGGCGCCGGTCACCCAGGCCGACTTCACCGCGCTCGCCAACGTCGCCGGGCTGCCGGCGCTGTCGCTGCCCGCCGGCTGGACGAGCGACGGGCTGCCCGTGGGCGTCCAGCTCGTCGGACGCCCGGGGAGCGAGGCGGCGCTGCTCGATCTCGCCGCCCGCCTCGACGGCACGCTCAACGCCTACGCTCCGCCACCCGCCTACGCCTGAGGAGAAGACCCATGCGCATCATCGTGCTGTTCAACCTGAAGCCCGACACCGACGTCGCAACCTACGAGGAATGGGCGCGCACCCGCGACCTGCCGGCCGTCCGCGCGCTGGTGTCGGTGAGCGACTTCCAGGTCTACCGCGCGACCGGGCTGCTCGGCTCCGACGGCAAGCCGCCCTACCAGTACATCGAGATCATCGACGTCGACGACATGGAGGGTTTCGGCCGCGACGTCGCGAGCGAGGCGATCCAGAAGGGCGCGGCGGAATTCCAGGGCTTCGCCGACGCGCCCGCCTTCATCCTCACCGAGGCGCTGAGCGAGGTGAAGCCGTGACGCGACGCTTCGACGGCAAGGTCGTCGTCGTCACCGGTTCGGGCAAGGAGCGGGGGCTGGGGCAGGGCATCCTGCAGCGCTTCGCCGACGAGGGCGCGGCCTGCGTCGTCTCCGACCTGCGCGTCGACGCCGAGGCCGAGGGCGTCGCCGCCGAGCTCCGGTCGCGCGGCGCCAGGGTCGAGACGATCGCCTGCGACGTGTCCGACGCGGCGCAGTGCGCGAGCCTCGTCGACGAAACGGTCTCGCGCCTCGGCCGGATCGACGTGCTCGTCAACAACGCCGGCATCGGCTTCATGATGAAGCCGATGCTCGAGGTGGAGCCCGCCGACTGGGATCTGGTCATCCGGGTCAACCTGTCGGGCGCCTTCTACTGCACGCAGGCGGCGGCGCGCGCGATGATCGCGGCCGGGCGCGGCGGGCGCATCGTGAACATCGCGAGCCAGGCCGCCAAGACCGGCTTCCCGCATCTGCCCGCCTACGTGAGCTCGAAGCACGGCATAGTCGGGCTGACGCGCGCGACCGCCGTCGAGCTCGGCGCGCACGGCATCACGGTGAACGCCGTGTGCCCGAACCACGTCACGACGGGCCTCGGCGCGAAGCAGAACGAGTATTTCTCGAAGCTGCTCGGCTTCGACACGGTCGAGGCCTATCTCAAGAACATGGCGGCCAAGAACCCGATGGGCCGGCCGGGCCTGCCCGCCGACACGGCGGCCGCCTGCGCCTTCCTCGCCTCCGACGACGCCTTCTACATCACCGGCGAAGCGCTCAACGTCAGCGGCGGCGAGGAGATGCACTGAGGCACCGCTGGGGTCAGGGCGCCTTCGGGCGGCCCCAACCCTTGGCCCAGGCGCGCAGCGGCTTGAGCGCGGCCATCAGCTCGGCGCCCGCCGGCGTGAGGCGATAGCCGCGCTGGTGCGCGACGATGCCGGCGGCGCGCAGCTCGTGCAGGCGGCTGTTGAGCGTCGAGGGGCTGAGTTCGGCCGCGGCGCTCAGCTCGCGGAAGTTGAGCGTCTGCTTGCGCAGCGCCCACAGCACGCGGAGCGCGCCGCGCCTTCCCAGCAGGTCGAGCAGCACCATCACCCGGCGTCCGCCCGACGGGACAACGGCGGCTTTCGGCGCCTCGATAGCTTCCGTATCCATAGCAAAATTCCTGTTTGCTATGACGAGCGTAGCGTCGGCTATCGAACTTGTCCAACCGCGAACGGGAGAAGGGCGAGCAGCTTGACGTCGGCGGCGCAGCCTTCGGCGCGCTTGGCGGCGAGGAAGGCCGGCACGTCGGCGAGCTTCACCACGTGGGTGGCGATGTCCTCGTGGCTGACGCCGCCGCCGCGGCCCACGCGCCGCAGTCCGGAGGCGCGGAACAGGCGAAAAGTCTCGCCTAGCATGCCGGGCGAGGCGGCGAACTCGCCGAGCTCTTCCCAGCGGGCGGCGGCGAAGCCGGTCTCCTCCTCGAGCTCGCGCGCGGCGGTCGTGATGGCCGCTTCGCCAGGCGTCTCGTCGCCGATCAGGCCGGCCGGGAGCTCGAGGCAGCGGCGGCCGAGCGGCACCCGGTGCTGCTCGACGAGCACGACCTCGTCCTCGTCGGTGATCGCCAGGATGACCGCCGCGCTGATCCCGCGCGCCCGCTTCACATATTCCCAGGTGCCGTCGACCCAGATCTCGACGAACTTGCCGCCCCATGCCTTCTCGGCCACGCTTTTCCTCCTCCGCGCATCGCGCTATTTGTCCGGACAACTTTGAGCCGTGCCGCCCGACGGCGGTGCCCCGCAGGAGCCGGACCCATGCCGCTGACCGAGGAACGTACCGACTGGCCGAACGGAGCCAAGCTCGCGCTGTCGATCGTCGTCAACGTCGAGGAGGGCTCCGAGATGACGATCGCGCGCGGCGACAAGGGCATGGAGCCGGTCGACGAGCTGGGCATCCACATCAAGGCGCCGATCCGCAACTACGGTAACGAGTCGAACTATCTCTACGGCCTTAAGGCCGGGGCGCCGCGCGTGGTGAAGCTGCTGCGCGACTACGGCGCGAAGGCGAGCTGGACGGTCGCGGCCCTCAGCCTCGAGAACCACCCCGAGGTCGCGGAGGCCATCGCCGAGCTCGGCCACGAGCCGGTGAGCCACGGCTGGCGCTGGGTGCACCAGTTCAAGATGGACGAGGTGGCCGAGCGCGACTTCATCGCCAAGGCGACCGAGTCGATCGAGCGCACGGTGGGCGTGCGGCCCTACGGCTGGCTCAGCCGTTATTTCCACACCGACAACACCCGCCGGCTGCTGATCGAGGCGGGCTACGAATACCACATGGACGACTATTCGGGCGACGTGCCCTTCACCGACGCCTCGACGGTGCCGGACCGGCCGATCACGATCGTGCCCTACCAGCTCGACTCGAACGACATGAAGATGTGGACCGACCCGTCGCTCACGCCGCGCGCGTGGCTGCAGTACGCGATCGACACGTTCGACCAGCTCTACCGCGAGGGCGAGGCGGGCTTCCCGAAGATGATGTCGCTCGGGCTCCACCTCCGGATCATCGGCCGCCCGGGCCGCATCTGGGCGTTCGAGGAATTCCTGCGCCACGCGACCTCGAAGCCCGACGTGTGGATCGCGACCCGGCGCGAGATCGCGCGGCACCACGCGGCCGCCCGCGCGGGCTGAGGCCGGCCCGCGAAGATCGGCCGGGTCGAGGGTTGGGGCGGGGGCGGGGCGCGCCTATCTAGGCGCGATGCAGTCGTCGCCCTCGTTCGCCACGCTCCGGCGCTTCCTCCCCTACCTGTGGCCCGCGGGCGAGCCGGCGCTGCGGGTTCGCGTCGTCGTCGCCTTCGCGCTGGTGCTCGTCGCCAAGGCGACGACGCTCGTCATGCCCTTCGCCTACGCCGCGGCGATCGACGCCATGGCGACGCGCACCGGCGAGGCCGCGGCGCTCGCGATCGGGCTGGTGCTCGCCTACACCGCGGCGCGCTTCGCCGGGGTGCTGTTCGACAACCTGCGCAACGGCATCTTCGAACGCGTCAGCCAAACCGGCACGCGCACGCTCGCGGTCCAGGTGTTCCAGCACGTCCACGCGCTCAGCCTGCGGTACCATCTCGAGCGCCGCACCGGGCAGCTCACGCGCATCATGGAGCGTGCGGCGAAGAGCGTCGACGAGATGCTCTATTTCCTGTTCTTCAACATCGCGCCCACCGCGATCGAGATTCTGGTCGTCTCGGCGATCTTCTGGGTGAAGCTCGGCCCCGGCATGGTGGGGGCGACGCTGGCGATGGTCGTCGCCTACATCGTCTTCACCTGGCGCGTCACCGAGTGGCGCAACAAGGTGCGGCGCGAGGCGATCGAGCACGAAAACAAGGCCTCCGCGCGCGCCGTCGACTCGATGCTCAACTACGAGACGGTGAAGTATTTCAACGCCGAGGCGGTCGAGACCGAGCGCTACGCGCGCACCTACCGCCGCTTCTCGGACGCCGCGGTCAAGAACGAGACCACGCTCGCCTGGCTCAACGTCGGCCAGTCGCTCATCACCAACCTGCTGATGGGCGGCGCGATGGCCTACACCGTCTGGGGCTGGAGCCAGGGCCGGCTGTCGGTGGGCGACGTGGTGCTGGTCAACACGCTGCTCGCGCAGTTCTTCCGCCCGCTCGACGTGCTGGGCTGGGTCTACCGCACGATCGTCCAGGGGCTGATCGACGTCGAGCAGATGTTCGCGCTCCTCGACACCGACGCCGAGATCAAGGACGCGCCCGACGCGAAGCCGCTCGCGGTGGCGGGCGGCCGCGTGGCGTTCGAGGGCGTCGACTTCGCCTACGAGCCGCGCCGGCAGATCCTCCACGACGTGGGCTTCGAGGTGGAGCCGGGCAAGAAGCTCGCGATCGTCGGGCATTCGGGCGCGGGCAACTCGACCATCAGCCGCATCCTCTACCGCTTCTACGACATCGCGAGCGGGCGGGTGACGATCGACGGGCAGGACATCCGCTCGGTGACGCAGGGCTCGCTGCGCCGCGCGATCGGCATCGTCCCCCAGGACACGGTGCTGTTCAACGACACCATCACCTACAACATCGGCTACGGCCGCGCCGGCGCCACCCAGGCCGAGATCGAGGCGGCCGCCCGGCGCGCGCAGATCCACGACTTCATCGTCTCGCTGCCCGACGGCTACGAGACGGTGGTCGGCGAGCGCGGCCTGAAGCTGTCGGGCGGCGAGAAGCAGCGCGTCGCGATCGCGCGCACCATCCTCAAGGACCCGGCGATCCTCATCCTCGACGAGGCGACGAGCGCGCTCGACTCCGCGACCGAAGCCGAGATCCAGTCGGCGCTGCGCGACGTCTCGGAGCACCGCACCACGCTCGTGATCGCCCACCGCCTGTCGACCGTCGTCGACGCCGACGAGATCATCGTGATGGAGGCGGGCTGCATCGTCGAGCGCGGCACCCACGCCGAGCTCCTGGCGCGCGCCGGGCTCTACGCCGAGATGTGGACCCGCCAGCAGGCCGAGGCGGAAAAAGCCGCCGAGGCGATGGCGGCCGAGTAGCGCCGGCGAAGGAGCCGCCGCGACCTCCGGCGCGGGAGCACCTACCCGACCGCCCGCGCCGCCTCCCGCACGATCATGACGCCCAGCGCCGCCCACGACAGGCTGAACAGCGCGAAGCGCAGCATCACCTTGTTGACCGTGGCCTGCACCAGCGAGTGGAGCACGCGGAGCCCGAGAAAGGCCCAGGCGCAGGCGGCGTGGACTGGATCGGCGTTGCCGGTCACGACGACGTAGAAGGCCATCGCGTAGAAGAGCGTCGGCGCCTCGAACAGGTGGTTGTAGTTGTCCGCCACCCGTCGCGCCTCGCTCGGCAGCGCGTCGAGCGAGCCCGGGTGCATCGCCGCCTGCGGATCGAGCCGCGCGCGCCGCATCGCCGGCAGCCGCGTCGCGTACATCCAGAGGAACATCACGAAGGTCAGCACGCCCATGCCGAGCACGGCGTGCAGCACCGAAATCGCGTCTTGGTCCAGGTTCACGGCATCCTCCCCCGATCGTGCCGGGGCGGATGCTGAACCTCTCCCGCCGCGCTGGCAAGCGGGAGAGGTCGTCGACTCAGAGGTTCCGCAGCGCGTAGTCGCGGTTGCGGTCGTACTCCTCGCGGCTGATGTTGCCGTCGTTGTTGTTGTCCATCAGCCGGCGCAGGTCGCGCGCGGCGAGCTGGCCTTCCGAGCGGTCGAGCTCGTTGTCGCGGTTGGTGTCGTAGCGCGACATGACCCGGTCCTGGATCGCCATGTCGTTGCGTACCGAGCCGTCGATCTCCGCCCAGCCCGAGCCGCGGTAGCCCGACGAGGTGCGCCCGTCGTCGCGGTTGCGGTTGACCGCGCCGGCGACCGCGCCGACCGCCGCGCCCGCGGCCGCGCCTTCGGCGACCGAGACGCCGGGGATCACCGCGCCGATCGCGGCGCCGGCCGCCGCGCCGGTGGCGGCGTCGCGCACCGTGCGATTGTCGACGACGTCGCCGAGGTCGTTCGTCGCGCAGCCGGCGACCGAGGCCCCCGCGAGCAGCAGGATCATCATCCGTTTCATGAGACAGCCTTCCACGTCCGTTGCGTGTGGAGGTTGAACGACTCCCCGTTGCGATGGTTCAATGAGGGGACGGCAGGAGCGGGCGGCCCCATGCGCGAGAAGGAACTGCGGCTGGCGCTGGTCTGCTACGGCGGCGTCAGCCTCGCGGTCTACATGCACGGCATCGTCAAGGAGGCGTGGAAGCTGCTGCGCGCCAGCCGCCGCGCGCACGCCCCCGCCCCCGAGGCCGGGCCGGCGCGCGACAGCGAGGCGGTCTACGCCGAGCTGCTCGCCGAGCTGCGGCCGCACGTGTCGCTGCGCGTGCTCGTCGACATCGTCGCCGGCGCGTCGGCGGGCGGGATCAACGGCGTGATGCTCGCCCACGCGATCGCCGGCGGGCACGACATGGAGCCGCTGCGCGCGCTGTGGCTCGAGAACGCCGACGTCGAGAAGCTGCTCGACCCCGAGGCCGCGCCCACCTCGGCGCTGAGCAAGCTCTACGCCCGGCCGCTGGTGTGGCTCGCGGGGCGCGACCGCGGCGACTCGCAGGTCGACGCCATCGCCGACCCGCGCGCCCGCGCCGAGGTGCGCGAGAAGCTCTCGCGCTTCATCCGCTCGCGCTGGTTCGAGCCGCCCTTCTCGGGACCCGGCTTCACCCGGCTGCTCTACGAGGCGCTCGAGGCGATGGAGGGCGGCGAGCGCACCGGGCCGCTGCTGCCGCCCGGCCAGCCGCTCGACCTGTTCGTCACCACCACCGACTTCCACGGCTACCCGGAGCATCTGCCGCTCCACTCGCCCGCCCAGGTGGTGGAGACCGAGCACCGGCTGGTGATCGGCTTCCGCGACGCCGGCTCCGGGGCGGACCGGCGCATCGGCGACCGCGCCTCGCTGGCGTTCGCGGCGCGCGCCACCGCCTCATTCCCCGGCGCCTTCCCGCCGTTCAGGCTCGGCGAGCTCGACGGCGTGCTCGAGGAGCTCGGCGAGGCGTGGCCGGGCCGCGACGCCTTCCTGGCGCGCGTCTTCGCGCGCCGGATCGCCGCCGGGCTCGACCCGGCCGGCGTGTCGCTCATCGACGGCAGCGTGCTCGCCAACGCGCCGTTCCGCCCCGCGATCGACGCGCTGCGCAACCGCCCCGCGCACCGCGAGGTCGACCGCCGCTTCGTCTACATCGATCCCAAGCCCGGCGGGCACGTCGTCGCGCTGCCCGGCAACGACCCGCGACGCCCGCCCGGCTTCTTCACCGCGATCCTGCACTCGTTGTCGAACATCCCGCGCGAGCAGCCGATCCGCGACAACCTCGACGCGATCGGCGGCCTGTCGCGCCGGGTGCGCCGCCTGCGCTACATTGTGGCCGGCATGCGCGACGAGGTCGACGAGGCGATCGAGGCGGCGCTCGGGCGCACGCTGCGCTTCTACCGCCCGACGCCCGCGCGCCTGTCGGACTGGCGGAGCCGGGTGCAGACCGCGGCCGCGAGCCAGGCGAGCTACGCCTACGCCGCCTACGGCCAGCTGAAGCTGAGCCAGATCGTCGAGCACCTCGCCGAGACGCTCGCCGCGGTGGGCGGCCACCGCCGCGCCGGCCGCGGGGAGCGGGTGCGCGCCGCGCTGTGGCGCTGGGTGCGCGCCCGCGGCCTCGACGAGATCGAGACCCGGCCCGGCCGCCGCGGCGCCCCCAACGCCTTCGTCGCCTTCCTGCGCCGCTACGACCTGCTCTACCGGGTGCGCCGCCTGCGCTTCCTCATCCGGCGGCTGACCGAGCTCGCCGGCGAGCCGCCGGACGGCCAGGCGCCCGGCGCGCTCGACCGGCTCAAGGAGCAGCTCTACGCGCTGCTCGCGCCGTTGCTCGAACGGCGCGACCCCGACTTCTTCGCGGCGATGGCCGGGGTCGCGGCGGGCGCCGACGGCGACCCGTCGGCGGCGCTCGACGCGCTCGGCGACGCGCTGGACCTCACGGCGCTCGACGCGGAGACCGACGCCCGGCTGATCGAGCATCTGAACGAGCCCGGCGTCCACCCGGCGGTGCGCCGCTCGCTCATCCTCGCCTACCTCGGCTTCCCCTTCTTCGACATCGCGACGCTGCCGCTACTCCAGGGCGAGGGGCTCGACGAGTTCGACGAGATCAAGGTCGACCGCATCTCGCCCGACGACGCCACCGCGATCCGGGCGGGCGGCGCGGCCGCGACGCTCAAGGGCACCCAGTTCAACGCGTTCGGCGCCTTCTTCTCGCGCGCTTGGCGCGAGAACGACTATCTCTGGGGCCGCCTCCACGCCGCCGACCGGCTGATCGACATCGTCGCGAGCACGCTGCCCGCCGGCGCCGAGCTGGCGCCCGGCCTCGCCGCCGACCTCAAGCGCCGCGCCTTCCTCGCCATCCTCGCCGCCGAGCGCGAGCACCTGACGCAGGTGCCGGACCTGCTGGACCGGCTCGGACGCGAGGTGGGATGAGACTTATCCACAGGCCGCCCCCAGCCTCGTCCCCGGCTATCTTTACGACCCCGCCTCGACCGTTCCGGCGCCGCGTGCGATGATCCCGACATGGCCATCACACATTTGCGTCCCGTACCCGCCGAGCCCGCCGACCAGGCTCAGCTCCCGCATAACCTCGAGGCCGAGGCCGCGCTCTTGGGCGCGCTGATGATCGACAACCGGCTGGCCGAGGACGTGCAGCTCAAGCTGCGCGGCGAGCATTTCTTCGAGCCGCTGCACGGCCGCATCTACGAGCAGGTGCTGAAGCTCGTCGACCGCAACATGGTCGCCAACCCGGTCACGATGCGCCCGCTGTTCGAAGCCGACCCCGCGCTCGCCGACGTCGGCGGCGCGGGCTACCTCGCCGAGCTCACCCAGAACTCGGCGGCGCTGCTCGCCGCCACCGACTTCGCGCAGCAGATCTACGACCTCGCGCTGTTGCGCGAGCTGATCCGCGTCGGGCGCGAGATGGCGGCCTCGGCGCTCGACACCAGCCAGGAGATCGACCCGCAGGCCAAGGTGCAGGAAGCCGAGATGGCGCTGTACAAGGTCGCCGAGCAGGGCGAGGTCTCGGGTTCGGTCAAGGACTTCCGCCAGTCGGCGAGCCTCGCGGTGCAGATGGCCGAGCGGGCCTTGAAGTCGGGCGGCCACCTGTCGGGCATCACCACCGGCCTCGAGGCGCTGAACGGGAAGCTCGGCGGCCTCCACCGCTCCGACCTCGTGATCCTCGCCGGCCGTCCGGCGATGGGCAAGACCGCGCTCGCCACCAACATCGCGTTCGCCGCGGCGCAGCGGCTGATGCGCGACAAGGACTTCGGCACCGCGGCGACCGAGTCGTCGGGCGCCGGCGTCGCCTTCTTCAGCCTCGAGATGTCGGCCGACCAGCTCGCGACGCGTATCCTCGCCGAGCAGTCGGGCGTCTCGGGCGAAAACCTCCGCATGGGCAAGATCAGCCAGCAGGAGTTCCGCAACCTCGCGCGCGCCGCCGCCGACCTCCAGGACCTGCCGCTCTACATCGACGACACGCCCGGCCTCACCAGCGCCGCGCTGCGCACCCGCGCCCGCCGCCTCAAGCGCCAGAAGGGCATCGGCTTCATCGTCGTCGACTATCTCCAGCTCCTCCAGGGCACCAAGTCGGGGAACGGCGACAGCCGCGTGCAGGAGATCTCGGAAATCACCCGTGGCCTCAAGACGCTCGCCAAGGAGCTGAACGTGCCGGTGATGGCGCTCTCGCAGCTCAGCCGCGCGGTCGAGCAGCGCGAGGACAAGCGCCCGCAGCTCGCCGACCTCCGCGAGTCCGGCACCATCGAGCAGGACTCGGACATCGTGCTCTTCGTGTTCCGCGAAGAATACTACCACATGCAGAAGAAGCCCGAGGACGGCTCGGAGAAGTTCCAGGCCTGGCTCGAGAAGGCGCAGCGCATCGACGGCCGCGCCGAGGTGATCATCGCCAAGCAGCGCCACGGCGCCACCGGCATCGTGCCGCTCGCCTTCCACAAGATGATCACCAAGTTCGCCGACCTCGCCGACGACGCCTACCTGCCGGAGCAGTACGAGTAGGCGCCGGCGCGGCGTCTCGTCGTTTGCGCCGCACCGCGGCGCCCGCTATCGCCGGTGGAGATGCGGCCGCCGGCTCCCCTCCGACTGACGATCGACCTCGACGCGCTGGCGCACAACTGGCGCTGGTTCGCGCGCGCCTCGGCGCCGGCGGCGTGCGGCGCGGCGGTGAAGGCCGACGGCTACGGGCTCGGCGCCAAGGCGGTGGTCGACCGGCTGGCGCGCGAGGGCTGCCGCGACTTCTTCGTCGCTACCTGGGCCGAGGCGGCGACCCTCCTGCCGCTGCCCGACGGGGCGACGCTGCGCGTGCTCCACGGCGTGCTGCCGGACGACATGCCGTTCGCGCTGCAGACGGCCGCGGTGCCCGTGCTGGTGAGCGCCGCGCAGGCGGCGCGCTGGCGCGCCGCCGCCCCGGACCGGCCGTGCGACGCGATGGTCGACACCGGCATGAACCGGCTGGGCCTCGCGCCGCACGAGACCGGCGCGCTCGAGGGTCTGGCGATCGACACGCTCCACAGCCACCTCGCCTGCGCCGACGAGCCGGGCCACGCCGCGAACGCGCGCCAGCTCGCCGCCTTCCGCGCGCTCGACTTGCCGGCGCGCCGCCGCAGCCTCGCCAACTCGGCCGGCGTCTGCGAGGGCGCCGACTATCTTTTCGATCTCACCCGCCCGGGCCTCGGCCTCTACGGCGGCGTGCCGCACCCCGCGGCGGCCGGCCGGCTCCGCCAGGTGGTGCGCGTCGAGGCGCAGGTGCTGCAGACGCGCGCGGTGCGCGCGGGCGACGCGATCGGCTACAATGCGACCCACGTCGCCGACCGCGACACCGAGGTCGCGGTCCTCAACCTCGGCTACGCCGACGGCTACCTGCGCGCCTTCTCGGGGTCGGGCCGCGCGCTCGTCGGGGGCGAGGCCCGGGCCGTGCTGGGCCGCGTCTCGATGGACCTCACCGCGATCGACGCCTCCGGCACCGGGCTCGGCGAAGGCGACTGGGTCGAGGTCGATCTCGACCTTCCCGCGGCGTCGGCGGCGTCGGGGCTGTCGCAATATGAGTTGCTGACCTGTCTCGGCGCCCGCTATCACCGCCGCTACCTATGATGTCCGCCGTCCTCGAAGACCTGTTCATGGTGCTCGCGCGCATCGGCGCGTTCGTGCTCGGCGGGCTGGCCGCGGTCGGCCGGCTGGCGCGCTTCACCGCGCGCGCGGTCGGCCGGGCGTTCCTGCCGCCCTATTACCCGTCGCGCCTCGTCGAGCAGATGCTCGTGATCGGCTATTTCTCGCTGCCCGTCGTGGGGCTCACCGCGCTGTTCACCGGCGCTGCGCTCGCGCAGCAGATCTTCGTCGGCGGCAGCCGCTTCAACGCCGAGAGCACGGTGCCCGCGGTGACCGTGATCGCGATCGTGCGCGAGCTCGGCCCGGTGCTCGGCGGCCTGATGGTCGCCGGCCGCGTCTCCTCGGCGATGGCGGCGGAGCTCGGCACGATGCGGGTCACCGAGCAGATCGACGCGCTCGCGACGCTCCGGACCGACCCCTTCCAGTATCTCATCGCGCCGCGCCTGCTCGCCGCGGTGGTCATGCTGCCGCTCCTCGTCCTCGTCGCCAATATCATCGGCGTGCTCGGCGGCTACCTCATCGCCACCGAGCGGCTGGGCTTCAACAGCGCCAACTACCTCCAGATCACCAGCCGCTACCTCGAGCTCGACGACCTCGTGTCGTCGCTCGTCAAGGCGGCGGTGTTCGGGTTCATCATCGCGCTGATGGGCTGCTACAACGGCTTCCATTCGTCGGGCGGCGCCGCCGGCGTCGGGCGGGCGACGACGAACGCGGTGGTGTCGGCGTTCATCCTCATCCTGCTCGCCAACCTCATCATCACCGTCGTGGTGTTCGGCTCGTGACCCCGAAGATCGAGCTCCGCGGCGTCTCGAAGCGCTTCGGCCGCAAGGTGGTGCTCGACGGCGTCGACCTTGCGGTCGAACCGGGCGAATCGCTGGTGATCATCGGCGGGTCGGGCACCGGCAAGTCGGTGACGCTCAAGTGCATCCTCGGCCTGCTCCGGCCCGATGCCGGGCAGATCCTCGTCGACGGCCGCGACGTCACGCACCTGAACGGCCGCGCGCTCGCCGCGCACCAGTCGCGCTTCGGCATGCTGTTCCAGGGCGGCGCGCTGTTCGATTCGCTCACCGTCTGGCGCAACGTCGTCTTCGCGCTGACGCAGGGCCGCGGTGACCGCCGGCTCAAGGGCCTCGCGGTCGAGACGCTGGCCCGCGTCGGGCTCGACGCCTCGGTCGCCGACCTGCGCCCCTCGGAGCTGTCGGGCGGCATGCAGAAGCGCGTGGCGCTCGCCCGCGCGATCGCGGCCAAGCCCGAGATCATCTTCTTCGACGAGCCGACGACCGGGCTCGACCCGATCCGCGCCGACGTCATCAACGAGCTCATCGTCGAGCAGGTGCGCGACCTCGGCGTGACGGCGGTCACCATCACCCACGACATGGCCTCGGCGCGCACGATCGCGCACCGGGTCGCCATGCTCCACGCCGGCAAGATCGTCTGGGAAGGCCCGCGCGAGGCGATCGACAGCAGCGGCAACCCGTACGTCGACCAGTTCGTCAACGGCCGCGCCGAGGGACCGATCAAGACCGGCGTCCTCCAGCGCTGAGGCGCGCAGGTCTCGATGCCCGCCCGAAGCTAGAATCGATAGCCGAGCGACAGCCGCACGACGGGGCGGAGCTTGTAGTCGTCGAAATCGTTCCGGATCGCCATCCGGTCGCCCGCCTCCCACCCGATCCGCGGCGCGCCGTGGAACTCGGCGCCCGCCTCGGCCGCGGCGGTCAGTCCCGAAGCCCAGGCGCGCGCGTAGCCGGCGGTCACGGCCGGCGCCCAGTCGCGGGTGCGGTATGACGAGCGCAACCGGCGCACCGGCGGCACCGCCCACAGCGCCGCCGACCGCCGGACGCGGTCGGGGGCGACCCGGATGCCCGCGGAGAGCCGGAAGCCGTCGCCGTCGGGGTAGAAGTCGAGCATCGCGCCGACGGTGCGGCGCTCGACGTAGCCGTCCGGCGGGACGGGCTCGGGCAGGGCGGCCTCGACGACGCGGAACTCGTCCGACGGCGGCTGGAGCCGAAGCCCGAGATCGGTGCCGAACGCCGGCCCGTACTCCTGGCCCGCACCGGGCGCCGCGAGGGCGACCAGGGCCGCGACCGCCGTAAACTTACGCAACTTCACGCATACACACTCACGTAACGCACCCGTCTTCGATCAACCGCACGCGCCGCGATTCGTTCCCGAAACAAGGCGGGCGCGCGGCGCGCCGGCCGGCGTTGCGGAATCGCCGCCGAAACCCTATGTTCCCTGTCTGTTCAGCTGGGTCCCGAAAGCGAGAAAATGTCAAAGGCCGCAACGCGTTACGTCTGCCAATCCTGCGGCGCGGTCCACTCGAAATGGGCCGGCCAGTGCGTCGACTGCCAGGAGTGGAACACCATCCAGCAGGAGGCCTCGGCGACGGTCACGCCGTTCGCCGCCAAGCAGAGCCTCGCGGCCGGCGGACGCGTCATCGAGCTCGCCAAGCTCGACAGCGACATCGAGTTGCCGAAGCGTCTGACCACAGGCATCGCCGAGCTCGACCGGGCGCTGGGCGGCGGCCTCGTGCCGGCGTCCGCCGTGCTGATCGGCGGCGATCCCGGCATTGGCAAGTCGACGCTCCTCCTCCAGGCCGCCGGCCGCATGGCGAACGCCGGGCTCGGCATCGCCTACATCACCGGCGAGGAGTCGGCCGACCAGGTGCGGCTGCGCGCCAAGCGCCTCGGCCTCGACAAGTCGCCGGTCGCGCTCGCCAGTGCGACCTCGGTGCGCGACATCCTGACGACGCTGGCGGCCGGCGCGCCGCCGGCGCTCGTGGTCATCGACTCGATCCAGACGATGCATTCGGACACGCTCGAGGGCGCGCCGGGGACGGTGAGCCAAGTGCGCGCGAGCGCGCAGGAGATCATCCGCTTCGCCAAGACCTCGGGCTGCGCCGTCATCATCGTCGGGCACGTCACCAAGGACGGCCAGATCGCCGGCCCCCGCGTGCTCGAGCACATGGTCGACACGGTGCTCTACTTCGAAGGCGAGCGCAGCCACCAGTACCGCATCCTGCGCGCGGTGAAGAACCGCTTCGGCGGCACCGACGAGATCGGCGTGTTCGCGATGGGGCAGGAAGGGCTCGAGGAGGTCGCCAACCCTTCGTCGCTGTTCCTGACCGAACGCGACCGGCCGGTCTCGGGCTCGGTGGTGTTCCCCGCGCTCGAGGGCACGCGCCCCGTCATGGTCGAGATCCAGGCGCTCGTGGTGCGCGTCACCACCGGCGCCACGCCGCGCCGCGCGGTCGTCGGCTGGGACTCGGGGCGGCTGGCGATGATCCTCGCCGTGCTCGAGGCGCGTTGCGGGCTGAGCCTGTCGACCGCCGAGGTCTATTTGAACGTCGCGGGCGGCCTCAAGGTGAGCGACCCGGCCGCCGACCTCGCGGTCGCCGCCGCGCTCGTCTCGGCGCTGACCGAGATCCCGTTCCCCACCGACACGGTGGCGATGGGCGAGATCGCGCTGTCGGGCGAAGTGCGCGCGGCGAGCCACAGCGGGCTCCGCCTGAAGGAAGCCGCCAAGCTCGGCTTCCGCGAAGCGCTGGTCCCGGCGAGCGGCAACGGCGTGCCGAAGGCGATGCGGTCGGCGAGCTTCCGCTCGCTCGGGCAGCTCGTTGACCACCTCACCGGCCGCGCCTAAGCCTCGGGCATGACCGCGCTCGACATCGTCGTCCTGCTGATCATCGGCCTGACCGCGCTCCGCGGCGTCATGCGCGGCTTCGTGACCGAGATCCTGTCGCTCATCGCCTGGGTGGCGGGCGTCGCGGCGCTGAGGCTCTTCTACCGACCCGGCTCCGAGCTCGCCGCCGGCTGGACCGGCACCGACACCGGCGGCGCGATCCTCGCCTTCGTGCTGATCTTCCTCGTCACCTTCGTCGGCTTCCGCTTCGTCGCGCGCGCCCTCGGCGAGCGCACCAAGAAGTCGGTGATCGGCCCCATCGACCGCGTGCTCGGTCTCGGCTTCGGCGCGATCAAGGGCCTGATCGGCGCCTCGCTGCTCTTCCTGCTCGTCAACCTGTTCTTCGACGTGACCTGGGGCGCGGACGAGGCGAAGCCCGAATGGCTGCAGTCGTCGAAGACCTACCCGCTCCTCAAGCTGTCGAGCCAGGCGATCGTCGACTGGGTCGAGGAGCGTCGCGCCGACACCGGCCCGGCCGCGCCCGTCGGCGCCGACGAGACCGGCTACGGCCGCGAGGCGCGAGAGGGGCTCGACGAGCTCCTCGAGAGCGGCGCCGGGGAGAACTGATCAGCGGATCCGGTAGCGGACCGGCAGCGTCTTCAGCCCGCTCACGAAGTTGGCGCGCGTGTTCTTCGGCTCGCCGGCGAGCTCGATCTCGTCCAGCCGCGGCAGCAGCTCGGCGAAAAGCGCCCTGATCTCGAGCCGGGCGAGGTGGAGCCCGAGGCAGAGGTGGACGCCGTGGCCGAAGGCCACGTGCGGGTTGGGCTTGCGGTCGACGCGGAAGCGGAAGGGATCGTCGAACACCGCCTCGTCGCGGTTGCCCGACCAGTAGAAGAGCGCGAGCCCGTCGCCCGCGCGGATCGTCTTGCCGCCGAGTTCGGTGTCCTGGGTGGCGGTGCGCATGAAGTGCTTCACCGGCGTCACCCAGCGGATCATCTCCTCGACCGCGCCCGGCAGCAGGCTCGGGTCGGCCTTGAGCTTGCGCAGCTCGTCTGGGTTGCGGATGAGCTGGAGGAGCCCGCCGCTCGCCGTCGAGCTCGTGGTGTCGTGGCCGGCGGTGGCGATGATGACGTAGTAGCTCATCGCCTGGAGCTCGCCGATCGGCTCGCCGTCGATCTTGCCGTTGGCGATGACGGTCGCGACGTCGTCTTTCGGGTCGGCGCGCCGGTCGGCGGTGATCGCGCCGAAGTAGCGGAAGAACTCCTGCGCCAGCGCGAGCAGGTCGACCTGCGCGTTCCCCGATCCGCCGACGGCGTTCGGCCCGGCGGTGATCCGGTTCGACCGCGCCACGACGTCGGGGTCCTGCGGCCCGAAGATCTCCTGCGTCATCTTGAGCATCGTCGGCTCGTCCTCGGGCGGCACGCCGAGCAGGTGCATGATGACGCGGAGCGGGTACCAGAGCGCCACCTCGTTCACGAAGTCGCACGCGTCGCCCATCGCCGCCATGCGGTCGACGTGGTCCTTCGCGATCTCGGCGATCCTCGCTTCCATCTTGCGCAGGTTGGGCGGCAGGAACCACTCGTGCGTCAGCCGCCGGAGCTTCATGTGCTCGGGGTCGTCGAGGTCGACGAGCGTGCGGAACAGGTGCGTGTCGCCGGTGGTCGCCTTGATCCATTCCTCCGACTCGATCGGCCCGAGGTAGGTGCGGAAGCGGTTCACGAAGCGGTCGTTCGCCTTGGAGACCGCGGTGATGTCGGCGTGGCGCGTCACCGACCAGAAGGGGCGGAAGCCCGCGGGCTCGGTCCAGTGGACCGGGTCCTCGGCGCGCAACCGCGCGTAGAGCGCGTGGATCTCGTCCTCGTTCGCGTAGACGTCCGGGTTGACGATCGCGTCGTCGGGCGTGTCGCGCGAAAAGCCGGGGAACTTGGGGTCGGCGTCGGCCATGTCGGGTCCTCCCGCCCGCCAGCTTAACGCGCGGCGAACCCGGCGATAGCTGCGGCTATGCATAGAGGCTTGCATTGCAAGGTGGCGTGTATATGCTGGCTCCGTGGACCTCGTGAGCTGGCAGACGCAGTTGCGGAAGGGGGCGGCGGAGCTCGTGGTGCTCGGCTTGCTCGCGCGTGGCGAGCGCTACGGGCTCCAGGTGCTCGAGGAGACGGGCGGCGCCGGCGGGGTGCTGTCCGAGGGCTCGATCTACCCGCTGCTCAACCGCCTGGAGCGCGAGGGCAAGCTCGTCGCCCGCTGGGGCTTCGACGAGGGCGGCGGCAACCCGCGCAAATACTACCGCCTTTCCGACGAGGGGGCGCGGCTGCTCGCCGATATGCGCCGGGTCTGGACGACCTTCAGCGCGACCATCTCGTCGGTCCTCGAGGAGCAAGGGGAGAAGACGAATGACCACCGGACTGCCGATCGAGGCGGAGCGCTACCTGGCGAACCTCGCCGAGGGCTTGCGCGCGATGCCGCGGAATGAACGCGACTCGCTGCTGCTCGAGCTCCGCTCGCACTTCGAAGCCCTGGCGGCCCGCGGCGGGGCGCAGGCGGCGGTCGACGGCGTCGCCGAGCTCGGCTCGGCGCAGGGGCTGGCGCGGGAGTTCATCGCGGCGCGCCGGGGCGGTGGCGCGCCGATCGCGGTGCCCGAGGCCGCGGTCCCGGACCCGGTGAAGCCGTTCACGGCGCGGGCGGCGATCGCGGAGGCGATCGCCACGATCCGCGGCGCCGACGAGCGGCTTCGCGTCGTCGGCGCGGTGCTGCTCGCCACGCTCGGTTCGACCAACTTCATGGCCTTCCTCGCCGCGCACGAGGCGGCCTCCGCCTGGCCCAAGCCGCTCACCGCGGCGCTGCGCCTCGCGGGCCTGCTGTTCGCGCTGGTCGCCGCCTACCGGATCATGCTCGCCGGCTCGCCCAAGCCCTGGCGCGTCGACCTACCGTTCGCGCGCTACGTCGGCGGGGCGGCGGTGATGCTGGCCGCGATCGTCGCCGTCCAGCTCGTGATCAAGGCGCTGGTCGTCGGCGCGGCGCTGCGGGCCGGGCTCGATCCGGGCACGACCACCGCGATGCGCGCCGGCGCGGCCGCGCTCGCCACGATCGCGCTGGTGTTCGCGCTCGTCCGCTTCCAACCGTGGCTGGTGTCGCTCGCCACCGCCCGGCCGGGGCTGACGCCGCTCGGTTCGTGGCGCGGCATGCGCGGCAAGACCGCCGCGATGATCGGCGGTTGGCTCGCGCTCGTCCTGCCGCTGTTCGCCGTCCACTACGCCATCACAGCCTACGCGCTCGCCGCCGCGCCCACGCGGTTCCTGCTGCCGCTCGCCGGCATCGACGCGATCGTCGCAACCGTCCAGACCTTCCTCGTCTCGGCGCTCCTCGTCACCGCCTACCGCTGGGTCGCCGATCGCGCCGCGCCGGAGCCCGCGCCCTTCGCGGCGCTCGAGCCGAGCCGCGACGCGGTCGACGCCGCCCGGCGCCGCCTACTCGACGCGCTCGACGAGCGCTACGAGAAGCAGATGCGGCCCTTCGCGGCGCGCTAGGTCCGGGCGCCGTCGGCGCGCCGGGACCGCGTTGCCGGCGCGCGGCGTTTCGGCTTAGGAGCGTGCATCAGGGCTGAAACGTTCCTATGTTGTTCGCATGAGTGCCGCCCCGTCCCGCGTCCGCGTGCTCGTGCTCCAGCACGGGCTGGGCGCGCTCGACTACCGCGCGCCGGACGGCCTCGACCTCGGGCCGGGCGACATCGTCCGCGTGCCGCTCGGGCCGCGCGAGATCGTCGGCGTGGTGTGGGAGGCGGACCGGCTGCCCGCCAAGGACGTGCCGGCCGCGAAGCTCCGTCCCGTGCTCGGCCGCTACGAGGTCGCGCGGATCGAGGCGCCGCTGCGCCGCCTCGTCGAATGGGTCGCCGACTATTACCTCGCGCCGCCGTCGAGCGTGCTGCGCATGGCGGTGTCGTCGCCCGGCGCGCTCGAGGGCGCGCGCGAGGTGACCGAGTATCGGCCGACCGGCCTCGTGCCGGACAGGCTCACCCCGCAGCGCGCGCAGGCGCTCGAGAAGATCGAGGGGCGCCAGGGGCTCATCCGCGAGCTCGCGCAATACGCCGGCGTCTCGGACGCGGTGGTGCGCGGCCTCGCCAACGCCGGCGCGCTCGAGGCGGTGAGGGTGCCCGCCGACCAGCCGATCCCCGAGCCGATCGCCGACTTCATCATCCCGGTGCTCGAGGAGGGGCAGCAGCTCGCCGCCAACACGCTCGTCGAGGCGGTGAAGCACGACGGCTTCACGCCCTATCTCCTCGACGGGGTGACCGGGTCGGGCAAGACCGAGGTCTATTTCGAGGCGGTGGCCGAGGCGCTGCGCCGCGGTGGCCAAGTGTTGGTGCTGGTGCCCGAGATCGCGCTCACCGAGCCGTGGCTCCGGCGCTTCGAGAGCCGCTTCGGCTGCCCGCCGGTCGCGTGGCACTCCGACCTGCGTTCGACCGAGCGGCGCCGGACCTGGCGCGCCGCCGCGAGCGGCGAGGCGCGGGTGATCGTCGGCGCGCGCTCCGCGCTGTTCCTGCCCTACCGCGACCTCCGGCTCGTCGTCGTCGACGAGGCGCACGAGACGAGCTTCAAGCAGGAGGACGGCGTCACCTACCACGCGCGCGACGTGGCGGTGGTGCGCGCGAGCCTCGAAGGCTGCCCGATCGTGCTCGCCACCGCGACGCCCGCCATCGAGACGCGCGTGCAGGCCGAACGCGGGCGCTACGTGCACCTGACGCTGCCGCAGCGCTACGGCGGCGCGTCGATGCCGGCGATCGAGACGATCGACCTTCGGAAGGTGCCGCCGGCGCGCGGGCGCTGGATCAGCCCGCCGCTCCTCGAGGACCTCGAGGCGACGCTCGACCGCGGCGACCAGGCGCTGCTGTTCCTCAACCGGCGCGGCTACGCCCCGCTCACGCTCTGCCGCGCCTGCGGCGAGCGCGTGGAATGCCCCAACTGCACCGCGTGGCTCGTCGAGCACCGGCTGACCAAGCGGCTGCAGTGCCACCACTGCGGCTTCGTGACCCCGCCGCCGAAGACCTGCCCGTCGTGCGGCGAGGCGGACAAGCTCGTCCCCTGCGGCCCCGGCGTCGAGCGCGTGGCCGAGGAGGTGGCGCAGGTGCTGCCGCAGGCGCGCGTCGCGATCGTCACCTCGGACACCATCTGGTCGCCCGCGCGCGCCGCCGCGCTGTTGCGCGGCGTCGAGTCGGGCGAGATCAACCTGCTGATCGGCACGCAGCTCGTCACCAAGGGCTACCACTTCCCGGACCTCACGCTCGTCGGCGTCGTCGACGCGGACCTCGGGCTGGCGGGCCGCGACCTGCGCGCCGCCGAGCGCACCTACCAGCAGATCGCGCAGGTGGCGGGGCGCGCCGGGCGGGGCGCCAAGCCGGGCCGGGTCTATCTCCAGACGCACCAGCCCGAAGCGCGCGTCATCCGCGCGCTCGTCGAAGGCGACGTCGAAGGCTTCTACCAAGCGGAGACGCAGGCGCGCCGCGAGCACGCCATGCCGCCGTTCGGGCGGCTGGCCGGCATCGTGGTGTCGGGCCCCGACGAAGCCGCGGTGATCGAGACCGCGCGCGCGCTCGGGCGCGCCGCGCCCGACGCCGACGGCATCGCGGTGCTCGGTCCGGCGCCGGCGCCGCTGTCGATGCTGCGCGGCCGCCACCGGCACCGGCTTCTCGTCCACGCGCGGCGGACGGCGGACATCCAGTCGACGCTCAAGGAATGGCTCGGCAAGGTCGAGGTGCCGTCGAGCGTCCGCGTGACGGTCGACGTCGACCCCTACAGTTTCCTCTGAGGACTCAGTGGCGCACCAGCGCGCGCGGCTCGGCCAGGCGCTCCAGCAGCCGGTCCATCTCCGGATCGGGGGGCGGGCCGTCGATCGCCGCGTCGAGCAACACACCGACGCTGCGCAACGCGGCGGGGTAACGGCGGTTGAACTCGGCGGAACTGTACACGGGTTCGAGCAGGAAGCGGCGCGGCATCAGAATACCAAAGAACGGGGGTCGAACGCGTAAATGAACGCTAACCCCCTAAGTTCCTTGAATAACGTTACGCGCGTTAATCTATGTTAATTTTTTGGGAACGTCGGGCGGGCCGGTCGGTTGAACCTCTTGCCTCGCACGACCCTGCCCAACCCCCACCCGGTGCGAGTCAAAGCCCTGCCCCCGAAAGGGGCCGCGACACAACGGTGCCGCGGCCCCTTTCTTCGTTCGGGTCTGGGCCGGACCGGCCGGGATCAGCCGCGGCCGCCCATCGACCGCACCGACACGCCGGCCGGCTTCTTGCGGCCGAAGCGGCGGCGCTGCTGCTGCGGCTGGCCGCCCGAGGGCTGGCGGTGGCCGTCGTGACCGCGTCCGCGTTCCGCCCGCTCCTCGCGCACCGGCACCGGCGGCGCCGACTTGCGCAGCTTCGCCGCCTCGGCGAGGAAATTCTCCGGCAGCGGCACCGGCGTCACCTTCTGGCGCGTCAGCTTCTCGATGTCCCGCAGATAAGGACGCTCGTCGTCGGCGCAGAAGGAGATGGCGAGGCCCGCCGCGCCCGCGCGCGCCGTGCGCCCGATGCGGTGGACATATTGCTCGGGCACGTTCGGCAGCTCGAAGTTGACGACGTGGGTGACGCCCTCGACGTCGATGCCGCGCGCCGCGATGTCGGTCGCCACCAGCACCCGGCTCTCGCCGGTCCGGAAGCGGGCGAGCGCGCGCTCGCGCTGCGGCTGGCTCTTGTTGCCGTGGATCGCGTCGGACGCGATGCCGGCCCCGGCCAGGTGGCGCACCACGCGGTCGGCGCCGTGCTTGGTGCGGGTGAACACCAGCGTGCGTCCGAAGCTCGGGTCGCGCAGCGACAGCGTGAGCAGCGCCTGCTTCTCAGTCTGGTTGACGAAGGTGACGCGCTGCTCGACGCGCTCCGCGGTGGTGGCGACCGGGGTCACCGCCACCTTGACCGGATCGGTCAGGAACTTGTCGGCGAGCTCGGCGATCGTCTTCGGCATCGTCGCCGAGAAGAACAGGCTCTGCCGGCGGCGCGGCAGCAGGGGCACGATGCGCTTCAGCGCGTGGATGAAGCCGAGGTCGAGCATCTGGTCGGCCTCGTCGAGCACGAACACCTCGACGTCGCGGAGCGTCAGCGCCCGCTGGTCGATGAGGTCGAGCAGCCGGCCGGGCGTCGCGACGAGCACGTCGACGCCGCGCTCGAGCATGCGGATCTGCCGGTTGATCGGCACGCCGCCGAACACGGTGGCGACCGAGGTCTTCGTGAAACGGCCGTAGGCGCGGAACGAGTCCGCGATCTGGCTCGCGAGCTCGCGCGTCGGCGACAGGACGAGCATGCGGCAGCCCTGCCGCGGCAGGTCGCGCGGCCGCTCGCCGAGCCGGTGGAGCGACGGCAGCGCGAAGGCCGCCGTCTTGCCGGTCCCGGTCTGGGCGATGCCGAGCAGGTCGCGGCCCGCCAGCAGATGCGGGATGGCCTGCGCCTGGATCGGCGTCGGGGTCGCGTAGCCTTCGGCGGCGAGCGCCTTCTGGATCGGCGCGGCGAGGCCGAAGTCGGAGAAATTGGTCATGTGTGGCTTTCGATGACAAGCAAACCCAGCGCCCGCCCGGAACGGGGCGGCGCAACGCGGGTGGAAATGACGACCCGCGTGAAGAAGGCTGCCGTAACGGTGAAGCGATTGAAGTCCGGAGCCTGGGCCCGCGCTGGTCGCGGATAGATCACGCCGCTCCGGTCCCGCGCCCCGAGGGCGCGGCCGCTTGCCCCACCCATATGGGGACGGAAGGCGCTCAAGTCAAATCGCCGCCCTCAGAACTTGGAGCCGCGCACCACGTCGACCACGCCGGACACGAGGATCAGGCCGTGGCTTTCGAGGAGCGGGGCGACGGCGTCGGTGAGCGCGGCGGCCTTGGCGTCGTTGGTGATGGTGACGAACAGGACCTTGGCTTCGGCGCCGGTGAGCTGGTCGTCAGACCATCGCCCGCCGTGCCCCGCCCCCCCGAGCGTCGGGAGCAGCGTGTAGCCGGTGACGCCCGCCGCCTCGGCTGCCGCCGTGATCCGGCGCACCAGCGGCGCGTCGACGAGGATCTCGATCCGGCGGCGTTGGACGGTGTCGGTGGGCATCTCAGGTCATCCGCGTCGCGAGCAGGGTGAACAGCGGTATGCCGACGGTGACGTTGAAGGGGAAGGTCACCGCGAGCGACATGGCGAGATAAAGCCCCGGGTCGGCGGCCGGCAGAGCCAGGCGCATCGCCGCCGGGACGGCGATGTAGGAGGCGCTCGCCGCCAGGATGCCGAGCGCGGCGGCCGATCCGGCGTCGAGCCCGACCAGGCTTCCGACCGCGACGCCGACCGCGCCGTTCACCGCAGGGAACAGCAGCGCCAGCCCCGCGAGTCGGCCGGTGAGCGCGCGCGCCTCGCGCAGGCGCCGCGCCGCGATCAGTCCCATGTCGAGCAGGAACAGGCACAGCACGCCGCGGAAGGCGGTGTCGAACACGGGCGCGATCGTCGCGAAGCCGTCCTTGCCGACGACGAGCCCAATGACGAAGCTGCCGACCAGGAGCACCACCGAGCCGTTGAGCAGCGTCTCGTGGAGGAGGTCCCCGCGCGATTGCCGGGCGCCCGCGCCGCCGCGCCGCGCGAGCCACAGGCCGACGACGATCGCCGGCGTCTCCATGAGCGCGAGCACCGCCACCATGTAGCCCGCCGGCGGCAGCCCGCCGCTCGTCAGCACCTCGGACCCGGTAACGAAGGTGACGACGCTCACCGAGCCGTAGTGGGCCGCGACCGCGGCGGCGTTCACCGCGTCCAGCCGCCCGAAGCGCCGCAGCGCGAAGAAGGCCGGCAGCGGGATGAGGCAGCTCAGCGCGAGGCCCGCGACCGCCGCCGCCGCCATGTCGGCGGTGAAGCCGCTCTCGGCGACCTGCACCCCGCCTTTGAGGCCGATCGCCGCCATGAGGTAGAGCGACATGCCCTTGGCGATCGCCTCGGGGATCGACAGGTCCGATCGCGCGAAGGCGGCCGCCGCGCCGAGCACGAAGAACAGGATCACTGGCGACAGCAGCGCCTCAAACCCCCCGATCATCGTACCTCCTAGGCCGCCGTCCGCTCAGACCATGGACGATTCGGGCGCGCAATGGAATCGGCTGGACGGCGATCCATTACCCGGGCCCGCGGTTGGTCTCGTTCCGGCCGGAACGCCGATTAGAAAGCGGTATCCCATATCGGAAGCGAATAGCCGAAATGTGGACCATGAGGTTCTGCAATGATAAGTGGGGCGGCAATGCCGCTTGCGAATCTCGACCTCGACCTGCTCCGCGCCTTCGTCACCGTCGCGGAGACCGGCAACATGACGAGCGCGGGCGAGCGACTGCGGCGGTCGCAGTCCGCGGTGAGCCTTCAGATCAAGCGACTGGAGGACAGCCTCGATCTGCGGCTGTTCGAGCGGTCGCCGCGGGCGGTGAGGCTGACCGCGGCGGGCGAGCGGCTGATGAGCCACGCGCGAGCGATGCTCGCGCTGAACGACGCGATCATCGACGAGCTCGCCGAGCCCGCGCTCGAGGGCACGGTGCGCCTCGGCACGCCCGAGGACTTCGCGACCACGCACCTGCCGACGGTGCTGGCGAAGTTCGCAGAGAGCCACCCGCGGGTGAGCCTGGAGGTGGGCTGCGACCTCACGCTCAACCTGCTCGACCGCTTCGCCGCGGGCGAGTTCGACCTCGTGCTGGTCAAGCGCGAGGTGACCGGCGGCGAGGTCGGCGTGCGGGTGTGGCGCGAGCCGCTGGTGTGGGCGGCGAGCCCGCGCTTCGACCCCGCCGCGCCCGGGCCGCTGCCGCTCGTGGTGAGCCCCAGCCCGTGCGTTTACCGCGCCCGCGCAGTGGGCGCGCTCGACCGGGCAGGACGGCCGTGGCGCATCGCCTACACCTGCGGCTCGCTCGCCGGCAGCCAGGCCGCCGTGCGCGCGGGGCTCGGGTTGACCGTGCTCCCGCGCGACATGGTACCGGCGGACCTCGCCGCGATCGACGATCCGGACGAGTTGCCCGACCTCCATGACACGGAGATCGCGCTGCTCGCCGCCAAGTCGCTCGGACCCGCCGCGCAGCGGCTTCGCGAGCACATCGTCCGGACACTCGAACGCCGCGCCTGATCAGGCTGCCGGCTTCGGCCAGTTCGGCTCCTCGGCCCCCCGGGTCTTCCACAGCGAGTAGAAGATGCCCGCGAGGATGAGGCCGAAGGTCACCGCGAGGCTGAGCACCGGCGGGAACTTGTCGCCGCCCAACAGGAAGTCGGCGACGAAGATCTTGGCCCCGATGAACACCAGCACGAGCGCGAGCGCATACTTCAGATAGTGGAAGCGGTGCACCATTGCGGCGAGCGCGAAATAGAGCGCGCGCAGGCCGAGGATCGCCATGATGTTCGACGTGTAGACGATGAAGGTGTCGGTGGTGATCGCGAAGATCGCCGGCACCGAGTCGACCGCGAACACGAGGTCGGCGAGGTTGATGACGACGAGCGCGAGCAGCAGCGGCGTCGCCGCCGTCACCAGCCGGCCCGTCTTCGCGTCGGGCACCTTCACGAGGAAGCGCTGGCCGTGGAGCTCGGGCGTCACCCGCATGTGGCTCGAGATGAAGCGCACCACCGGGTTCTTCGCGACGTCCATCGGCTCGTCGCCGGCGAACAGCATCTTGATGCCGGTGGCGATCAGGAAGGCGGCGAAGATGTAGAGGACCCAGTAGAATTCCTGGACGAGCGCGGCGCCCAGCGCGATCATGATCCCGCGCAACACGATCACCGCCACGATGCCCCAGAGGAGCGCGCGATACTGGTACATGCGCGGGATCGCGAAATAGGTGAAGATGAGGCTGATCACGAAGACGTTGTCGATCGACAGCGCCTTCTCGATGAAGAAGCCCGTGTAGTATTTCATGCCGAGATCGGCGCCCTTCTCGGCCCAGACCCAGGCACCGAAGAGCATCGCGATGCCGATGTAGAAGGCCGACAGCTTGAGGCTCTCGGCGATGCCCATTTCCCGGTCCTCCTTATGGAGGATGCCGAGGTCGAAGGCCGTGAGCGCGATCACCAGAGCGATGAACGCGAGCCAGAACCAGACCGGCGTGCCCAACCAATCGATGAACAGAATTTCCACGACCGTCTCCCTCGTTGCTCTCGATTCGAGCACGGTCGACGGACGAATTGCCGGGAGGCGATCCGGACCCTGTCATCGAGCATGCTCGATGCGGTCCGACATCACGGCGCCGTTGTCGGCGCTCGCCAGAGGGGCCCGGCCCGCACGCGCCGAAACGTTGGGGCGCCCCAACGAAGCTTCAAGGGGGCTGCCCAAAAAAATCATCCCGCGTTCATCGGAGGCCCGCACGCGGAAAATCGTAGTGAACGAAAGGTTAACGCTGTTCCTCTATGGCCGGCGGCCGGCCCCGGACCTAAGGATCGCGCTCGATCGACGGGGCCGCGCGCATGCCGACCTACCGCTTCTATCTCCTGACCGCGAACGACCGCATCCATCGCGGCTTCGACGCCGACTGCCCGGACGACGCCGCGGCGGCGTCGCACGCACGTTCGCTCGCGCATCCGCACGCCGTCGAAATCTGGGAGGGTCGCCGGAGCGTGGCGCGGGTGGAATCGGGGGTCGGCGACCGGCGCGCTTGACCTGAGCGCCCCGACAGGCTGCAAGTCGGCGGGCGGCGCGATTCCGCGCCGGGAGACGCCGCGCTTGGGCCACGACCACGCCCACCACCATCCGTCGCCCGCCGGCGGCTTCGACCGGGCGTTCGGCTTCGGAATCGCGCTCAACCTCGGCTTCGTCGCGGTCGAGGCCGCCTACGGCTTCGTCGCCGGCTCGCTCGCGCTCCTGGCGGACGCCGGGCACAACCTGTCCGACGTGCTCGGCCTGGCGCTCGCCTGGGGCGCGGCCTGGGCGGCGCGGCGCGCGCCGACGCGCGACTTCACCTACGGGCTGCGCCGCACCACCATCCTCGCCGCGCTCGCGAACGCCGCGCTCTTGTTTCTGGCGGTCGGCTTCATCGCCGCCGAGGCGATCGAACGTCTGAGCCGCCCGCAGCCGGTCGCGAGCGGCACGGTGATCGCGGTCGCCGCGATCGGCATCGCGATCAACGCCGCGACCGCGATGCTGTTCTTCTCGGGCCGCAAGCACGACATCAACCTGCGCGGCGCCTACCTTCACATGGCGGCGGACGCCGCCGTGTCGGCGGGCGTGGTCGCGTCCGGCTTCCTCACCCTCCAGGCCGGCCGGGCGTGGATCGATCCGGCGACGAGCCTCGTCGTCGCGGCGATCGTCGCCTTCGGCACCTGGGGGCTGCTCAAGGCGTCGGTCCGCCTCGCGCTCGACGCGGTGCCGGAAGGTATCGACCGCGCCGCCGTCGAAAGCTTTCTCGCCGGCCTGCCGGGCGTCGCGCAGGTCCACCACGTCCACATCTGGGCGATGAGCACCACGGAGGTCGCGCTGACCGCTCATCTCGTTCGCCCCGGCGCGACGCTCGACGACGGATTCCTCCGCGCGGCGGCGCACGAGCTCGAGCACCGCTTCGGCATCGGCCACGCGACGATCCAGGTAGAGACCGGGAACGATCGACCCTGCTACGCCGCCGCCGGCGGCTGCGTCTGACGCCGACGGCAGGCCGCGCGCCCCGCCCGGGGAGCGCGCGGCCGCCGCGGGTCGACCACCTAGAGCACGAAGTTGGTCGCTTCCAGGCTGTGGGTGCCTTCGAGCCTGATCTCGAAGTCGGCCGCCGCGTTGCCGTCGGTGTCGCCCAATATGCGGGTCATGCCGCTCTCCGCCACGACCCGGAGCTGGCCGGCGGACCCCGTGAAGTTGCCGGTGATGAACGCGAAGGTGCCGTTGCCCGTGGCGGCGCCGTTGGCGTCGACGCCCGACAGGTCGATCTTGTCGTTCGCCTTGTCGAAGTCGACGATGCGGTCCCACGCCGTGCCCGTGCCGCTGTCGGTGCGCGTCAGGTAGACGAAGACGTCGGGGCCCGCGCCGCCGGTCAGCCGGTCGGCGCCCGCTCCGCCCGCGATGCGGTCGGCGCCGTCCGAACCGACGATGGTGTCGTTGCCCGAGCCGCCCTCGATCCGGCGGATGTTGACGAGGTTGATCCCGCTGAAGTCGAGGATGTCGGCGGCGCTGCCGCCGCCCAGCCGGGTGGTGCCGTCGGTGTAGCCCTCGATCGTCTCGACGCTGTTGCCCTCGTGGGTCGCGTCGCCGTCGCGGCTGAAGTAGCTACCGACCGAGATCACCGCGTTGGTCGCCACCGCCCTGATCGCGTCGGTGCCCTCGCCGCCGAGGAAGCGGTCGGTGCCGCTGCTCGCGCTCACGCGGAAGACGTCGTCGCCGGGCCCGCCGCGCAGCGTGTCGTTGCCGGTCAGGCCGTTGATCGCGTCGTTGCCGCCGGTGCCGATGATCGTGTCGTTGCCGTTGCCGCCCTCGATCCGCAGCACGTTCGACATCGTCGCGTTGGCGAAGTCGAGCGTCACGCCGCTCGTGCTGTTGATCGCGCGCACGATCGTGGTGACCGAGGGGCCGGCGTGGCCCTCGACGCGTTCGATGCCGCTCACCGACCGCAGACCGATGACGGCGTTCGCCACCGTCGCCCGGATCGTGTCGTCGCCGGCGCCGCCCTTGACGCCGTCGTAGGAGACGGTGGTCGAGTCGAAGACGACGACGTCGTTGCCGCCGCCGGTGTCGAGGCTGTCGTTGCTCGTCCCGCCCCTGACGACGTCGTTGCCCTCGCCGGTGGCGATCGTGTCGGTGCCGGCGAGGCCGTTGATGGTCCAGTGGTCGTCCGACGGCGCCGTGAAGTTGTCGTTCCCGGAGGTGAGGTTGCGCGTCTGGTTCTCGACGACGTTGGTGAGCGCTAGCGTGACCGACGTCTCCGCGCCCGCGCCCGCCGCGTCGGCGACGCGCACGGTGACGACGTGCTGCTTGGCGCTTTCGAAGTCGAGCAGCGACGCGTTGGCCACCTTGATCTGGCCGGTCGCCGCGTCGATCGAGAAGCGGCCGCCCGCGTTGTCGACGAGGCTGAAGGTCAGCGTGTCGCCCGGATCGACGTCGGACGCGGTGGCGGTCCCCACCACGGTGCCGTTGGCGCTGTTCTCGGCGAAGGGAAGCGTGTCGACCGCGAGCTCGCCCGGCGCGTCGTTGACGTTCGCCACCGGCGCGGTGGCGGCCGAATAGTTGACCTCGAGCGCGCCGAGCGAGTCGGTGAAGGTTCCGCTCACGCGAAGCGCCTTGCCGACCTCGGCGTCGCCCGGCGTGAAGCTCGACCCGGTGGCGCCGCTGATCGCCACCCAGGTGCCGGGGCTGCTCTCGCGCTCCCACTGGTACTTCACCACCGGATCGGCCGGACCGTTGGGGTCCGAGAGCGTGTCGGTGACGGTGAGGGTCGAACCCTCGGTCGCCGTGCCGGCGATCGTCACGGTTCCGGTGGCCGGCTGATTGCCGCCGAGCACGACGCGGTCGACGTCGGCGAAGCTCACCCGCTCGACGCCGTGGAGCGTGTCCTTGCCGTCGATGCCGCCGTTCTTGTGCTCGACGGTGAAGCTGCCGCCGCCGAGCGCATTGATCACATAGTCCGCCGCGTTGCCGCGGTAGACCGCTACGTCGGTGTCCGCGTCGGTGGGATCGGCGTCGCTCGCGGCGCGCGTCTTGGCGTCGACGTGCCGGTCGCCCCACAGCGTGTCGTCGCCGCCGCGCCCGACGAGCAGGTCGTCGCCCTTGCCGCCGTAGATGTCGTTGGCCTCGTCGGTGCCCTTCAGCTCGTCGCCGAAGCGCGAGCCGACGAGCGCCTCGACGTCGGTGTAGATGTCGTCCACCCCGTCGATCGGCGCGGGCGCCGGGAACAGGCCCGGGTCGGCCTGGGCGGTGAGGTCCGCCTTCACGCCCGCGGTCGCGTCCTCGTAGGAGGCGATGTCGCGGCCCGCGCCGCCGTTGATCTCGTCGGCGCCGGCGCCGCCCACCAGCACGTCGTCGCCGTCCTCGCCGAAGATCACGTCGTCGCCGGCGCGGCCGAAGATCGTGTCTTTTCCGGACCTCAACCCCTCGCCGAGCGGGTCGTTGGTGCCGCCGAACAGCAGGTCGCCCGCGTTGCCGCCGTCGATGAAGTCGTCGCCTTCGTTGCCGAGGATCTCGTCGACGCCGTCGTCGCCGAACAGCTGGTCGTTGCCCTCGCCGCCGAACACCGCGTCGTCCTCGGTGCCGCCGCGCACCTCGTCGTCGCCGTCGCCGCCGAGCACGATGTCAAAGCCCGATCCGGCGAGGATGCGGTCGTTGCCGCCTTCGCCCTTCAGGAGGTCGTCGCCGTTGCTGTCGGTGACGAGGTCGTTGCCCTCGCCGGCATAGACGGTGTCGTTGGCGATGCCGCCCTCGATCGTGTCGTTGCCGCCGTGGCCGTAGGTGGTGTCGTCGCCGTCGCGCGCGTCGATGTGGTCGGCGTCGTCGGTGCCCGCGATCACCTCGTGCTGGTTGGTGGCGACGAACTTGGTGCCGACGAAGCCGGCGCTCTGCGTTGCTCCCTCCGGATCGTTGACGTCGACGAGCACCGCCCAAGTCTCGGGATCATCGATCCTGATGTGCCCGTTGGCGATGCTGAAGATGTCGTGGTTGAGGTCGGTGAGGTCGGTGTTGCGCATCACGATGTCGGCGAAGGACTGGCCCTCGAGCTGGGTCAGGATGTTCGTGCCGACGAGGCGCGACAGATAGTAGAAGCGGTCGCCGCTCTGCAGTGCTTCCATCTGCGTCTCGAAGACGAAGGCGAAGGTCGACCCGAGCTTGCCGCCGAACGGGAACTTCGCTTCCGCCAGGCCGCCGATCCATAGGTCGACGTCCTCGAAGCCCTCGTCCCGGACGCCCTTGGCGCCGTGCATGAACGCGGCGTCGGACATGCGGCCCTCGGCGAGTTCGCGGGCCTGCGCCAGGTCCCCGGCCTCCCGCGCGGTCTTGATCGCTTCGTCGCGCGAATAGGCGGCGATGAAGTTCACGAGCGACGCCGGCGTCTGGAGGTGCGCGCCGAAATCGGTCCAGTTGTCGTAGGGCTTGAGCGCGCTGTCGTGCGTCTTCTCGAAGAACTCGCGGCGCACCGCGTTGAGCGAGGCGACGCCCGTGTCGCGGGCGCGGGCGATGTTGATCGCCGCGAGGTCGAGCGGCTGTCCGAGCAGGCTGTTGCGCAGCGTGTCGGTGACGAACTCGTCGATCTCGTTGCCGACCTGGCGCACCATGCCGCCCGCGATCGCCGTGGTGGCGTCCTCGAACGACTCGCCCGTCCGCTTGTAGCTCAAAGGATTGAGGAAGGCGTCGAGCAGCAGCGTCTCGCTGATCGAGCCGTCGGGGTTCAGCCGATCGACCGACTCGCGAAGCATCGAGTGGCCGAAGCGGTAGACCGCGTGCGCGAACTCGGCGGCGATCGCCGGGTCGATGGTGACGTCGTAGGCGTCGAAGACGTCGACCGCCGGCTGGATCGTGCGCGCGAACTCTTCGAACACGAGGTGCTGGTACTGCATCTCGGTGACGAGCTTCGCGGCCTGGAACAGCCGCTCGCCGTCCCAGTCGAGCCCGTCGGCGGCGTTCCCGTCGAGCAGCCATTCGTCGGCGAAGCCGGGGCTTTCGGTGTTGTTCTTGGTGATAACCTCCTTCAGGTGGTCGATCAGCCGGTTGTGCTCGGCGTGGAAAATCGCGTGGACGGCGGTCAGGCCGACGTTCTCGTTCACCCGGCCGTCGCCCGCGACGTAGTGGGCGTCGAACAGCTCGTCGTCGTAGCGACCGGCCTGCGCGTTGGTACGGTCGTTGATGATGCTGTCGTCGTCCGCGGCCTTGAGGGCACCGCCCATGGCGACCGGGTTGGCCGAATGCGCGATGTCGTCGAGGAAGGCGTGGCCGATGCGCGCGCCCGTGAGCTGGGCCTTGCCGCCCTCGAGGAACACGGTGCCGTCGGCGTTCAGCTTCACCGCCGGGATGTCGATCGCGTCGGCGTCGGTGAGCGTGATGCCGATCTTGAGCGCGTTGGCCTTGATGTCGGCCCAGGTCGCCATGCCGCCGCCGGCGCCTTCCACGAGCTTGCCCGTCGCGCGGCCCTGGCCGTCGTACTCGCGCAGGAACACCGTCATCCCCGCGTGCGACCCGTAGGTCTGGTTCTGGTCGACGAACGGCGAGGTGAGGTTGATGCTCTCGCGGGTGTCGTCCGCGGTGAACGGGAGGCTGTCCGGACCGTTCGTGCGCACGACCTTGGCGCGCGTCACCGCCATCGTGTTGAGGTGCGCGGGATCGTCGCCGGTTCCCGCGACGCCGTCCGCACCCTTGTTGTAGAGCGGGTCGCTCGTCTCGAGCGGGACGAGGACATAACCCTGCTTCGGGTCCTTGGCGACGAGGTCGAGACCGTGGTCGAAGAACTGGCCGAACAGCGTGAACCAGGAGCTGAACGGCGCCGACAGGCCGCCGTCCGTCGTGACGTTGGGGATGAAGCGATCCTTGCCCGCCGCGCCCGCCGCGGTGGCGGCGTCGTTCGCCGCGCTCTGGTCGACGATGAGGTTGCTGATCGTGCGGGGCTGCGAGTCGATGACGTTGCCGGGGTCGTCGTAATAGGCGGTGCCGTTCTCCGCGGTGCGGTAGACCGCGTCGGTCAGGCGGGGGAAAAGCTGGTCGGCGTTGCCGTAGGTTTCCTGGCCGGGGATGACGTTGTTTCCCGCGCCGCTCGGGTCGCGGATGCCGTCGCCGACGTTGGCTTGGCCGGGCGGCTTCGTGCCGTGCTTCACCTGGCGCAGCAGGAATTCGATGTCCGAGGCAATAAGCTTGACCATGACCACGTCTCCGCCCGTCGCGGAAGGCGTGCGGCCGTCCGCGGTCCCATCCTTCGCTCGCCGGTCGCCCGCGCCGCCGGATGGCCGCCAAGCCGTTGAGCCGCATAATCTTTCGAGTGGGGGGGCGAGCCGGTCCAGCCGCGGAGGCTACGTGCGAAAAACTACGTAGGCGGATTCGACGAGTCCGACCGGCGCGAAAGTTAACAATCATTAATCTTTGTTGTTGATCACCACTCAGCTTTTGCAGATAATGCGGCCGAGGACGTCGAAGGGCGCGTCCTCTAAGGGTGACTTTTCAATAGCATGCCGGCGGAGATGCCGCCCGGTTGACCCCGGGCGATCCCACCTTCTGCGCCGGCGATGATCACGATCGGCTGCGCGTCCACGGCGCGCGGAGGGAGCCGGGCTGTCCATTCGCATCCAACGGTGGAGTAGCGCATGCATCCTCACGACTTCTCTCGGGAACTCTGCGTGACGGCTTTGACCCAGCGCGAGGTCGAGGTCCTCCAACTCGTGGCATTCGGCCTGTCGGCGAAGGAGGTCGCGCAGGAGCTCGCGATCGCGCCGCGCACCATCGAACGCCACATCGACCACATCCGCCTCAAGACCCGGACGCGAAACCGCACCCACATGGTGGTGCACGCCATCCGCGAGGGCCTGATCACCGCCGGCTGAACCCGGCGGATCGGGCCGCCGCGTCGCTCCCGACGGCCGGCGTGTGCCGTCCGCGGGGCGGCCGGG
>Ga0164290_1001018_pt1 | contig 58685 bp, 51 predicted proteins | sample Micstemetagenome_FD_108782 | JGI IMG/M metagenome (GOLD analysis project Ga0164290, IMG submission 108782) | Contaminated culture microbial community from soil near Moab, Utah, USA - Microcoleus steenstrupii SON62 (Illumina Assembly) | ecosystem: Environmental > Terrestrial > Soil > Soil crust...
CGCCGTCGCCCTGGCCGACAAGGGCTGGCAACGCGCCTGCCGCGAGGACCAGTCCCTCGCCCTCGGCCTCAACACCCACGCCGGCAGCCTCACCAACACCCCCGTCGCCGACGCCGTCGACATCGAAGCCGTCCCACTGGCCGAGGCGCTGGCCTGACTGTGGCGCCGGGACCGATCGATCGCGCGGTCAGGACCTACCTCGACCACCTGAGCATCGAGAAGGGTCTCGCCGTGAACACGCTGTCGTCGTACCGTCGCGACCTCCGTCGCTACCGCGAGTTCCTCGGCGAGCGGTCGGTCACGACCCTCGATGCCGTGACGGAGGCGACGGTCACCGAGTTCCTGATGCGGCTCCGCGAGGGCGACGGGGTGCACCCGCCGCTCGGCGCGTCGTCGGCGGCCCGGACGGTCGTCGCGGTGCGCGGGTTCCACAAGTTCGCCGTCGCCGACGGGCTCGCGACCAATGATCCGGCAGCCGCCGTGAAGCCGCCGACCCCCGCCAAGCGGTTGCCGAAGGCACTGCCCCTCTCCGACGTCGAGGCGATCCTCGAGGCGGCCGGAGCACCGGGCACGCCGCTCGCGCTGCGGGACCGCGCCCTGCTCGAGGTGCTCTACAGCACCGGTGCCCGGATCAGCGAGCCCGTCGGCCTCGACGTCGACGACCTCGACACCCAGGACCCCACCGAAGGCACGGTCCTGCTGCGTGGCAAGGGCAGCAAGGAGCGGATCGTGCCGATCGGCTCCTACGCGCTGGAGGCGGTGTCGGCGTACCTCGTGCGCGGTCGTCCGGTGCTCATCGCCGAGGGCAAGGGCACACCCGCACTCTTCCTCAACGCCCGGGGCGGTCGGCTCTCCCGGCAGTCGGCGTGGGCGGTGCTGGTGAAGGCCGCGGAGCGCGCCGGAGTCACCAAGGACGTCTCGCCGCACACGCTGCGGCACTCGTTCGCGACCCACCTGCTCGACGGCGGCGCCGACGTGCGCGTCGTGCAGGAGCTGCTGGGACACGCGTCCGTCACCACGACCCAGATCTACACGCTCGTCACCGTCGACAACCTGCGTGAGGTCTTCGCGACCGCGCACCCGCGGGCCCGCCATGGGTGACGGGAGCGACGCGGCGTACGACCGGGTCCTGGCGTACGCCGAGGAGCGCGGTCTCGAGCTCTATCCCCACCAGGAGGAGGCCGTCCTCGAGCTCCTGGCCGGCAACAACGTCGTCCTGGCCACGCCGACCGGGTCGGGGAAGTCGCTGGTGGCGGTCGCGGCGCACATGTATGCGATGGAAGGGGACGACGGGGGGTCTGGGGGCGAAGCCCCCGGCGGGGGTCCACGGGGGCGGAGCCCCCGTGTGTCGTTCTACACCGCGCCGATCAAGGCACTGGTCAGCGAGAAGTTCTTCGACCTGTGCGCGGTCTTCGGCGCCGAGGACGTCGGCATGCTCACCGGTGACGTGGCGGTCAACGCGGACGCGCCGATCATCTGCTGCACCGCCGAGGTGCTCGCCAACATCGCCCTGCGCGAGGGCGACCGGGCAGACGTCGGCCTGGTCGTCATGGACGAGTTCCACTTCTACGGCGAGCCCGGCCGCGGGTGGGCGTGGCAGGTGCCGTTGATCGAGCTGCCGCAGGCCCAGCACCTGGTGATGTCGGCGACCCTCGGCGACGTCACCGAGCTGGCGGCCGACCTGACCCGGCGCAACGGGCGCGAGACGGCAGTGGTCGACGACGCCGTACGACCGGTGCCGCTGACGTTCTCGTGGTCGCTGACGCCGCTGGAGGAGACGCTGGAGGAGCTCGTGACCACCGGTCAGGGGCCGGTCTACGTCGTGCACTTCACCCAGGCAGGAGCCGTCGAGCACGCGACGTCGCTGCTCGCCGGACGTGGTGGGCTCGACAAGCTCGACCCGCAACGGGCGTCGCAGATCGCCGAGCGGCTGGCGGACGTGCGATTCGCCGCCGGCTTCGGCAAGACCCTCTCCAAGCTGCTCCGCCGGGGGATCGGCGTGCACCACGCCGGGATGCTGCCGCGCTACCGGCGCCTCGTCGAGCAGCTCGCGCAGGCCGGGCTGCTCACCGTCATCTGTGGCACCGACACCCTCGGCGTCGGGATCAACGTGCCGATCCGCACCGTGCTGTTCAGCGGCCTCGCGAAGTACGACGGCCAGCGCCAGCGGGTGCTGAAGTCCCGGGAGTTCCTCCAGATCGCCGGCCGCGCCGGCCGAGCGGGCTTCGACACGGCCGGGTACGTCGTCGTCCAGGCGCCCGAGCACGTCATCGACAACGAGAAGGCGAAGGCCAAGGCCGCGGCCAAGAACGCTGCCATGAGCGAGGAGAAGCGCGCCAAGCGCGGCTCCAAGGCGCAGCTGAAGAAGCCGCCGCCGGGCACCATCGTGTGGACCGAGCAGACCTTCGACAAGCTCGTCGACGGCCGGCCGGAGCCGCTGAAGTCCCAGATGAAGGTCGACAACGCGATGCTCGTCAACGTGCTCTCCCGCGAGGAGGACGCGTTCCCCGTGCTGCGGCGGCTGGTGATGGAGAACCACGAGGACCGCCGCGGCCAGCTCCGGCTCGCCAAGCGTGCGATCCGGCTCACCAAGAGCCTGCTCGCCTCCGACGTGCTCACCCGGCTCGACGAGGTCGACGAGCTCGGCCGCCGCTACGTGCTGACCGAGGCCCTGCCGGCGGACTTCGCCCTCAACCAGCCCCTGTCGCACTTCGCGCTCGCGGTGATGGACGTGCTGGACCCCGAGTCGGAGAGCTTCACGCTGGACCTGGTGTCGGTCGTCGAGGCGGTGCTGGAGGCGCCGCGTCCCGTGCTGATGGCGCAGCAGCACGCCGCCCGCGGCGAGGCCATCGCCGCGCTCAAGGCCGAGGGCGTGGAGTACGACGAGCGGATGGCCCTGATCGAGGGCGTCACCTGGCCCCAGCCGCTCGCCGACCTGCTCGAGCCGCTCTACGAGACTTACCGCGAGCGGCACCCGTGGCTCTCTCCCGACGCGCTGGCCCCCAAGTCGGTCGTGCGCGAGATGTGGGAGCAGGGCATGGGCTTCACCGACCTGGTCTCGCGCTACCAGGTCGCGCGGTCCGAGGGCCTCGTGCTGCGCTACCTCACCGACGCCTACCGGGCGCTCCGCCAGACCGTGCCGGCCTCGCTCCGGACCGAGGAGCTCGACCTGATCGCCGAGTGGCTGGGCGAGACCGTCCGCCAGGTCGACTCCTCGCTGCTCGACGAGTGGGAGGCGCTCAACGACCCGGACCACGCTGCCCGCGAGGTGGTCGAGCATGCACCGCCGCCACCGCCTCGCCCGCTCTCCCAGCAGGGCCGGGTGTTCGACGTCATGGTGCGCAACGCGATGTGGCGCCGGGTCGACCTGGTCGCCCGCGACGACCTCGACGGTCTCGAGGCGTTGGAGGCCGGGCAGCCGGACCAGCCGGGGCAGCCGGACCAGCCGGGCGCCGCGCTCACCCGTGACGACTGGGACCGCGCGATCGAGGCGTACTACGACGAGCACGACCGGGTGCTGACCGACGCGGACGCCCGCGGTCCGGACCTCCTCGCGGTCGAGCGCGGGGCGACGACGTGGCGGGTCACCCAGACGATCCACGACCCCGCCGGCCACCACGACTGGGTGATCGAGGCCGAGGTCGACCTGGCTGCCTCGGACGAGGCGGGGGAGGCCGTCGTACGGACGATCGCGATGAGGCGACTGTAGGTCTCGCGACGGTCGCTGCCCGACCTCCTCGACCAGCTCGCTCCGCTCCCGCGTGTCTCCCCAATGTCGCCGTGTCGACATTGTTGACTGGAGGCTCGATCAGTTCAGGGCGGTGGGGAAGCCGCCCGTGACGCCTCCGAGGTGGCGATTTTCATGATGGGTGGATTCTCGACAGGCTCCAGCGCTCCCGACATGCCACCTCGAGCAAGAGTCCCCGAGAGGAACGACGTGTCCGACCTGCTTCCCTTCGCCCGGCCCGAGATGCCCGAGCTCGAGGTCGAGGCGCAGCCGCCCGCCCCGCCGACGGCCGACGACCGGCCGCTGGGGCCGACCGGCCGTCCGATGCCGGTGCTGCCCGACCCCAAGCCGGTCACCGAGCACGGCCCCGCGCGGGTCATCTCGATGTGCAACCAGAAGGGCGGGGTCGGCAAGACGACCACCACCATCAACCTCGGCGCCGCACTCGCGGAGTTCGGCCGTCGGGTGCTGCTGGTCGACTTCGACCCGCAGGGCTCGCTGTCGGTGGGACTCGGCCTCAACCCGCACGAGATGGAGAAGACGGTCTACAACCTCCTCATGGACCGCACGACGCGGCTCGAGGACGTCGTGGTGCCGTCGGGCGTCCCGGGGATGCACCTGCTGCCGTCCAACATCGACCTGTCCGCGGCCGAGGTGCAGCTCGTCCACGAGGTCGCCCGCGAGCAGACCCTGCAGCGGGTCCTCGCGCCGGCGATCGCGGCGTACGACGTCATCCTCATCGACTGCCAGCCCTCGCTCGGCCTGCTCACCGTCAACGCGCTGACGGCGTCCGACGGGGTGATCGTGCCGCTGGAGTGCGAGTACTTCGCGCTGCGCGGGGTCGCCCTGCTCAAGAACACGATCGACAAGGTCCAGGAGCGGCTCAACCCCCGGCTCGAGATCGACGGCGTGCTCGGCACGATGTTCGACGGTCGCACGCTGCACGGTCGCGAGGTGCTCGAGCGGCTGGTCTCGGCGTGGGGCGACCACGTCTTCCACACCGTGATCCGGCGCACCGTGAAGTTCAGCGACTCCACCGTCGCGGGCGAGCCGATCACGTCGTACGCCTCCGACTCGGGCGGCGCCGAGGCCTATCGCCAGCTGGCCAAGGAGGTGGCGCTGCGGTGTCTCGACGCGTGAGCCTGCCCACCGCTGACGACCTCTTCCGAAGAACTGCCGAAGCCGCCGACGACGCGCCGGCGCGGCAGGGGCGCGTGCGCGCCGTACCGGATGCTCCTGCGGACCCCGCCGAGCCTGCGCAGCCCGCGGCCGAGAAACGGCCGTCCGGCCGCATCCGGCACGACCAGAAGATGACCGTCTACGTCACCACCGACGAGCTGGTCGAGATCGAGCAGGTCCGACTGATGCTCCGCGCCGGGCACGGGCTCGCCGTCGACCGCGGCCGCCTCGTCCGCGAGGCCGTGAGCCTGGTGCTGGCCGACTTCGAGGCTCACGGGGAGGACTCCGCGCTGGTCAGGCGACTGCGTGAGCAATGATTCGTCGGTGACGGTTGCTGATCGAGGTGCTGGGCGAGGTGCCGAGCGAAGTCCGTTCGCCGTGCGCCTCGACAACTTCGAGGGCCCCTTCGACCTCCTGCTCAGCCTGATCTCCAAGCACAAGCTCGACGTCACCGAGATCGCGCTCTCGCAGGTCACCGACGAGTTCATCGCCCACACCAAGCGGCTGACGAGCGACGGCGACGTCGACCTGGAGGAGACCACCTCGTTCCTCCTGGTCGCCGCGACCCTGCTCGACCTCAAGGCCGCCCGGCTGCTGCCGCAGGGCGACGTCGAGGACGAGGAGGACCTCGCCCTGCTCGAGGCGCGCGACCTGCTGTTCGCGCGGCTGATGCAGTACAAGGCCTACAAGCAGATCGCCGCAGTGCTCGACGCCCGGCTCACCGGCGAGTCGCGCCGCTACCCGCGGGCGGTGGGGCTCGAGGAGCGCTTCGCCAACCTGCTGCCCGAGGTGCTGATCGGCATCGGGCTCGAGCAGTTCGCCGGTCTGGCCGCCCGGGCCCTGGAGCCGAAGCCCGACGCGGAGATCACGCTCCACCACATCCACGCGCCGGCGGTCAGCGTCCGCGAGCAGGCGGGGATCGTGATGGACCGGCTGCAGCGGTCCGGGACGATGACCTTCCGCGCGCTGTGCGGCGACTCGCCCGACACCCTCACCACGGTGGCCCGGTTCCTGTCGCTGCTCGAGCTGTTCCGCGAGGGCGTGGTCGCGTTCGAGCAGGCGACTGCGCTCGGTGAGCTGAGCGTGCGGTGGACCGGCACCGACCACGACATCGACGTCGACGCCGTGATCACCGACGAGTTCGACGGAGCGCCCCCGCCCGATGACCAGCCGGAGGAGAAGACAGATGACGACTGACGAGGTCCTCGCCGTACCCGTCGCCGAGCTGCGCCCCGCCCTCGAGGCGGTGCTCATGGTCGCCGACCAGCCGCTCGACCAGGTGGCCCTCGCGACGGCGGTCGGCTATCCCGAGGGCGAGGTCGTCGCGGCGCTCGCTGCGCTCGCCGGGGAGTACGACGAGCAGGGCCGCGGGTTCGAGCTGCGCAACGTCGCCGGTGGCTGGCGGTTCTACACCCGCGAGGAGTACGCCTCCGTGGTGGAGGCGTTCGTCCTCGACGGCCAGCAGGCGCGGCTGACGCAGGCCGCTCTCGAGACGCTCGCAGTCGTCGCCTACCAGCAGCCCGTGTCGCGGGCCCGGGTGTCGGCGGTCCGCGGCGTCAACGTCGACGGCGTGATGCGGACCCTCCTCAACCGCGGCCTGGTCGAGGAGGCGGGGCAGGACGGGGAGCACGGCGCCACCCTCTACCGCACCACCACGTACTTCCTCGAACGCATCGGCGTCGTCTCCCTCGACGAGCTGCCCGAGCTGGCCCCCTACCTGCCGGAGATGTCCGAGATGGAGGACGAGCTCGCAGCACGGGCCACGGCCTCCGAGCCCGCCGAGCCTGTCGAGGAGGCTCCCGCCGAGCCTGTCGAGCAGGCGCCCGAAGGGGACTCGTGACCCGCGAGATCGAGACCGACGCCGAGGGCCTGATCCGGCTGCAGAAGCTGCTGGCCCAGTCCGGGGTGGCCTCCCGCCGCAAGTGCGAGGAGCTGATGCTCGAGGGCGAGGTCGAGGTCGACGGCGAGGTCGTCACCCGGCTCGGCACCAAGGTCGACCCGCGGACCGCGGTCATCAAGGTGTCCGGACAACGACTCCCGCCGATCAGCGACCACGTCTACCTGGTGCTCAACAAGCCGCGCGGGGTCGTGTCGACGATGGCCGACCCCGAAGGGCGGCGCTCGATCGGCGACGTCGTGGCCGAGCGGCTCGCCGCGGATCCGGGGCTGCGGCTCTTCCACGTCGGCCGGCTCGACACCGACACCTCGGGCCTGCTGCTGCTCACCAACGACGGCGACTTCGCGCACCGGATGGCGCACCCGTCGTACGAGGTGGAGAAGACGTACGTCGCCGAGGTGGTCGGTCGGCTCGCCCGCGGCACCATCGCGGACCTGCTCGCCGGCGTCGAGCTCAACGACGGTCCGGTGCGCGTACGCCGGGCCCGGGTGATCGACGCCGCGGCGAACAAGTCGATCGTGGAGCTGGTCATCCACGAGGGCCGCAACCGGATCGTGCGCCGGCTGCTCGACCACGTGGGCCATCCGGTGAAGCTGCTGACCCGCACCCGGTTCGGGCCGGTGGACCTCGGCACGCTCCCGGTCGGCGAGACGCGCGAGCTCACCAACGGCGAGCTGGGCGAGCTGCTGGACTCCGTCGGTCTCTAGCCCGTCGCGACGTCGCCGGGTCCGGCTACGGTGGAGGCGTGATCCCGGTCCCTCCGGTGCCGCACGCGCTCCGGCCGTACGTCGTCGCGCGGGTCGCCTACGACGTCGACTTCGGCGCGCCGGGCGTGCACCGCGGCCTCCCGGGCACCTCGCTCACGCTCGTGCTGCCGCTGGACGAGCCGCTGCGGGTGTCGTGGGACGGCACGGCGGGCTCCCTCCACTCGGCCTGGTCCTCCCTGGCCGGCCTCCATCCCGCACCGGCAGCGATCCACCACGACGGCAGCCAGCGGGGCGTCCAGCTCGCCCTCACCGTCGCCGGCGCCCGAGCGGTCCTCGGTCTCCCCGCCGCAGCGCTCGCCGGCGCTCTGACCGACGTGGAGGAGGCCGCGGTGCCGCGGCCGCTGCGCGAGCTGCCCGGTCGGCTCCACGAGACGCTCGGCTGGCACCAACGGATCGCCGTCCTCGACCGCACGCTCGCGTCGCTGGTCGCCTGCGCGGACGACACCCGGCCCCGCGCGGAGATCGGGCACGCACTGGCGCGGCTGACCCGGGGAGCGCGGGTGGGAGTCGTCGCCGACGAGGTCGGGTACAGCCGCCGCCGGCTGTCGACCCTGGTCAGGGACGAGTGCGGCGTCAGCCCGAAGCAGTTCCAGCGGGTGGCGCGGTTCGAGCTGGCCCGCGGTCTGGTCGGCCGGGTCCCGCTGGCCGAGGTCGCGGCCCGGTGCGGCTACAGCGACCAGGCCCACCTCAGCCGGGAGTGGGCAGCGCTCGCAGGGTGCTCGCCGACGACCTGGCTCCGCGAGGAGTTCCCGTTCGTCCAAGACGGCGGACGCGGTGCGGACGCAGGCTGGGAGCATGACTGAGACGAGAGAGACCTCGAGCACCGCGGCCACCGTCCGCCTCTGGACGGCGATGGCCTTCGACGACGTCGACCGGATGGTCGAGTGGCTGGGGGCGATCGGCTTCCGCGAGCACGCGAGCCACAGCGACGAGGCCGGCCGGGTCGTCCACGCGGAGTGGGTGTGGCCCGGTGGCGGCGGCATCATGTTCGGCGCCCGGCGCGACGACAGCCCCCTGCACGAGCCCGGCAAGGCCGGCGTCTACCTGGTCACCGACGACCCGGACGCGGTCTTCGACGCTGCCGTCGCGGCCGGCGCGACGGTGCAGCGGCCGATGGTGGACCAGGAGTACGGCGGTCGCGGGGGCAGCGTCCTCGACCCCGAGGGCAACCACTGGTCGTTCGGCTCCTACCAGCCGTCCTGAGCCTGGCCGAGGGCGGAGCGGGGCGCGAGGAGGACGATCCCCTAACGTTGGCCGCGTGTCTGACCTCCTCTCCGGCCCCGTCGAGATCGTCGGCGCCGGGCTGATCGGCACCTCGATCGCGCTCGCCTGCCGACGGGCCGGCATCGACGTACTGCTCTCGGACACCTCGCCCGAGCACCTGCGGACCGCGTCCGGTCTCGGAGCGGGCCGCGCGAAGGCGCCGGGCGACGCGGCGGCGCTGGTCGTGGTGGCGGTCCCGCCCGACCACCTCGGTGACGCGATCGCCGCCGCGCTCGACGCCGCGGGCGAGGACACCGTCGTCACCGACGTCGGCAGCGTGAAGGCGGCCCCGCTCGCTGCGGTCGCCGGCCACCCGGCGATCGCGGGCTACGTCGGGAGCCACCCGATGGCGGGGAGCGAGCGGTCCGGGCCGCTGGCGGCGTCGGCGGACCTGTTCAGCGGCCGGCCGTGGGCGATCTGCCGGCACGACAGTGCCTCGGCGACCGCCGTACGCCGGGTCGCTGCCCTCGTCGAGGTCTGCGACGCCGTGCCCGTGATGCTGACCCCCGCCGAGCACGACAAGGCCGTCGCCCGCACCTCGCACGTGCCCCACCTGCTGGCGTCCCTCGTGGCGGGGACCCTCGCCGGAGCCGCACCCGAGCACCTCGCCCTCACCGGCCAGGGCGTGCGCGACGTGACCCGGGTGGCGGGCGGGGACCCGGCGCTCTACAGCCAGATCATCGGCGGCAACCGGGACGCGGTCGCGGGGCTGCTGCGTGAGGTCCGCGACCGGCTGGACCTCGCCCTCGACGCCGTGGCCGACGGCGACCGCACCGGTCTGGAGTCGCTGCTCGCCCACGGCGTCGCCGGCACCCGGGCCATCCCCGGCAAGCACGGCGGGCCGATGCAGGTGGTCGCAGCCGTGCACGTCGCCGTGCCGGACCACCCCGGGGAGCTGGCCCGGCTCTTCGCCGACGTCGGCGCCAGCGGGGTCAACATCGAGGACGTGCGGATCGACCACGACCCGGGACGGCCGGTCGGTCTGGTCGAGCTCGACGTCGCCGAGGCTCGTGCGGCGGAGCTGTCGACCGCTCTGGAATCAAGAGGTTGGGTGACTCACCGGTAGCATGGTCGCCCGTGAATGCAGGTGATCTGAGCTCGCTCGTCGTGGCCGTCGACGGGACGTCGGGCTCGGGCAAGTCGAGCACCTGCCGCGCCGTCGCCGACCGGCTCGGGCTGCGCTACCTCGACACCGGCGCGATGTACCGCGCGGTCGCCTGGTGGATGCTCCAGCACGGCGTCAACATCTTCGAGGTCGACGAGGTGAGCGCGCACGCCGACCTGCCGCGGATCGAGTCGGGCACCGACCCGCTCGACCCGACGATCATCCTCGACGGGGTCGATGTCGCGGACGCGATCCGCACCGACGCCGTCAACGCCGCGGTCTCCCCGGTGAGCACGGTGCCGGCCGTCCGGACGCGCCTGGTCGAGCTGCAGCGGGCGATCATCGCGGACGGTGGCATCGTCGTGGAGGGCCGTGACATCGGCTCGGTCGTCTGGCCCGAGGCCGGCCTCAAGGTCTACCTCACCGCCGACCCGGCGGCGCGCGCCGCGCGTCGGGCTGCCGAGGCGGGCTCGGACGACGTCACGGCGACCCAGGAGTCGCTGCTGCACCGCGACCGGATCGACTCCGCGCGAGCGGTGGCGCCGCTGACGATGCCCGACGGGGCCGTCCACATCGACACGACCGACCTGACCCTCGACGAGGTCGTCGACCGGGTGGTCGGTCTTGCGACAGCCCTGGCAGACGTCTCGCCATGAGCAGGACGACAGCACCGTGAGCACCGCGTCCGCTCATCTCGAGCGGCCGCGCAGCGATGGCGTCCGGCACCCCACCCGATGGCTGCTGCACGGCGGTCGTCCGATGGCCCGGTGGATCATCCGGCGGCGCTACGACGTGCGCGTCCACCACCCGGAGCGGTTCCCCGAGCACGGACCGGTCGTGGTCGTCGCCAACCACATCGGCGTGATCGACGGACCGCTGATGGCGATCTTCGCGCCGCGGCCGGTGCACGCGCTGACCAAGATCGAGATGTTCCGCGGTCGGCTCGGCAGGTTCCTGACCCTGGCGGGCCAGATCCCGCTCGACCGGTTCCGGGCCGACCCGCTCGCGGTGCGGGTCAGCCTGCGGGTGCTGCGCGAGGGCGGCGCCGTCGGCGTCTTCCCGGAGGGCACCCGCGGCAACGGCGAGCTCGACAGCTTCCGGCGCGGCTCGGCGTACCTCTCGCTGGTGACGGGTGCGACCGTCGTACCCCTCACCTTCATCGGCAGCCGGGAGCCCGGCGGCCACAGCAACTCGCTCCCGCCGAAGCGGGCACGGATCGACATCGTCGTCGGGCACCCGGTGACCGTCGACGCCGTACCGTGGCCACGGCTGAGCGCCCATGTCTCCGCGGTGTCGCACGACCTGCACCAGCGGATGCTGACCGGGCTGAAGGAAGCGCTGGCCGAGACCGGCCGCAGCCTGCCCGGCCCCCTACCAACAGGTGAGGTTCTATGAGTGAGCACGACAGCGCGGCCGAGCTGGCCGCGGAGGACCTGCCGTCCGGACCGATCCCGGTCCTTGCCGTGGTCGGCCGGCCCAACGTCGGCAAGTCCACGTTGGTCAACCGGATCCTCGGCCGCCGTGAGGCGGTCGTGGAGGACGTCCCGGGCGTGACCCGGGACCGGGTGTCCTACGACGCCGAGTGGAACGGTCGCGCGTTCACCGTGGTCGACACCGGCGGCTGGGACCCGGACGCGCGCGGCCTGGCCGAGCGAATCGCTGCCCAGGCCGAGATCGCGGTCTCCCTGGCGGACGCGACCCTCTTCGTCGTGGACGCGACCGTCGGGATCACCGACGCCGACGAGGAGGTCGTGAAGATCCTGCGCCGCTCGGGCAAGCCGGTCATCCTCGCCGCCAACAAGGTCGACGACGAGCGGGCAGAGGCCGAGGCCTACGGCCTCTGGAACCTCGGCCTGGGGGAGCCGTACGCCGTCTCCGCGCTGCACGGCCGTGGCTCCGGCGACCTGCTGGACGCGGTCCTCGCCGTGCTGCCGGAGCCGCCGCCCGTGACCGAGCGGGAGTACGGCGGACCGCGCCGGATCGCCATCGTCGGCCGGCCGAACGTCGGCAAGTCCTCCCTGCTCAACAAGCTGGCGGGGGAGGAGCGGGTCGTCGTCGACAACGTCGCCGGCACCACGGTCGACCCGGTCGACGAGCTGATCGAACTGGGCGGCCGGACCTGGCGGTTCGTCGACACCGCGGGCATTCGGAAGCGGGTCAAGGAGGCCTCCGGGCACGAGTACTACGCCTGGCTGCGGACGTCGACCGCGATCGAGCGCGCCGAGGTGTGCGTGCTGGTCCTCGACGGCCAGGAGTCGATCGCCGAGCAGGACGTGCGGATCCTGCAGGCGGTCCGGGAGTCCGGCCGCGCGCTGGTCATCGCGTTCAACAAGTGGGACCTCGTCGACGAGGAGCGGCGCTACTACCTCGACCGCGAGATCGAGCGCGACCTGGTGCAGGTGCAGTGGGCGCCGCGGATCAACATCACCGCCCGCACCGGGTGGCACGTCGACCGACTGGTGCCCGCGATCGACAAGGCCCTCGAGGGCTGGGAGACGCGGGTCACGACCGGTGCGCTGAACGCGTTCCTCGGTCGGCTCGTGGCCGAGCACCCGCACCCCGTCCGGAGCGGCAAGCAGCCGAAGGTGCTCTTCGGCACCCAGGCGAGCACCGCGCCGCCGACCTTCGTGCTCTTCACCTCGGGCAAGCTGGACGCCGGCTACGAGCGCTACATCGAGCGTCGGCTGCGTGAGGAGTTCGGGTTCGCCGGGACGCCGATCGTGATCACGGTCAAGCCGCGGGAGAAGCGCAAGCGCTGAGGTCGGTCGCCGGTTCCGGTCACGGTGCGATCAGGTCGACCCGCGGGAAGTACGTGCGGTACCGGCGAGCATCACGGGTGAGGAGTCGGCGGCGTGCCACGGCGGCGTGCGCGCCGATGTAGAAGTCGGGCAGGGGCGTCGGGCGGCTGCCGCCACGCCGTCGGTAGGCGAGGAAGGCCTTCCCCGCTAGGAATCCGGCTGGGTAGGGCAGGGCCTCGCGGGCGAACTGGGGTGCGGGCAGTGCGGCGTCAAGGTCCTCGATCCGGTCGAACCCGACCGACACCTCGGCGTAGATGACGGGGTTGATGACGACGTCGCCGGAGTCGAACGCGTCGGCGAGGGCGTTCGCCGACCAGGTCGACCATTCAGGGTCGTCGGTGAGGACGTCCAGGAGGACGTTGGAGTCCACCAGGGTGATGACGTCACTCGCCACGAAGCAGGTCCATCAGCTCGTCGGTGCTCTTGGTGGTGGTCGCGCGACCGCGGAGCCTGCTGACGATCCGGTCACCGCGGCTGCTGGCGCTCCTGGTGTGGACGATCCTGAGCACGCCACCTTCGTCGACCACGTCGACCTCGTCGCCCTCGACGAAACCGTGACGGCGGCGCAGCTCGGCGGGGATCGTGACCTGCCCTTTGCTGTTCAGCTTCATCCTCACTCCAGATACGTAGGAGAAGTATTACGTAGCACATCCTACCTCGGAGGCTAGTCCTCGGCTTGACCGAATCGAACACGTGTTCGATCATGGAGGAATGAGTGCCCAGCCCCTCGAAGTGGTCCGCGACGCGGGCGAGGTGGTGGCCGCGCTCCAGCGCCGGATCGAGTCGCTCCAGGGTGCGCCGACCCGGCTGACGGTCCCGGTCCATCCCGCGCTGGAGGGCCTGGTGCAGCTGCGGACCGGAGCGAGCTATGCCGTCGACTCCGCCTCGCTGGCGCTCGGGCTGGCGGCCGGGGCGTCCCGCTCAGGGGAGTGGGTGGGCTTCGCCGGCTGGGGCGACTTCGGAGCCGAGGCAGCGAGCCAGTGGGGCATCGACCTTCGGCGGACGGTGCTGGTGCCCGAGCCCGGTGAGCTGTGGCTCGAGGTCGCCGCTGCGCTCGTCGACGTGCTCAAGGTGGTCGTGCTCAAGCCCACGACCCTGGTCGACGCGAAGTCGGCGTCGGTGCTCGACGCGCGGCTCCGCGCCCGGTCCTCCGTCCTCGTCGTCTGGGGGGAGTGGCCACGGGTCGAGGCCCGGTTGAGCGCGGAGCGGGTCGTCTGGGACGGCGTCGGTCGCGGTCGGGGTCGGCTCGACCGCCGCGAGCTGAGGGTCGCGGTCACCCGTGGGAGCCAACGCTCGGCGCGCGATCTCGTCGTGCCGTGAGTGCGCCGTGAGACTGCCGTGAGAGTGCTCGTGGCCTGGTGTCCCGACTGGTCGGTCACCGCCGGGCTGTTCGAGCTGGCGGAGGCGGGCACCCCAGGCACCCCAGGAGGCACGGGTGGCACGGGACGGCCCTCGAACAACCAGCCGGCCGCCGTACTCAGCAACAACGTGGTCGAGGTGTGCAACTCCGCTGCCCGCGCCGAGGGAGTACGCCGTGGCCAGCGACGCCGGGACGCGCAGGCGAGATGTCCGGAGCTCGTGCTGCTGCCCGCCCACCCCGAGCGGGACGCGCGCTACTTCGAGCCGGTGCTGGCAGTCGTGGAGGAGCTGCGCCCGGGTGTCGCGCCGATCCGGCCCGGCCTGCTCGCCGTGCCCGCGCCGGGGCGCTACTTCGGAGGCGAGCCGCACGCCGCCGCCCTCCTCGCCCAGCACCTGGTCGAGGATGGCGTGTGGGACTGCCGGTTCGGGGTCGCCGACGACCTGTTCACGGCAGAGCAGGCTGCTCGCCAGGCGATGGTGCAGGACTGCGTGGTGGTGCCGCCCGGCGGCTCGGCGTCCTTCCTGCACGCGCTCCCGGTGCGGGTCCTCGCCGACCTGACCGACGGGGGATCCCACGGGTCAGGAGAGGGTCGCGAGCTGGCCGACCTGTTGCGCCGGCTCGGGCTGACGACGCTCGGCGACTTCGCGCGGCTCTCGGCCGCGGAGGTGAGCAACCGGTTCGGCGGCTTCGGGCTGAGCGTGTGGCAGCGGGCACGCGGGGGTGCTCCGGCCGCACTCGGCTCCCGTACGCCCCCTCCCGAGCTTGCGTGCGAGGTGGGGTTCGAGCCACCGCTGGAGTCGGCGGAGGCGGTCTGCTTCAGCGTTCGCACCACGGCCGAGCGGTTCGTGCAGGGGCTGGCCGGACGACAGCTGGTCGCGGTCGCCGTCCGCATCGAGGCGGAGGCCGACGGTGTCGTGACGTCGGCCCGGACCTGGCTGCACCCGCGCTGCTTCACCTCGCGCGACCTCGTCGACCGGGTCCACTGGCAGCTGCAGGCCGGCACGGCCGGCTCCGGGCTGCGCAGCCGCCGAGACTCCGGAGCGGTACGGGCGCCGATCGAACGGGTGCGCTTCCTGCCCGAGACCGTCGAGGCAGCCGCTGACCACGCCGACGGGCTGTGGGGCGGTGGTGCCGACGAGCAGGTGACCCGCGGCGTGGCCCGGGTGCAGGCGATGATCGGCTTCGACGCGGTGCGGTCCCCGGTGCTCCAGGGCGGTCGGAGCGTCGCCGACCGCCAGGCCAGCATCCCTTGGGGCGAGCGCCCGGTCGGCCTGCGACCGGTGGACCGGCCGTGGCCGGGACGGATCCCCGGTCCGGCTCCGGCGCGGGTCTTCTCGCCGCCGCTCCGGGCCGACATGGTCGACGAGGCGGGCCGGACCGTCGCGGTGACCGAACGGGGTGTCGTCACCGGCGAGCCATGGCGCTACCGCATCGACGCGGCACCCGATATCGCCGAACGACGGTGGACGCCGGTCACGTCCTGGGCATGCCCGTGGCCGGTGGACGATGCGTGGTGGTTGTCGACCGAAGCATCGGGAGGTGGCAGGTCCGCCCGGTTCCAGGTGGTGGGGGTGGACGGGCGGGCGTGGCTGATGGTGTGGCGCCGCGACGGCTGGGAGGTCGAGGCTGGCTATGACTGACCCACGGACTGACCCACGGACTGACGCTCGCGGGGGAGCTGGCTCCGGGACTAGTCTGCTCAGCCAGGGAGACACCTCGCCCCATCATCTGCTCAGCCAGGGAGGCCCCGATGGCGCCGAAGACACCGTCCGTGGACATCACGGTCGTGACGAAGAACCTGAAGGCCCTGCAGGGCGCCCTCGAGCACAGCCTGACCATCCAGCGAACCCGGGTCCAGGAGATCGTCGACGACCTCGTTGCTCGCGGCACGCTCACCCGCAGCGAAGCCGACCGGCTGGTCACCCAGCTCCTGGCGAGCAGCAAGGACTACTCGCAGGCCCTGCTGCAGGTGCTGGACTCGGTGACCACCCAGACCCGCAAGAGCCTCGGCGCGGGGATCGAGCCCGTCATGGCGACGGCAGGAAAGGCTGCGGGCATGGTCGCCGAGACCGTCCGCAAGGCTCCCGGGCTGGCCGCGAAGAAGCCGCGCAGCGCACCGACGGCAGCCCCCAAGGCAGCCCCCAAGGCAGCCCCCAAGACAGCCTCCAAGACAGCTGCCACGCCGGAGGGCGCGGTCGCACCGAACGAGCCGATCCCGCACTACTCCAGCCTCACCGTCGCCGACATCAAACCCCGTCTCAGAGGTCTGAGCGCGGATGCGCTGCGCAAGGTGCGCGACCTCGAGCTGGCCGGCAAGGCACGCAAGAGTGTGCTCGCCGAGATCGAGCAGCGACTCAGGTCCGACCGCGGGTGACCCCGCACGTCGTGCTCTGGCCGATCCACGACTGGCCGGAGATGGCCGACACGTGGCGGCGCGCGGAGGACCTCGGGTTCGAGGGCGCCTGGATCTACGACCACCTCGCGTGGCGCGGGCACACCCCCTGGGACGACGCCTACACCAGCCTCGCGGCCGCCGCGGCGATCACCTCCCGGATCCGGCTCGGGACCCTGGTCACCTCGGCCAACTTCCGGACGCCGGTGCCGACCGCCGCGGCAGCGCGGACGATCGACCGGATCTCCGGTGGCCGGCTGACGCTCGGGATCGGCGCGGGCGGCACCGCGCACGAGTCCGACGGCGACGTGCTCGACCGGGAGTGGACGCCTCGCGAGCGTGCCGACCGGTTCGAGGAGTGGGTCACCCAGCTGGACGCCCTGCTCACTGGCGAGTCGGTGTCGGCGAGCGGGACGTACTGGTCAGCGCGGCACGTCACGATCGCGCCCGGGCTGGTGCAGCAGCGTCCGCCGTTCTGGATCGCCGCGGGCGGCCCGCGGGGCATGCGGCTCGCTGCCCGGCTCGGACAGGGGTGGGTGGTCAACCCGGAGACGGACAGCCCCGAGGAGGAGGTACGACGGCTGGTCGCGCGGATGGAGGAGACCTGCGCTTCTGCCGGCCGCGACTTCGCGTCCTTGCCGCGGCTGCTGCTCACCGGGTTCACCGGCGAGCCGTGGCTCGCGTCCGCGGCAGCGTACGACGAGCTCGCCGGCCGCTACTCCGAGATCGGGATCACGGACGTGGCGATCCACTGGCCGCGCCCCGGCACCGAGTGGGACGGGGACATGGCCGTCGTCGAGGCGATCGCCGCGCGGGCAGGCGCCTAGGGCGGTTCCCAGACAGCGGCGTCGTGCGCGAAGACCACGCGCCTCGGGTCGAACTCCAGCAACCGCTCGATCCAGGCGGGAGCGACCGGCAGCGGGTCGCGGTGCCCGAGGCCGCGTGCGGTGGCGGCGAGGACGTCGGCACTCCACGCGGAAGCGGTGTCGTGCGACTGGCCGGCGAGGACGATCGAGCCGTCCTCGCACTCGACGAGGAGCGACTGGTGACCCGCGACGTGGCCCGGCGTCGGGATCACGTGGACGCCGGGGAGCGGCTCGGTCTCACCGTCGATCTCCTGGTAGTTGCTGCCCGGGTGGTCCAGGAGGTGGTCGAGCGTGTAGTCGCCCGCCCGGGCTGTCTCGAGCTCGGTGCGCTGGGCAAGGATCGGGATGCCGCCGAGGAGCGGGTTGCCGCCGCAGTGGTCGAAGTGCAGGTGGCAGTTGACGACCAGGTGGAGGTCGGCGATGGCGACGCCTGCGGAGGTGAGGGCCTCCGGGAGAGGGATGCGCTGCGGGCGGTACCACGCCTCGGCCTCGTCATCGCCGTCGCCGATCCCGGTGTCGAGGAGGAGCAGGCGGTCGTCGTGGCGCACCAGGTAGCCGTAGACCGCCTCGACGCGTGGCTCGCTCCCGGTCTCCTCGCCGGGCCGGACGAAGGTGCCGAGGGTGATGCGGCGTACGTCGTCGATGCGCATCCACCCACCCTAGGGAGGCTCACCGCGGCTGCATGACTAGGCGGGCTCGCTCTCCGCAGGCTGCTCGTCGCCACCCTTGGTCGCCTCGGTGTCGGTGTCCTCGCGCTCCTTGGTCTCGATCGGAATCTCGTCGGTCTCCGGGTTCAGGTTCGGGTCGGGATCCCGCGGGATGCTGGTGTAGGCGCCCTCGCCGCCGACGCCCGGCACCGCGTGGGGGCCGCCCGGGGGCGGCGCCGGCGGCTCGGCAACGGGTTCGGGACGGCGAATCTCCTGGTCGCTCTCGGTCATCGGTCTTCTCCCTCGTTCGCTCCATGCCTCGGGAGGACAGGTGCCCCGTATGGCGGTGTTCATCCGGTGCGATTGATGTCGAACTAGTGTTCGACTAAGGTGGATCCATGGGCTGGAGCAACCCGCCGGTCCCGTGGCGGGAGATCGAGCGACGACTGTCGGGGCGGGTGCCCGGCGTCGAGGACGCACCGGTGTCGCGCCGCAAGCGGCCGACGGTCGAGCTGCAGGAGGTCGACCGCCCGGAGTCGGCGACGCCCTATGCCGAGCTGCACTGCCACAGCCACTTCAGCTTCCTGGACGGTGCCAGCTCTCCGCACGACCTGGTCATCGAGGCAGCGCGGCTCGGCCTGAGCGCGCTGGCCATCACCGACCACGACAACTTCGCGGGCGCCCCGCTCTTCGCCGAGGCGAGTGCCGGCTACGGGCTCCCCAGCATCTACGGCGCGGAGCTGTCCCTCGGGCTGAGCGGCCCGCAGAACGGGGTCCCTGACCCCGAGGGAAGCCACCTGCTCGTCCTGGCCAGGGGAGTCGAGGGCTACCACCGGCTCGCAGCCGCGATGACCGAGGCGCACCTGACGGGGGACGAGAAGGGCAGGCCGTCGTACGACCTCGACGACCTCGCCGATCTCGGCCGTGACCACTGGGTGATCCTCACCGGCTGCCGCAAGGGGATGCGGTCGCCGGAGGCGGTCGACGACCTGGTCGCCCGGTTCGGCCAGGACAACGTCGTCGTCGAGCTCAGCGGTCTCGGCAAGCCCGGCGACGACGAGACCAACGACCTGCTGGCGGCGATCGCCCGCGACCGCGGCCTCCCGGTCGTCGCCACGGGCAACGTCCACCACGCGACCCCCGACAAGCGACGGCTCGCCGCGGCGATGGCCGCGATCCGGGCCCGGCGCAGCATCGCCGAGCTCGACGGCTGGCTGGACCTGTCGGGTTCTGCTCACCTGCGCAGCGGCGCGGAGATGGAACGCATCTTCGGCCGCTACCCGGGCGCTGTCAGCCACACCGTCACGCTGGCCGGCGAGCTCGCCTTCGACCTCCACAAGGCCTCGCCACGGCTGCCCAAGCGAGGGATCCCCGAGGGCGAGACGCCCGGATCCTGGCTGCGGATCCTCACCGAGCGCGGCTTCCAGGAGCGGTACGCCGGCGCACCCCACGAGCGCGAGGCACGGCAACGCGTCGAGGCCGAGCTCGAGGTGATCCTCCGCAAGGACTTCGCCGGCTACTTCGTGATCGTCCACGACATCGTCTCGTTCGCGAGGAGCCGGGGGATCCTGTGCCAGGGCAGGGGATCGGCAGCCAGCTCGGCGGTCTGCTTCGCCCTCGGGATCACCGCGATCGACTCGGTCTACTACCGGCTCCCCTTCGAGCGCTTCATCTCCGAGCACCGCGAGGAGGAGCCCGACATCGACGTCGACTTCGACTCCGACCGCCGGGAGGAGGTCATCCAGTGGGTCTACGAGACCTATGGCCGCCGCAACGCCGCACAGGTCTGCAACATCGTGAGCTACCGCCCGCGGATGGCGGTCCGCGACGCCGCCAAGGCGCTGGGCTACTCCACCGGCCAGCAGGATGCCTGGTCGAAGTCGGTGGACGGGTGGGCGAGCGCGGTCGATCAGGAGTCAGGGATCCCGGGTCAGGTCGTGTCGCTCGCCGAGGAGCTCCTGTCCGCTCCCCGCCACCTCGGCATCCACTCCGGCGGCATGGTCCTCACCGAGCGACCGATCGGCGAGGTGTGCCCGATCGAGCGGGCCCGGATGCCCGGGCGGACGGTCCTGCAGTGGGACAAGGACGGCTGCGAGTCGATGGGGCTGGTCAAGTTCGACCTGCTCGGGCTGGGGATGCTCGGCGCCCTCGACCACATGATGCGGCTGATCGAGGAGCACCTCGGCACCCGATGGCAGCTGGAGACGATCCCGAAGGAGGAGCCCGAGGTCTACGACATGCTCTGCCGGGCCGACTCGATCGGGGTGTTCCAGGTCGAGAGCCGCGCCCAGATCGGCACCCTGCCGCGGCTCAAGCCACGCTCCTTCTACGACCTCGCCATCGAGATCGCGCTGATCCGGCCAGGGCCGATCCAGGGTGGTGCCGTCCATCCCTACATCCGCCGCGCCACCGGCAAGGAGCCGGTCACCTACGACCACCCGTCCCTCGAGCCGGTGCTCGGGCGCACCCTCGGGGTCCCGCTCTTCCAGGAGCAGCTGATGGCGATGGCGGTGACACTCGGCGACTGCAGCCGAGACGATGCCGACCTGCTCCGCCGGGCGATGGGGTCCAAGCGCGGCGTCGAGCGGATCGAGAAGGTCAAGGAGAAGCTGTACGCCGGCATGGCGCGCCGGGGCATCACCGGCGACCGGGCGGACGGGATCTACGTCAAGATCCTGTCCTTCGCCAACTTCGGCTTCGCCGAGTCCCACGCGCTCAGCTTCGCGCTCCTCGTCTACGCGTCGTCGTGGTTCAAGCTGCACTACCCGGCTGCGTTCCTCGCCGGCCTGCTGCGCAACCAGCCGATGGGCTTCTACTCCCCGCAGTCGCTGGTGGCCGATGCCCGCCGGCACGGGGTGACGGTGCTGCGCCCCGACATCCAGCTCTCCGGCGCCCAGGCCGGTCTCGAGCAGATCGATCCGGTCGAGGACCAGCTGCGCTACGACGGTGCCCTCGCCGTACGGCTGGGCCTGGACTCGGTCCGCGGCATCGGCAAGGAGCTGGCCGAGCGGATCGTGGCCGAGCGGGAGCGAGCGCCGTACGTCGACATCACCGACCTGTCGAGACGGTCCGGGCTCACGTCCACCCAGCTCGAGGCCCTGGCCACTGCCGGTGCGTTCGACGGCTTCGGGCTCGACCGGAGGCAGGCGCTGTGGATGTCCGGCTACGCCGAGACCGACGCACAGCTGCCCGGCAGCACCCCGGCCCCGCCGCCACCGACGCTGCCCGGCATGAGCGACGAGGAGCTCACGCTCGCCGACCTCTGGGCGACCAAGATCTCACCGGAACGCCACCCGATCGAGCACCTCCGGCCCGACCTGACGGCGGCGGGGATCCTCCCCATCACCGACCTCTGGCGGACCGAGAGCGGGCGTCGGGTCCGGGTCGCCGGCCTGGTCACCCACCGGCAGCGGCCGGGCACGGCGATGGGCATCACCTTCCTCAACCTCGAGGACGAGACCGGGATGCTCAACGTGATCTGCTCCCAGGGCGTGATGCTCGCCAATGGCCGGGCAGCCCGCAACCGGGTCGCCGTCATCATCCGCGGCAAGCTCGAGCGCAACGACGGCGTCGTCAACCTGGTCGCTGACCAGGTCGTCCCGCTCGACGTGCTCGTGCCTGGTGCCGGATCGGCGCTCCAGGCCAGGCAGGCGTCACGAGACTTCCGGTGAGGGCTCCAGGTCGTCGCAGTTGAACTCTTCGCAGCTCACCTTCCAGGTGCCGTCGACCAGCATGAGTTCGTAGATCGTCGTGACGTTGGAGAAGTTGTCGCCGATCACCGCTGTCGCGGTGTCGCCGGTCACCTCGATGTCGGAGACCACGATGTCGTCCTCGTCGTACTGCGGCTCGACCCAGCTCTGCATCCGCTCCTCGCAGGCCTCGTCGACCGTCTCGGCGCCGAACAGCGAGATCTCCAGCAGGTACTCGTCGGTCAGCAGGTCGCACCGGGGGTCGAGCAGGGACTGGACGAGCGTCTCGGTGATCGCCTGCTCCTCGGGTGTCCCGGTCGCGGAGGTGGTCGGGTCGTCGCCGTCCCCGGACTCGTCGTCGCCATCCCCGTCGCCGCACCCGGTCGGCAGGGTGAGCAGCAGGGGCACCAGCAGGGCGGCGGCAACGCGGGCGTGCTTCATGGGACCAGAGTGAACCTCAAGACGGCCGGCGTCGCAGGTGATTCCGGCGAACGTCCCGATCGGAGCACGCCTCGTCAGCTGGCGCGCTCCGCCATGACGTCCTCGACCAGCCCGACGACGTCCATCCCGACCCCCTTCTCGACGAACCGCGAAGCCCCCGCTGCCAGCACCCGGTCCGCCATCAGGCCATTGGCGAAGCCCGAGACGACGATGACCTTCGAGCCCGGTGACGTCTCGCGGAGGGTGGGCAGCGCTTGCAGGCCGTCCATCTTCGGCATCGCCAGGTCGAGCACGATCACGTCGGGAGTGAGCTCGCCCGCCATCGTCACCGCCTCCTGCCCGTCGCTCGCCTCGCCGATGACGTCGAACCCCGCCCGCTCGAGCTGGAACCTCATCAGCTCCCGCAGGTCGTGGTAGTCGTCGGCCAGGAGGACGCGCACCTTCTCGGGCTCCGCGCAGCGGACCCCGGACGGCGCCGGCGTGGCGCCCGCGATCGCGGCCGTCGAACGCACCAGGCTGCCCGCCTCGGGGGTCTCGTCGGCCCGGTCGAGGAGCAGGTCGCCCATCATTCCGCGGGCCGCCTTCAAGGTGCGATCGAGGTACGACGCCACCGCTTCGCGATCGTCCAGCTGGAGCGCCAGGACGGCCGCGCTGATGCCCTGCACGACGTTGTCGTTGATCTCGAACGCGTGGCGACGGCGTACCTGCCACTCGCGGAGGCTGGCGGCCAGCTCCTCGCTCGCGGCCTCGGCACGGACCCGGTCGGTGATGTCGACGCAGGTGCCCCGCATCCGCACCGGGACGCCCTCCTCGTTCTGGACGACCACCCCGTTGGTCGCGAGGTGCCGGACCTCGCCGTCGGGCCGCACGATCCGCTCGGTCATCGTGTAGCTGCCACCCGTCTCGTACACCTGGCGGTGGGTCGCGATCACCGCGTCGCGGTCGTCCGGGTGCACCATCGAGAGGAACCTGTCGTACGCCGCGTTGAAGTCCTGCGGCTCGTAGCCGTAGATGCGGTAGAGCTGGTCGGACCACGAGTTCGTGTCGCTCTCGATGTGCCAGTCGTAGTCGCCCATGTTGGCGAGCTTCTGGGCCTCGTCGACCCGGGACCGGAGGTCCGCCAGCTGCTGACGGGTCAGCTCGAGCTCCTCGCGAAGGGCCCGCTCAGTGGTCTTTCTCATCGGTAGCTCCTGGTCGTCATGCGCTGACCTGGGTCAGTGCCGGTTGGTGTTGCGTGGTCCGAGCTTGTGGGAGGTCGAACTCGAAGACGGTCCCCGGGCCGTCCTCGCGGGGGAGCGCACGCATCGAGCCGCCGTGCCGCTCGACGATGCGGCGACAGGTGCTGAGACCCAGGCCGGTCCCGGGATAGGTGTCCCCGTGCGCCCGCCGGAACGGCTCGAAGATCCACTCGCGTGCTCCGACGGGGATCCCGATGCCGTTGTCGGTCACCCGGACGACGACCCGGTCCGCAACGTGGCTGGCCGAGATCGTGACGTCCGGCGGTCGGTCCTTGCCGGCGTACTTCAGGGCGTTCCCGATCAGGTTGTCGACCAGCTGCCGGAGCAGCACCGGGTCACCGGACACGCTCCGCACGCCGATGCTCCGGACCTTGCCGGTGGCGCCGTACTCGGCTGCCACCTCTGCGACCAGGTCGGGCAGGTCGACGACGACCTGCGTGTGCCCGCGGTCGCGTGCCGTGGCGTCCGCGAGCAGGGCGTCGACCAGAGCCCGCATCCGCGCGGTCGCTCGTTCGATGCCGGCGATCACCTGGGGGAGGTCGGACGCCCGGTCGGCTCCCTCCCTGGAGAGCGTCGACAGCTCGGCCGTCCAGGACTCGACAGCGGTGAGGGGGTTGCGCAGGTCATGGGCAGCGCGCCGGGCGAAGGTGTGCAGCTCCTGGCTCAGGGCCGCCCGCACCTCGGCGGCCGCGGCGAGGAAGAGGCCGATGACGAGGGTCATCGCGATGAAGAGCTGCGCCAGCAGGATGTTGGTGCGCTCGTCGCCGAGGTCGGCGAACGGCCCCTGCTCCACGTAGGTCAACCAGAGGACGCCGCCACCGCCCACGAGGGCGTGGACGGAGACCGCCAGCGACGGGAACCGGCTGCCGGCCCAGGCGGCCGCACCTGGCAGCAGGAAGCTCACGGGGAGCAACGTCAGGTAGTCGACGAGGAGCAGCGCAGCAGTGGCCGCGAACAGCAGGGCCAGCTCGGATCGACGGCCGGCCGCCATCGTCGTACGACGGCCGCGGCGGAACCAGTCGAGGATCAGCGTCGCGGTGACGCCCACCGCGACCAGGCCGCAGGCGTTGCGACCGAACCAGACGATGAGGCCGACGAGGGAGACGTCGTGCCCGACCACCAGGAAGGCCAGTGCGCCGATCCCGACGCCCACGAAGGACCCGACGCCGGCGGCGGTGAGGAACGCGAGCATCGCGTGCGGCGTGCTCGACGGAGGCTCGCCGCGGACCGCGACCGGCGTGGCCCACCGGTAGCCGAGCGCCACCGTCAGCACCGCCGCCGCGTTGGAGATCGCCAGCACCGTCGTGGCCACGGCCCCGAGTCCGCTGAGGAGGGCCGCTACCACCCCGACCGAGATGAGGAGGGGAACGTCGACGACCCACTCGCGCACCGAGCGGCGGGTGATCAGCCAGGCGACCGCCAGGCCACCTGCTGGCCACACCAGCGCCATCGGGTCACCGTCGACCACGCTCGCCCGCCCGATCGCGGCCGTAGCCAGGTACACCACGACGAGAACGATCCTCGAGCGGATCATCTGGACAAGCCCCTCGCGCATCGCCGCTGCCACCTCCCGTTCGGGACGATAGGGCGGGGCGGCGGCAGCGTCCGCGGATCCCGTGAGGTCTGGGCGATCGGCGGGGGTCCTAGTTCGAAGGGACTACGAGGACCGGATTCGGGTTGGGCCAACACCCTGCGGTAGTGTTCCCTCCGCTTCGGACGGCGATCCCGGACGAAGCTTCGGGCTGTGGCGCAGCTTGGTAGCGCACTTGACTGGGGGTCAAGGGGTCGCAGGTTCAAATCCTGTCAGCCCGACCGAAGATCAGCGGATGTTTCCGCAGGTCAGACGAGGTGTGAGGCCCTTCCGGAGCACTACCCGGAAGGGCCTCGCTTCGTCGCGTCTCACAGATCTCTCACACGAGGTACCGGCAGCGGGCACTACTCCGCTGCGGCAGCCCGTCCGAGAGCCGTGGCCGCCGACAGGATCCCCGAGGTTCCCGAGTGCGGTAGGTAGGTCGCGAGGTGGACCTCCACGGTGTGCCCGAGCAGGGCCGCCGCGTCGGCAGGGGTCACTCCGAGGGAGTGGAGCCAGAACGCGAGGGAGTGCCGCACGGAGTGGAGCGTGATCTCCGGCAGCCCGTGGGACCGGCAGAGTCGGCGGAAGCGGTCGGAGTAGACCTCCGGCCGGAGCGGGGTTCCGAGAGCGTCGACCACGACGAGTCCGGTGTCCGTCCAGGCCGAGCCTGCCGCGAGCCGGTCGCGGGCCTGCCGCGCACTCAATGAGCGGAGCAGCGCTACGGTGCCCGGCCAGATCACCTCGACCGGTACCGAGCGGCGTCGAGAGGCACTCTTGGGGTCATCCGTAACCGTCGTCCGGTCGACGGCCACCCGCCCTTGCGAGACGGTCGCGATGCCGTTCTCCAGGTCGAGGTCCGTCCACCGCAAACCCAGCACATCGGCCCGGGTCAGGCCGCACGCGGTGAGCCGCCAGGCCGCCGCCAGGGGGTCTGCGTCGGCCTCGGAGACGAAGCGGATCAGGTCGGCGGGCTGCCAGTGCTCCAGGTCCGTGCCGACGACGGTGCGCACCCGAGGCTTCCTTGCCAGCCGGACCACGTTCGTGGTGATCGTGCCCTCCCGCGCGGCCATGTCCAGGGCCTGTGCCAGAGCCACCAGAGCTGCCCTGATCGAGCGCGGTCCGAGACCCTGGCCCCTGGCTCCACCCTCGACCGCGAGCCAGCCGATCAGGCCCTCCACGTCGGCGATGGTGAGGGCCTGGACACGGCGGTCGCCGAGGCAACGTAGCGCCGGTGCGAGTTGGCCTCGGTAGCCCGACCGGGTGACCTCCCGGACGTCGCGGCGCGACTCCACCCACCGTGCGCACAACTGGGTCAGCGTCTCCGCCGACGGCGGCACGTAACTGCCGGTCGAGATTCCGGCCCTGGTCTGGGCCACGAAGTCTCGGGCTTCGCCGAGCGTGCGGAACGTCCGGGTGACCTGGCGGCGCTTCGCTCCCGGTGGTGCGACGTCGAGCACGACCCTGTACCGGGTGCCGCTGACGGTGGTCACGAGCCGGACCGGCTCACCCTCTCGTGGTCTGGTGATGCGTGGCATTGCTGTCTCCTCTCGCGTGGTGTTGCGGTTGTGTATCGACCGGCACGGGTGCCGGGTGGCCTATCGGTCCTGTTCTGCCCGTCGCCGGTCGTCCTCGCGGACCTGCTGCTGCTCGCGGGTGGTTAGTCCGTGGGCGGCCTGCTCGTCGGCGTAGGAGCCGAGAACTGGGGACCCGGTGTCGGGGTCTATGGTCCGCCGGGCCTCGGAGAGCCACCTGCTGACTGTCTTTGTGCTCACGCCGTGCGCGGCAGCGACGGTGTCGCGCGGTGCGCGGCCCTGGCTGAGTGCGAATCGGTAGAGATCCGCGACCGCTCGGAGGTGGTCGACGCTGCCGCCGTAGGGGCGGGGCCCGGGCTCGACGCCCAGTGTCTGCGCAGTGAGTTCCAGCCACAGATCGCGAGTGCTGGCTTCGGCGAGCCGGATCACCTCCCCGATGGGGATGCTGCGCCACGTTGCTGCCGTGAGGGCTTGGCCGGGTGGAGGCAGAGTTTCGATTCCGACGACCACGGCCCGGCCCTCGGTGATGTCTATGCCGACGTGGAACGTCCAGCCAGGCATCTTTCGGAGCCCGCGCACGGTGACCCGAGCGGTGGTGCCGGGGTCGGAATGGTCGCCGATCTGGACCTGTGGGCCGACCATCTGCCTCGCCTCCTTCTGGGGTGGGACACCTTCGGAAGAGTTGGGGTATCCCATTCGCAATCTGCGTACCCCAAACTAGCAGACAACGGACGGGGCCGCAGCGAGCGGCACAAGACCCAGAGAGGCGCCTGATGTGAGCGCGAACGAGATCACGGAGACCCGCACGACTGTCGCGGAGGTACAGCACCTCGCGACGATCCCGGTCTGGAGCGACTACGGGCCGTGCGCCGCTCGGCTGCTAGGGATTGGGCGCAGCGCCGCGTACGAGATGGCGCGGACCGGAGACCTGCCCGGAGCCATCAGGCTGGGTCACCGCGTGGTGTGTTCGGTACCTGCCCTGCTGGCAGCGCTGGGGGTCGTGCAGTGACCGCGCCCGCGCCGAGCCATTCCACGGTGGAAACCGTCGACCTCCTCGCCGGGCTCCGGGACGGCGCTTGGCTGGACGTGCAGACCTTCCCGCCGCTGCGGTGGGTGCTACCGGGCCTGTTGCCGGAGGGCCTGTCTCTCCTGGTCGGCGGGCCGAAGATCGGGAAGTCCCACATGTCCCTCGACGTGGCGCTCGCGGTCGCCGAAGGGGGCTGCGCACTGGGGTCGGTGATGGTGGGCGAGCCCCGGCCGGTACTGCTCCTGGCGCTGGAGGACGGAGACCGTCGTCTCCAGGAACGGGCGCGGCGGCTCCTCGACGGCAGACCGATCCCGCGCCGCCTGCACTACCTGACGCGAACCGCGCCCGGACGCGTGCTCGACACGATCACTGCGTGGCTGGCGACGGTCGAGGGTGAGCCGCTGGTCATCCTCGACACGTTCGGCAAGGCGATGCCGCCGAGCAAGGCAGGGGAGTGGGCATACGCCCGCGACTACCGGCTGACCGGCGCGTTGAAGTCCGTCGCCGACGACCGCCCCGGTATGGCGCTCCTGGCGCTCCACCACGACCGCAAGGCGGAGAGCGCCGACTTCGTGGATGGGGTCAGTGGTACGAACGGCATCGCCGGTGCTGCCGACTCGGTCCTGATGCTGACCCGCTCCCGCATCGAGACGACGGGGTTGTTGTCGGTGACCGGTCGCGACATGGTCGAGGCCGAGTACGCCGTGGCCATCACGGACGGACGGTGGCGGCTGACCGGGGACGGTCTGGAGGCTGCCGCTGCTGCCGCTGAGACTGCGCGGGCCACCGACAACCTGGCAGACCGGTCAGCCGAGATCGTGCGCTACGTCGTCGGGCACCCGGAAGGAGTTCGCGCGGCCGAAGTGGCGTCGGCGCTCCGAACCGACGCCGACACCGCAGGCAGGTACCTGCGGCGGCTGGCGGAGTCCAAGCGGATCGCGAAGGCCGAGCGCGGCCTGTACGTGCCGGTGTCCGGAGTGTCCGGAGTGTCCGCAGCTGACTCCACCGAAGCGGACACTTCGGACGGACCGGACACCGGATGCGAGGGAATGCCATGCGAGATTTGTGAGGAGCCGAACCCTGACTGTTTGAGCCGAGCGTGGTGCCGCAAATGCTGGCGGGTGGCGTCGTGACCACCTCCCTGGTGTGGTCGCTCGCGGAGGCTTTCGAAGTGGTGCCGATCCCACCGACGGAGCGGCTAGCCCGGCTGCTGCAGGGGTGGTGGACTCACCCTCGCAAATTTGGATGCACCACGGCGAAGCGGTTCGGGGTGGCCTGGCACGTCGTGGCTCCTGACTCCCGGATCTGGTGCGCGGAGTGCGCGGCGGAGCGGCTCCAGGTCGAGGCGCGGTGCTGTTACTGCGGCGGTGTCATCGCAGACGACGGAGCGACGCTCGTGTTTGAGATGCGCTCGGTGCACGTGCTCGCGCGCACCCATGTGGTTTGCCACGAGAGCGAGGCCAACGGTGTCTGACCGCGACTTCCGACCCGGCACTCCGGCCCGGTTCGGGCCGATCCCGCGCTACGAGGACCTACCTGCCGCTCAGCAGGGACGAGCACGAGCACCGAAGGAGACGACGATGCCGAGGACCAAGACCACCGGCACCAAGCAGAAGCGACAGGCGGTGCCTCCACGGCGGGTGAAGATCACGGCGACCGGATCGGGACCGTTGATCGACCCCGACACCGGACGCGCCTACGTGCCGATGAGCCGGTCGGAGCTGATCAAGGTGATGGAGGGCAGGCAGTGGGCCGGGGACGCCGCCGAGACCATGTTCTCGCCCTGCGCGAAGTGCGGAGGCCCGTGCGGAAAGGCGGCGACCTACTCCGCGCCCTGGCGAGTGCACCGGGCATGCAGCCGGATCGGCACCCACCCGGGGCGGATCCGAGCGGCGGTAGGAGAGTTGCTGGCGACCGAGATCACCTTCGCCGACGCCGGGCTGATCGCGGCGGTGATCGCGGTGCCGAGTTACAGCGACCTCCCCAACGTGCAGCCGCACACCCGGCCCGGGCAGGTGTGGGGACACGTCAGCAAGCGCAAGTTGCGCAAGGCCGTGCAGTCCCTCCCCACGCTCCGTGCCGAGGCGGGTCTCACGCCGCGACCGTGTGTGTCCGGTCCATGCGCCTGGTGCTCGATCCAGCGCGCCACCGGCTGGCAGACCTTCGGCCACAAGTGGACCGACGGTTCACCGGCCCCCCTCTGTGGGGCGTGCTCGGAGCAGTGGATCCGTCGAGGCGGTCTCAGCGGGCGGCTCTCGACCACGTTCTACGACGAGCAGCGTCCGGCAGCGTGGAACGAGTTGATTGGTCGCGACCTTCCGATGGGGCACGGCCCCGACCCCGCGTTCCGTATCTACGCCGAGATCGCACCCCTCGGCCGGACCGGGTACGACGAGCGGTTCGGATACATCGCCGCCGCCCAGCGGCCCGGCACGGTCGAGTTCACCGAGCGCGTGCAGAGCGAGCAGGCTGAGGCCGCCGCCCTTGCCGAGCAACGGCGGGCGGAGCAGGCCGAAGCCGAGCGGCAGCAGCGCGAGCGGTGGGGATTCGAGGTGACGAAGTGAGCGACGACAACGCGATGACTCTCGGACCGCCGCCACCAGAGCCGGTGCGGAAGGTCCGCGCCGACGCCCTCGACCGCGCCGAGACGATTTGGACGATGCGGATCGGCGGTGCCACCTGGGACCAGTGCGCGAAGGCGGTCGGGCTGGCGACCCCACAAAACGCGATGCGGTGCGTTCGCGAGACTTATGGAGAGGTGCCGCAGGTCGACCGGGAGGAGTTGCGGCACCTGTGGCGAGAGCGCACCGAGGTGGTCTGGCGGCAGGCCCTCCGTGACGTCCTCGACCGTCGACAGGGTGCCGTGATCGCGGCGGTCAAGGTCGCCTCGCTGGCAGCGTTCCTCGACGGGCTCGGGGCTCCCCAGCGGATAGACGTCGGGGTGGTCGCAGTGCTCGCCGATCTTGACACGGTGATGAGGGAGGAGGGGCTGTGATGGACGAGGGTTTGCCGGACGAGGTGATCCACTTCCTCCACCGCTACACCCACCTGCGTGCCCGGCGTGGGCTCGACGGCTACAGCGAGGCGTGCATGGTCGCGGACCAGTGCTGGCCGATCACCGAGTGGCCGGTGCCTCAGTGGGCCGTAGACCTCGCTGCAGCGGGGGAGCCGGGCTCCCGGTGGTGTCCGATCATCACCCCGACGTTGCTCGACCGCGCCGTCGACCTTCCTAGGGAGACGTGAACAGTTTGTCCTCGTCGATATCGAAGGGACCGGTGATCCACACGCCCTCGTAGTTGCCGCCGGGGAACTTGTGGTCCCGGACGATGAGGACGTCCACTTTCGCGAGGATCGCAGTCGCCAGGTGAATGGCGTCCCAAGTTGTGAGGCCGTGCTTGATCCTCAGTTCGCCAGCCTTGCGTGCCACCGTGGTGGAGACGTCCACCAGCTCCGTCGCGGGTGACTCCAGAAGCGCTCGAATGGTGTCGCGTGCGATCGCGGACCCAACGCCGTCGTTTCGATGCGCTGGCACAACCTCCGCGAGAATCGCTGTGGACTCCACGAGAGTGATCTCGCCACGGTCGACGGCGGCCAGCAGTGACCTGAGGCACTCGAACTCCGGCTCGCCTTTGATCACGCCGATGAGCGGCGACGCGTCCATGAGGGCGCGGGTGATCTTGTCAGGCCTCGCCACGGTTCGCTTCCAACCACTCGTCAGTGCTCAGGTCTCCAGTGAAACTGGGGTCCATGCCGAACAGGTCGGACCAGCGTGCATCGGGGCGGACCAAAACGTCGACCTGCTCCGCGCGCACATGGAATACCCGGCCGTCCCCGTCCTGGCGGGCCACACCACGGACCTCGACAGGCTGATACAGGGCCTCCTTCAGATTTTCGCGTAGCGAGTTTTCAAAGCCAATGCGCACGATCCGCTTGTTTGAGAGCCGCAGCGACGCTCGATTGCCGCGCGAGACGTTGAGCCCGACCAGGGTTCCCCGCACCGATCCCGGCATGCGTCGCTCAAAGGGCTGCATGTCCGCGAGACGACCGCTGAGGTCGGCGGTCAGGACCACGCTGGGACCAGGTTGATTCGCGTCGCCGACGAGGACCAGGCGAGGCGGCCGCCAATCCTGTTCGTCTTCGGCTGGCTGTCCGTGCTCGACAAAGCGGTGGGCGGCCCTCACCGCGTCGGGCGTCCAGGTGTCTGGAAGTGCGCCGCCCTGCTGAACGGCTCCAAGGGAGTCGACCGCGAGGCCGAGCCATCGGTCCTCCTCGGAGTGGTCCGGCGGCGGAGCCAATCGCGCGACCGCTGAGGACAGTCGGAGGTCTTGCACCTGCCAGGCGACCGGCACGTCGGACAGTTCGTCCAGGAGCGAGAGAAGGTCAGTGCCTAACCGGAAGAAGCGCCCCGCATTGGCGGAACGTCCCTCGTCCACGATTAGTTCGAGTGCCTTCACTTCGCCTCCGTCCTTGTGCGTTGGTTCTGATCACCATCATGCCCGTCCGGCGCGTGGCTGTGACGTAAACGAAAACCGATTCACGGATCGGAACCACCCAGCAGGCCGCCCAGCGGCGAGGCGACGAGCGGCGTGCGGGGAATCCAGGAGGTGGGGGGCTCACACAACTCTCACGGATGGCCCAGCACGGGCCGACACCCACCGGCACGTCCGGCGGGGGTCACACGCTCAGATCCGGACTGGCCAGCACCTCCGATCACGGCCCGGCACGGGCCTGTCGCTCTGGGGGTCAAGGGGTCGCAGGTTCAAATCCTGTCAGCCCGACCCGAAGCAAACCCCTCCTGAACTGCGGAAACGCAGATCGGGAGGGGTTTCTTCGTGCTCCGACAACGCCCGTTGCGAGAGAGCGCCCTGCACCCGGCCTCCGCGGGCGAGCATGCCTCTTGCCCACTCATCGATGAGTTGGCGGCCGGCCGGCCCTACCTGGCCCGTCGCTTCTCGCTTCCGCTCCAGAGGGTGGGACCCCGAGAAGGACGGGTCACGTGCGGAGGACTGCCGTGAAGACGGCGGGCTGCAGCGACGGCGCAGCCTCGCTACGGTGAGGTTGTCGAAGGGAGCTGCTATGGAGACCGTCGCGCTGGGCGCGCTTGGTGAGAGGTTGTTGACGGAGGCTCGGTCCGCCTCGAGCGGCCGGTGCGCCATCACCATCCACGGGGGACACGTCAATTCGCTGCGCCAGACGCTGATCGCGGTTGCGGCAGGGCGCGCGCTCGACGAGCACGAGAACACCGGCGAGGTGACGCTCCAGCTGCTCCGCGGTCGCGCGCGGGTCGTCGCCTCATCCGACGCTGCGGAGCTGGTGGTGGGCGACTACGTCGTCATTCCGCCCCAGTGGGACTCCTTCGAGGCCCTGGAGGACACGGTGGTTCTCCTCACGGCCGCCGTGCGGGGCGCACCGGACTGACGCGCCCGGGCGGCCGACGCATCCTGGTCAGGACTCGGGCGTGCGGCTGAGCTCGACCAGCTCGTCCAGGGCGTCGCGGAGATGGCCCATGAGGTCCCACACGTCGGGCACCCGGTCCCGACAGCCGATGAGCCCGAAGTCGAGCCTACGGTTGTAGGAGAACACCGTGATGTTCAGCGCGCCCGTCGCGCTCGTCACGGCTGAGACCGGATGGATGCCCACGACCCGGGCGCCCGCGAGGTAGAGCGGGACCTGGAGTGCCGGGACATGGCTGACGAACAGGTTGAACGGCGGTCCCGCCACGCCGGCGAGGTTGAACAGTGCGCGCGCCGCCAGTCCCTGTCCGGCGGTGGGGAGGAGCGAGGCGAGGTCACGCAACAGCGTCGCGGGCAGGGACTCGAACCGGGCCTTCGCCCGGTCCATCGACTCCCGCATCGCCACCACCCTGGCCGCGGGATCAGGCAGGTTCGTGGGCAGCTCGGCGAGCATCACCGACAGCTCGTTGCCGCCCGATGCCGGTTGACCGCGCCGCCGCACCGACACCGGCACCGCGGCGACCAGGGGTACGTCAGGGAGGGCGTCGCGATCGATCAGCCATCGGCGGAGCGCCGTCGTGCACAGCACCATCACGATGTCGTTGACCGTGCCGCCGTACCTCCGGCGCACCGTCTTCACGTCCTCGACCGAGACCGAGCCGAAGGAGAAGCGGCGGTGGGCGCTGATCGCGCCGTTCAGCGGCGTCCGTGGCGCGCGCGGGCCGGACGCCAGCGTGCCGAGCGAGCGGAGGGCCGGGGGCAGGGTGCGCGCGAGCTGCACCTGGTCCTTGGCGGCCGCGGCGAGCCCGTGCTGGACGAGGTCGAGCCGGGAGGGGAGCGGACCGGGGACGAACGGCCGGTCCTCGGGTTCCACCGAGCGCGGCTCGGGGCGGATGTCGAGGAAGCCGGCCAGCATCTGGGCGCCGGAGACCCCGTCGACCGCCGCGTGGTGGATCTTCGAGTACACGGCGACCTGGCCGTCGGCCAGCCCACTGATGACGTAGATCTCCCAGGGTGGCCGCGTGCGGTCCAGTGCCCGGGCGTGGAGCCGGGCCACCACCTCACCCAGCTGCTCCGGGGACCCAGGAGCGGGCAGAGCGAGCTCACGCAGGTGGAAGTCGAGGTCGAAGCCCGGATCGTCCACCCAGTAGGGACGGCTGATGCCGAGCGGCACCTCGACCAGGCGCTGGCGGAAGATCGGCCACAGGTGCAGCCTCTCGGAGAGCAGGGCGCGCACGGCGTCGAGGCCCCAGGAGTCGCCGGCCGCGCCCGGCTCCACCACCATCAGCGAGGCGACGTGGCCCACGGTGGTCGGCGACTCGATCATGAGGAACCCCGAGTCCAGCGACGACAGCTGCCGCATGCGCGCCTCAGCCCTCCCCGAGGCCGCGCTCGATGACCGCGATGATCTCCGGGCGCATCCGCGCGGGCGCGATGACGGCGTCGACCGACCCGACGCTGACCGCCCGGTGGATGTCGTGCACGCCGTCGAACTCGGCGGCCACCTCGCTGATCTTCTCCGCACGCAGTGCCCGCCTCAGATCTGCCAGCTCGACGACGAGCGGCCCGCGCTCCGACGGGGACGCGTCGGCGATCGCCGCCTCGAGCTTCGTCACCTCGGGGTCGGCAGCGGCGCGCTTGTCGACCTCTCCCGCGAACACCACGGCGGCCGCCGGGGCCCCGCCGATCACCGAGGCGAAGGACCCCTCGAGCGCGAGGACGGTCATCTGCGGGTTGAGCGCCTTGGAGAACACGACGAAGGCGCCGCCGTGGTAGCGCGAGATCACGCAGAAGACGATCGGCCCGCGGAAGTTCACGATGGCGCGGCCGATCTCCGCGCCGTACTCGAGCTGCAGGTTGCGCATGGAGTCCGGTGAGCCGTCGAAGCCCGAGAGGTTCGCCAGCACCACGAGCGGGCGGTTGCCGCTGGCGGCGTTGATCGCCCGCGCCGCCTTCTTCGACGACCGGGGGAACAGCGTGCCCGCGGTGTAGACGTCCGGACCGTCGGTGGGCGGGAAGCCGCGGCGCGGCACCGGCTTGGACTCGATGCCGAGCAGGCACACCGGGTGCCCGCCGAGGTGGGCGTCGAACACCACGGTCGTGTCCGCGTCGGCCATCCCCGCCCACCGCTCGAGCGTCGCGTGGTCCTGGTCGGCCAGCGCACGCATCACGGTGCGGATGTCGAAGGCCTTCTTCCGGTCCGGGTTGCTGACCGGGGAGAAGATCTCACCCACGGTCGTGAAGTCGCTGCCCGGCTCGGAGTGGGGGTACGACGTGACGTCCCGGTCGGCCGGGTCGCTGGTTGCGGCGTCCCGCGGACGTGACTCGCCGGGCGCGACGTACGTGTGCTCGTAGTGCGCCATCAGGACGTCACACGCGCCGGAGAGGTCCGGCGCCCAGTACTGGGCCTGGCCGTTCGGGCCCATCACCCGGTCGTAGCCGCCGATGCCGAAGTTGTCCTCCGCCGACACCCCGCCGGAGAAGTCGAGCGACTGCTTCCCGGTCAGCACCATCGCGCTGTCCGGCGTCATCACCAGGATGCCCTTGGTGTGCATCAGCATCGTGGCCTCGGCGTTCCAGTAGGGCTGGGCGCCGACGTTGATGCCGGCCACGACGACGTTGATCTCGCCGCCGGTCTGGGTGAACTCGACGATCCGGCGCAGGGCGGCAGCGACCCAGTCCATGTTCTCGGTGCCGGAGTCCATGGAGATCCGGGCACCGGCCGACAGGGCGAACCACTCGACCGGCACGCCCATCCGCTCGGCGAGGTCGAGGGCGGCGATGACCCGGGAGCACTCCGGCTCCGACACCGCACCGAGCGCCTTCGTCGGGTCGCCGCAGAGCACGACCCGCGTGACGCCCTCGGGGTGCAGCGCCGTCGGGGTGGAGGCGACCGCGACGAGGATGCCGGCCTTGTTGAGCCCGCGTGGACGGTCCACCGGCACCAGTACGCCGGCGTCGTCGAGGTCGTGCTCCACGAGGGTGCCGCCGTCGCCGGCGACGATCGCCTCGAGCTCATAGGGGTAGACCAGCCCGCGCCGGCGGGCGCGCAGGACCTTGGAGTCGTAGTCGTCCAGCGGCTGCAGCAGCTCGGTGGGGGGCGCCTCGATCGAGGAGACCACGCCGGCACCGGGCCGAGCGTGGAACCGGATCGCGATCGGGGTCGCGGTGCCGTCCGGGCCGGCGACCCGGCCCTGGGCGAGCACCTCGGCGATCCCGGCGCCGTCGGTCAGCGGCGTGATCTTCTGCTGCAGACCGGTCAGCTGCGCGATGTCGGCCTCGACGACCGGCCACACCTGCACCCACACGTGGTTGAGGTCCAGCTTCGCGCCGGCGGCACCACGCGCCGTCCGCGCCCGCCGGATCGCCTCGCGGCAGTTCTCCACGGCACGCTCGGCGTGGGGGAGTGCGGTGACCCGGCCTTCGTCGTCGTGCACGACGGCAAGCTGGCGCACCTGCGCGAGGGCGACCAGCCGACGGTCCGCCGGGTTCTCCCGGGCCACGCACTCGTAGAGCAGCACGTCGTCGGGTGCCTCGATGCGCGTGACGTGGAAGTTGCGCAGCCGCCACAGGTTCAGCCGGCGTCCGACCATCGGGTGCACGCCGTGGACCAGCTCGTCCTCCTCGACCGCATCCGGCCCGTCCGGGCGGAAGGTGAAGTAGTCGACCGGCCGCCCAACGCCTGGGCACACCGCGACGGTGACCCTCCGTGCGTCCTGCTCGAGGCCGAGACCGGACAGGGCCCTGGCCAGCTCGTCACGGCCGGCGGCGATCGACTCCGGCGCGGCCGGCCAGTGCAGGTAGAGGTCCAGCACCGCCTCGGTGCCCTCCGGCCGCGCGTCCAGCTCCGCGCGCAGCCCGGCGAGCAGGTCGGACCCGTCGGCGAGCTCGGCCACGGTGCCGACGGTGGTCACCAGCCGGGTGGGTCGCTCGTCGAGCACGTAGTCGGCGACCGCGAACGGGCGACCGTCGTGGTGCGAGGCGCTCGCCCCGTGCAGGTCGAAGTCGCGGTAGTGGCGCTTGATCAGCACCTCGAGCATCGGCTCGTCGCCCCACTCGCCGCTGCTCGCGCCCTGGTCCACGCGCTCGGCGAGGAAGCGCACGATCTGCTCGGGGATCCCGGCGAGGGCGTCGATCCGCGCGGCGCGGTCGGGAGCCTGCGGATCCGCGGCGAGGGCAGCAACCTCGTCGCGTACGCCGGCGAGCACGCTCGTGCGCTCCTCGTCGACCAGCGGTTGGTCGAACCAGCGGAAGCGGACGCTGCGCGCGAGGTCGCCGACGGCCGGGAAGCGCAGCTGGGTGGCCTGCTTGAGCCGCTCGAGCAGCTCACGGACGTCGCCGTCCGGCCCCTCGACGGGCGCCGCCTCGCCGATCCATCGCTGCAGCAGGGCGGTCACGACCTCGACGCTCTCTGCGGGTCGTTGCAGGGCGAGGAAGATCCGGAAGACCGCATCCTCCAGCACGGCAGTCCGCTCGAGGTCGGCGACGCCGTACCGGGAGACCACCTGCTCCAGGCGCTCGCGGAAACCCTCCGGGAGCCCGCCGCGCTCGGTGTCGAGGCTGCGCAGGAACGTGTGGAAGTGCTCGCGTGAGCTGTGCACCTTCAGCTCGGTGCGGAGCTCCTCGCCGGCCGGGCGGTTGCGGCTGAGCTCGGCGAAGTCGGTGAAGAGGGCGAGGAGCTCGGCCTCGCCGCGGATCACGTCCTCTCCCGCCGCACGCAGCTCCTCCCGAGCCCCGAGGTAGGACTGCAGCGCGGCGACCCGGTCGGCGCGCGGCACGTCGTAGCCCTGCACGAGGGCGGCGAGGTCGGCCAGGTGCCGGTCGGCTCGTTGGCGTGCCGTGCGCACCGTCTCGTCGCGCGGCAGGTCGAGTGCCGGGGTCTCGTCCGCAACCTGGGGCGACTCCTCGGCCGTCTCGTCGCGGACCGGCTCGAGCCGGACGAGGGGCGCGCCGGTCTCGACCTGGCTGCCGGTGACCGCGAGCAGCTCCCGCACGCGCGCCGCGAACGGCGCGTAGATCACTGTCTCCATCTTCATCGACTCCAGCACCAGCACCGGTGCTCCCGCGGCGACCTCCTCGCCGACCGCCGCGGGCGTCGCCACGACCAGGGCAGGAGCGGGCGATCGGAGCACGCCGCCCTCGTCGCGACCGACGCGGTGGGTCACGCCGTCGACCTCGACGAGGTGGGTCGGCCCATGGGTCGCCGAGACGATCCGGTGGCGGCGGCCGTTGACCAGCAGCCGCGAGTGGACGTCGTCGAGCCGCTCGATCTCGACGTCCGCGGTCTCGCCGACGCTGCCGGCGGCGACGGTGACGCGGTAGCGGCCCGGACCCGTCTGCAGGGCAGTGACCTTGTACGTCGTGCCGCGCAGCTTCAGCTCGGTCGGCTGGCCGACCTTGTGCTGGACCTGGGGCCGGCCGCCGTGGCCGGTCTCCAGGAGTCGGTCCACCTCGACCCGCCGCTGCTCGTCGTACGCCTCGATCGCGGCGACGACCAGCGCGACGCCCGAGTGGGCCTGCGACATCAGCCGGCCCTCGCCGCGCGCGCGGTCGATCCACGCCGTGTCCGCCCACGCGGGCTCGCCCGCGACGACCTCGGGCTGGTCGAGCAGGTCGAGGATGAAGCTCTTGTTGGTGGTGCCGCCCTCGATCACCACCGTCGTCTCGGCCATCGCGCGCCGGAGGCGGGCCAGGGCCTCCGCGCGGTCGCGGCCGTAGGCGATGACCTTGGCGATCATCGAGTCGAAGTCCGCCGGGATGGTGTCGCCCTCGGCGAGACCCGTGTCGACGCGGATGCCCGGCCCGCTGGGGAGCTCGAGGCGGGCGACGCGGCCGGGGGAGGGCGCGAAGTCGCGGTCCGGGTCCTCGGCGTTGAGCCGCGCCTCGACCGCGTGCCCCTTCTCCACGGGTCGCGGCTGGTCGTCGAGACGGCCGCCGCGGGCGACGTGGATCTGCGCCTTGACGAGGTCGAAGTCCGCAGTCACCTCGGTGATCGGGTGCTCGACCTGAAGGCGGGTGTTGACCTCCAGGAACGCGAACGTCCCGTCCCCCGGGTGGTACAGGAACTCGACCGTTCCCGCGCCCACGTAGCCGACGGCCAGCGCGAGCCGCTCGGCGGAGCTCTTCAGGTCGTCGGCCTGCTCGGGAGTGAGCAGCGGGGAGGCGGACTCCTCGATGACCTTCTGGTTGCGGCGCTGCACCGAGCAGTCGCGTACGCCGAGCGCCCAGGCGGTCCCGTGACCGTCCGCGATGACCTGCACCTCGACGTGGCGGGCGTCGGTCACCAGCCGCTCGAGGAAGACCACGCCGCTGCCGAACGCCCGTTCCGCCTCGTCCCGGGTGCGCTGATAGGCGTCCTCCAGCTCGGCGGGGGAGGTCACCTTGCGGATCCCGCGCCCGCCACCGCCCGCGCTGGCCTTGAGCATCATCGGGTAGCCGACCGCCTCGGCGGCGGCCAAGGCGTCCGCGAGGGTCTCCACCGGCCCGCCGCTCCACGGAGCGACGGGGACCCCCGTCTGCTCGGCGAGCAGCTTCGCCCCGATCTTGTCCCCGAGACGGCGCATCGCGTCGGCGCTGGGGCCGATGAAGGTGACGCCGATGCGGTCGCACAGCTCGACGAACGCCGGCTCCTCGGCGACGAATCCCCATCCGACCCACGCGGCGTCGGCGCGCGTCTCGACCAGCGCCCGCTCGAGCAGGGCGAGGTCGAGGTACGGGCGCTCCGACGCGGGTCCCAGCGGATAGGCCTCGTCGGCCTCCCGGACGAACCTCGCGTTCCGCTCGCCATCGGTGTACAAAGCCACCGTCTGGAGCCGGTCGCCGGCGGCACGGAGATCGCGGGCGGCGTGGATGAAGCGCATCGCGGCCTCGCCACGGTTGACGATGGCGATTCGTTCAAAGCTCACTGTGGTCCTCCACCAGGCCTCTGGACGGGGTCGGCACGACCCTGCTTGCACGAGGTTGGCAGGTCTCAGGGTTACGGGCGAGTCACCCGTAGAACCCCACAACTGGCGGGCCCCAGATCTGCCGGTTGTGGCCAATTGCGCGCCTGTGCGGCGCTCTGCGGGCGTTCCGAGCAGGGTCTCGCTACGGAGCATCCGTGGGCGGTGCACAACGCTACGGCGGCAGTTGCCAACTGTTGACAATCAACAACGGTGCGCCTATGGTGGTTGTCCGAGCCTCGGGAGAAGTGGCCAGGAGGGATCATGAGCGAACCCATGACGCTGCGGCGCCCGACCTCTCCTCGTTTCGCGGGTGCGGCGCCGGTGCGCGAGTGGATGGCCGTCGACCTCGCTGAGGGCGAGACCCTGTCGGCCGCCGACCTCCTGCGGCTTCTCGACCGGATGCGTCAGGAGCTGTCGCGCCACCTCATCGGCACCGCTGGCGCGTTCGTCGGCTATGACAGCCTGGACGTCCCGCGGCCGACCGTCGTGGGGCCCGCCCGGGTGGTCGTGGAGGCTCGCTTGACGGGCTGGACGGAGCGGCTCCACGACGTCCAGTACGTCGCCGCGGCGGTCCCCTCGGGCGCGGACTGCGCGGCGGCGGCGGACCCGCTCCTCGTGCGCGGGACGGGACGAACTCTCCATGTCGGGTGCGGGTCGTCCTGCACGACCCACGGCTTTGAGACGCGCGAGGCTCCCTCAGCACGCCCCGCCTGACCGTCACGGCCAGAGCGCGCGGCGGATCCTCGTCCGCAGGTCGGCGCTGACGTCCTGCAGCTCGGCCCAGCGTGCAGCACGACGCAGGAGTCGCGCCTCCATCACCGCCGCGAGCTCCTCGATCCACTCCGGATGGGCGTGGACGAGGGGCAGGTACGCCTGGCGGCCGATCTCGAACACGAGGGTCTCCTCGACGGAGCGCACGGTCGCGGCGCGGGGAGCCCCGGTGAGGAGGGACATCTCGCCGACCACCGCCCCAGGTCCCATCGTCTCGACCAGCCACTCCCGGCCGTCGGGCTCGCGGCGGCGTACCTCGACCGCACCCTCGGCGACCAGGAACAGCGACGTCCCGCGATGCCCTTGGACGACGAACCGCTGGGTCGGGCCGAAGAAGAGCGGCCGAGCACCGACCGCGAGCTCGTGGAGCTGGCTCGGGGTCAGCATCCGCAAGATCGCCACCTCGCCCAGCAGGTCCTCGATCTCCTCGGTGCTCGGTGACTCGGCCACGGCGGGCTCGGGGATCCGGAGGTCGGGCCCGAGGCCGTCCTGGCGCTGGAGGACGGCAACCCGGGACCGGTCGCCGGTGACGGCGTGGAGCAGGCTGGCCTCCCGGGGGATGCACTCCGGCCCGGCGTGGTCCATCAGTCCCCGGCTCTTGGCCCAGTCGGCGACCTCGTTCATGGAAGCCCGGTACTGGTCGCACGCGGTCGGATAGACCCCGTTCCCTGCAGCGAACCCCAGTCGACGCCACAGCACCGCCTCGCGCGCGGGCGCAGGGAGAAACCCCAGCTCGGGAAAGCCCTCGGCGGTTGCGCGGAGCACGGCTCGCTCGGCGTCGCGGAAGACCCGCTGCCAGGTCTCCTGCGCGTTGAACTCGTTCGGTCCCGCGAGCTCGATCGCGTGCTTGAGGTCCTCGTGATGGGTGTGGAGGAACAGGAGGGTGGCCTCGCGCTTGCGCAGCAGGTTGAGTCCCGAGACCGGACCCAGGCGCGGCGTACCGAAGCGGGCGAAGCTCAGCTCGCGCTTGTCCCACACCGCTCGCCAGGCCCCGGGGGCGAGTCGGCTCCGGATGTCGGCGAAGCCGTCGCCCTGGTCGAGGGCGGCGCGCTCCCCGGGCTCGAGCAGGTCTCCGACCTCGTCCTTGACTGCCTCGATGATCCCGAGGCAGGTGATCAGCTCGAGGTAGACGCCGACCCGCAGCAGCCAGACCGGATCGGTCAGATGGTCCTCCTTGCCGACGATGTCGGCCTCGAGGGCCTGGACGTAGTTCGTGACCTTCTCGCGGCCGATCAGCAGGACCGGGTACCACGGGTGGTAGTCGACGCCGGGGTTCGCGACACCCGCGGACCGCGCTTGCCGCTCCACGTCGGCCCTCACCAGCCGGTCGGTGATCCGCTGGTAGAGCGAGCCGAGCACCCGGAGGTCGCAGATGTCGAGGCACGCCACGTCGGCCCCCAGCGGTCGGCCGCGATCCATCGCCCGGACCTCGACCCGCGCCTGCCGAAGGAACCCGGCTTCCAGGCTCAGGTCGACGTCCGCGAAGTCGACGTCCGGGCTCAGCGTCACGCGATGACGGCCCGCCGCCGCGCGGGGCACGGACCGACGCTCCCAGTGGGGGACCGGTACGCCGTCGACGGTGACCGTCGCCTCGAGCGACGCCGTGTCCGGCAGGCCGGAGGTCTCGACCAGGATGACGGCGGTGTTCGGACGCCGCCCGTCGGTGACCAGGGCAGCCCGGTCGCTCGACCCGAAGCCGGGCCAGCGGTCTTCGTCCGTGGGCCGCCGGCCGGGGACGAAGGGAACGACCTCCAGGCGCATCCGGGTGCCGATCAGCGGTCGACGGTCGGCGGGCCGAAGATCGACACGTAGCGCAAGGCGATCTCGACCTTGGCGGCGTGGTCGGTGAGCGGGCGGCCGAGCAGCTCCTCGGCCCGGGCCAGCCGGTAGCGCACGGTGTTCTTGTGCACGAAGAGCTGGTCGGCAGTCGCTTCGACGTTCTGCCGCTCGGTGAGGTAGACGAGGGCGGTCTCGCGCACCGGCGCGAGGTTCTTGTCGGCGCCGAGGAGCGGCCCGATCTCGCGCTCCACCATCCGCGCCAGCATCTGGTCGTCGAGGGACAGCAGGCACAACAGCTCGACGTCGGAGTACTCGACGAGGGGCGGCGTCCGGCTCGCGGAGAGGCAGAGTCGCTGCGCGGCGGAGGCCTCGGCGTGGCTCGCCCGGAAGCCGGCGACGCCGTGCTGCGGCGTACCGACGGCAAGGTGCGCTGCCATCCCGTCGAGCTCCGCCGCGAGCTCGGAGAGCGCGGCGACGTCGGGGCGGGTGGGCGTCGCGATCCATCCCCAGACGTCGTGGGTCGAGACGGGAAGGGCCAGTGGACGGGGCGCCCCGAGCAGCTGCGCGGCCCTCGCCGCCAGGTCGAGGAGCGGCTGTGCTCCCTTTCCGTGGGCGTCGTTGTCCCAGAGGATGATCGCTGTCTGCCACTGGGTCAGTGGATGGGCGAGGTCACGTGACGCGGCATCGCCGTCGACGGCCGGGTCGTCGAGGACCTCGTTGATCCGCTGGGACCGACGGATGAGAGCGCCCTCGGCGAGCATCTGCCGCTCTTCGTAGTAGGTGGCGATGAGGGCCTCCACCGAGTCGTCCAGCCAGTGCACGGCTCGGTTCCACAAGTACTTCAGGGCCTGGTCGGGGGGCGGGTCCTGGTCGCCGAGCCGGTCCGTGACGTCGGTGAAGATCTCGAACACGGTGGGGTAGACCGTCCGATAGACCTTGAGCAGGATGCCCAGGTCCTGGCCCCGCCGGGCGAGCGACCGCGCCAGGTTGCCGGCAGGCTGGGGGAGCTCGAACTCGTACGGCTTCGGCAGCCGGGCGAGGAAGCCGTCCCACTGGGAGAACGAGCTCTCCGCGAGGTCGCGCTGCAGCGTGGGGTCGGCGGCGATCTCGGGGATCGCCGCCATGATCTTCTCGTCCACCCGACGCGCGAACCCGCGCACGACCTCGTCGCCGCCGGTCGCGGCCGCGTACTCCCGCACCCACGCCTCGAGGTCGCTGGTCGAGAACTCAGCCACCGTGACCTCCCCACGATCGGTGACGGTCGTCACGCTGGTTGGACCTGGACACAATGCTCCACCGCAACCGTGGACGCAACGCCAAGCGGTACGAGGTCCCGGCCGGGCAGCATCGGTACCGATCGTCCCGAACGTCCCGAGGCCCGAGGAGCGCACATGACCAGCTACGACTACATCGTGGTGGGATCCGGATCAGCAGGGGCGGTCGTCGCCGGCCGCTTGTCCGAGGATCCAGACGTGACGGTGCTGCTCGTCGAGGCGGGTCCCGCGCGCAGACCGATGAACGTGCGGATCCCGGCCGCCTTCCCCCAGCAGTTCAAGACCAAGGGGGACTGGGAGGTCTACACCGAGCCCGAGCCGCACCTCGGCGGACGCTCGATCTACCACCCGCGGGCCAAGCTGGTCGGCGGGTGCAGCGCGATGAACGCCATGATCTACATCCGCGGCAACCGGGCCGACTACGACTCCTGGGCCAAGGACGGCGCCACCGGTTGGTCGTACGACGAGGTGCTCCCGCTGTTCCGGCGCTCGGAGCACAACTCGCGCGGGGCCGGTGACTACCACGGCACCGGCGGCCCGATGTTCATCGAGGACCAGCGCAACCCCAACCCGTTCACGGAGAGCATGGTCGACGCCATGGTCGCGGCGGGGCTCCCGCGCAACGGCGACTTCAACGGGCCCGAGCAGGAGGGCGTCGGCCTCTACCAGGTCACCCATCGCCGCGGCATGCGCTGGACGACGGCCGACGGCTTCGTGCGCCCCGCGCTGAAGCGCCCCAACTTCACCCTGCTGGCGGACGCCCAGGTCATGAAGGTGCGGATCAGCAACGGCCGCGCCGACGGGATCGAGGTCGAGCGCCGCGGCCGGCGGGAGTTCCACCGGGCCGGGCGCGAGGTCATCCTCTCCGCGGGAGCCTTCAACACCCCGCAGCTGCTGATGCTCTCCGGCATCGGCCCGGCCGACCACCTGACCGAGCACGGCATCGACGTGCTCGTGGACAACCCGAACGTCGGTCAGCACCTGATGGACCACCCGCTCTACGTCGCCAACTTCGAGACGTCCGCCACCGGCACGCTGGCCGAGGCGGAGTCGCCGGTGCAGCTGGTGAAGTACCTCGCAGCCCGGCGCGGCCTGCTCACCTCCAACGTCGGCGAGGCCGGGGGCTTCTTCCACACCCGGTCGGGCGAGGAGGCACCGGACATGCAGCTGATCGGCGGCCCGGCGTACTTCTGGGACAACGGGTTCGCGACCCACGACAAGCCTGCGTACACGCTCGGCCTCTCCCTCGTCGGGTCGAGGAGCCGCGGCGAGGTCCGGCTCCGCAGCGCGGACCCCCGAGACAGCGTCCGCACGACCTTCAACTACTTCGCCGAGCGGGCCGACATGGACTCGATGGTGGTCGGGATCGAGCGGGCCCGCGAGATCGCCGGGTCGGCCGGGCTGCGCGAGCACACGACCAGGGAGCTGCACCCCGGGTCCGGCGTCCGCAGTCGCGCGGACCTCGAGGCCGAGGTCCGGCGCAGCGTGATCCACACCTACCACCCGTCGTGCACCGCCCGGATCGGCACGGAGGCCGACGGCGTGGTCGACCCCGACCTGTTCGTGCACGGCGTCGCCGGGCTGCGCGTGGCGGACACGTCGGTGTTCCCGACGATCCCGCACGGCAACACCCACGCGCCGGCCGTGCTCGTGGGCGAGAAGGCCGCGGCGATGGTCCGCGGGGAAGCGTGAGGACGCAGATGACCACCGCCAACGCCAGCCAGGAAGCCGTGATGACCGACGCCGACCGCATCGTCGAAGACCTGTACGACGGCGAGCTCGCCTGGGCGCGCACGCCGCTGCGCGAGCGCGCCGCGATGCTGGCCCGCTTCGGCGAGCTGGTCGCCGAGAACGCTGAGGAGTGGGTCCGGCTGGCCTGCGAGGTCAAACAGCTGCCGGCCGACTCGCCGCTCGTCGGGGAGGAGTGGATCAGCGGGCCATGGGCCACGCTCAGCTACGCGCACGCACTCGGCCAGACGCTGGCGACGCTGGACGCCGGCGGCAGCCCGCTCGACGGTTTCACCACGCGCACCGTCGCCGGTGGCCGGGTCGCGGTCGACGTGCTCCCGCACACGATCTGGGACCGCCTGCTGCTCAACGGGTTCCGCGCCCAGCTGTGGGCACGGCCCGGGGTCGGCCTCGGCGACCTGCAGGCCAGCGCCGGCCTGGGTCAGCGAGCGCCGCACGAGACCAACGGAAGCGCGCTCGTCCTCGGAGCCGGCAACATCACCTCGATCGCACCGCTCGACGTGCTCTACGTCCTGTACGCCGACAACCGGGTCGCCGCGCTCAAGCTGAACCCGATCGCGGACCGGCTGCGCCCGGTCCTCGAACGGGTCTTCGCGCCGTTCATCGAGATCGGTGCCGTCCAGCTCGTCAGCGGCGGTGCCGAGATCGGCGGCGCGCTGGCCCACCACCGGGGCGTCGCGGCCGTCCACATGACCGGCAGCGAGGCGACCCACGACGCCATCGTCTGGGGTCCGGGCGAGCAGGGGGTCGCCAACAAGGCGGCGGGCACGCCGCTGCTCACCAAGCCGATCACCAGCGAGCTCGGCGGCGTGGCCCCGGTGATCGTCGTACCGGGCACGTGGTCGGCGGCGGACCTGCGCTTCCAGGCGCGGCACATCGCCACCCAGCGGCTGCACAACGGCGGCTCCAACTGCGTCGCCGCCCAGGTCGTCATCGTGAGCGCCGACTGGGCGCAGAAGGACGCGTTCCTCGATGAGCTCCGCACCGCGCTGGCCGGTGCGCCGGACCGGCCCGCCTGGTACCCGGGGACGGACCAGAGGGTGGAGGACGCGCGCCGCTGCCACCCCGGCGCGGAACAGGTCGGCGGCACCCCGCTGCGGACGCTCATCACCGGGCTCGACCTGTCCGACGCCGACGAGACGGCTTTCCAGGAGGAGTACTTCGGCCCGGTGCTCGGTGTCGCCGAGCTCCCGGGCGACGGTGTCACCTTCTTCGCCAGCGCTGTCGAGGCGGCCAACGAGCGGCTGCGAGGGACCCTCGGTGCGAACGTCGTCATCAGCCCGCGGACCCGACGGAGGATGGGCGCCGACTTCGACCGGATCCTGGCCGGGCTGCGCTACGGGACCATCGGCGTGAACTCCTGGACAGCTGTCGGCTACCTCACCGCGCACGCGACCTGGGGTGCCTTCCCCGGCCACAGCCTCGATGACATCCAGAGCGGACACGGCGTCGTGCACAACGCGCTGCTGCTGGACGGCACCGAGCGGACCGTCGTCTTCGGCCCGTTCCGGCCGTCTCCGCGGTCGCTGGTGGGCGGCGAGCTCAGCATCGCGCCGAAGCCCCCGTGGTTCGTCGACAACCGCACCGCGGCCACCACCGGACGACGGCTCGCCGAGTTCGCGGCCCGTCCCGGCTGGCGCCGGCTGCCCGCGATCTTTGCATCGGCGCTCCGGGGCTGATCTGATCCCTGCATGACCAAGCGGGGACTTGTGATCGGCGCCGGGGGAGTGACGGGCCTGGCGTGGTCGTGCGGCACCCTGGCCGCGCTGCAGGACGCCACCGGCTGGGACCCGCGCGATGCCGACCTGCTGGTCGGGACGTCGCAGGGCGCGCTGCTGTCGGGGCTGCTCGCCAGCGGCATCGGCGCCGACGACCTGGTCCGCTGGTACCGCCGGGACCTCCCCGACACCCACCCGCTGCGCGCTCGCGCCGGCCGCCGGGAGCGGACCGACCCTCCGGGGAGGATCCGGCTTCCCGCATCGCCGGCCCTGCTCGCCCGCGCCGTCGGACCGAAGCGGATCGCCCCGGTCGCCGCGTTGTCCGGGCTGCTGCCCTCGGGACGCGGCTCCCTCGACAGCTTCCTCGCGCCGCTCGCTGCGGTCGTCGGTGTCGGCGACTGGGTCGCGCACCCGGCGACCTGGGTCACCGCGCTCGACTACGACTCCGGCAGGCGGGTCTGGTTCGGGGCCGAGGGTCAGCCGCGCCCGCGGATCGTCGAGGCGGTGCGGGCCTCGTGCACGGTCCCCGGTCAGTTCCCCCCGGTCCGGATCGACGGTCGGCGCTACATCGACGGCGGAGCACACTCGACGACCAACGCCGATCTCGTGGTCGACGCAGGGCTCGACGAGGTCGTCGTACTCGCTCCGATGGCGGGGGAGGGCGGGGTGTTCCGACGGGTCGCGCAGCGGCAGCTGGTTGCCGAGCGCAGACAGCTGGAGCGGGCGGGTGTCTCTGTGCGCGTCCTCGCGCCGACCCCGGCCGACCGCGCCGTGATGGCGGCGAACCCGAGGGACCCCGGGCAGCGCTTCGCGATCTTCGAGGCGGCGCTGGAGAGCGGCCCGGGACGCGTGGCCGCGGCCTACCGCTGACCGTCCGCCGACCTGGCGAGGATCGGCTCACTCCTCACGGCGATCCAGACCAGCGTCGGTCGCGCCGCGGTCGGCGAGCTCGCTTCCGACCCCGTCATAGAGCTGGAAGCCGGTATCGGCCCCCATCTTGCGCGCCTCGCGCAGGTCGTCGTCGTACTGGGTCACCACGGCCACCGTGCCGCTGAACCCGCTCTCGCGCAGCTTCTGCAGCGCCACGAGGTTGCTGCTGTGGAACGGCATCGCGAGGACGGCCAAGGTGACGTCGCGCGGATGCATCCGAGACCAGAACTCCGGATCCGTCGCGTCGCCCTGGACGACGTTGAAGCCGGCCTCCTCGAGCTCCGACTGCCGCAACGGCAGGGACTCGACCCCGATGACGCGGAGCCCGTAGCCCTCCACCAGCCTTTCGTAGGCGGCGCGCCCGACGCGTCCCATGCCCAGGACCACCGCCTGGGCATCCCCGGCGTCGATGGGGCGGTCATCGGCGTGCATCTGCTCCGGTGGTCGGTCCGGCAGGAGGCGCCGGGCGACCTCGACGAACGTGTCGGGGTTGCGGCTGACCACCGCCGACAACAGGAAGCTGGCTGCCACCGCCACGGACAGGACAGCCAGCCAGTCCTCGCCGAGCGTCGAGCCCGCCGCGACGGCCACGATGAGGCCGAACTCGGAGAAGTTCGCGAGCGTCGTAGCCGTCCGAACCGCTGTGCGTCGGCGCAAGCCGTGAGCCCACAGCAGGACGGCGAACCCGGCCGCCTTCACGGGGATCAGGAGCAGCAGACCCGCGGCCAGCACGAGATGCTCGACCGTGGGGACGCCGGTGAACCCGATGGACAGGAAGAAGCCGACGAGCAGCAGCTCCTTGAGGGAGAAGAGGCTCTTGCTCAAGTCCGCCGCGCCCGGGTGGGACGCGAGGAGGATGCCGATCACCAGAGCGCCCAGGTCTCCCTTGAGCCCGACCGTCTCGAACAGGACATAGCCCGGCACCACGGCGGCGACGAGCCCGAACAGAGGGCGCAGCTCGGCGTGTCCGAGGCGAGCGAGGAGCGGTCTGACCAGAAGGGCTGCTGGGACCAGCAACACCAGAGCCAGCGCCCATGGGCTGGGAGGGGACCCGTGGGCTGCGGCGAGGAACGCCACCGCGGCGACGTCTTGGATCACCAGGATCCCGATGGCGGAACGGCCGCTGAGGGAGACGTTGCCCCCGCGTTCCTCGAGGACCTTGACGACGAAGACCGTGCTCGAGAAGGAGAGCGCGAAGCCCACCAGGAGCAGGACCTGCCACCCGGCGCCGGCCACGAGGCCGACACCCACGACACCGAGCAGCCCCAGGAACGCGGCAGCGATCAGAGACGACGCGAGGATGTGGGTCGTCGCCGTCACCCATACCTCACGGCGGGCCAGCATCCGGAGATCGAGCTTGAGCCCGATCCCGAAGAGCAACAGCGTCACGCCGAGGTCGGCGATCACGTCGAGGGCCGCGGGAGCCTCGACCCCCGCCGCGTTCAGCGCGAAGCCCGCGGCCAGGAACCCGACGAGCGGTGGGAGCCGGACTGCCCCAGCCGCCATGCCCGCGAGCAGAGCCGCGGCCAAGATGGCAGAGACGGCTCCCATGGGGCTGGAGGCTACCGGTGCTGACCCGAGGGACTTCTCGCCGGACCGCTCAGAACACGCCGATCTGCTGCACGGTGCGTACGACGTCCTCGGTCGCGACCCCGCGGCTGTAGTAGAACCCCTGCACCTCGTCACACCCGCGGGCGCGCAGGTAGCGCTCCTGCTCGGCGGTCTCGACGCCCTCGGCCACCACGGTCAGGCCCAGCTCGTGCGCCATCATGATGATCGCGTCGATGACCGGGGCATGGTCGCCCGCACCCAGGTCCTGCACGAAGGACCGGTCGATCTTGATCTTGTCGATCGGGAGCCGGCTCAGGTAGGCGAGGCTCGAGTAGCCCTGGCCGAAGTCGTCCACGGCGATGGTGACCCCCAGGTCGCGGATCGCCTTGAGCGTCTCCATGGCGCCGAACCGCTCGTCCATCAGGATCGACTCGGTGATCTCGAGCTCGAGCTGCGAGGGCTCGAGACCCGAGTCGTGGAGTGCGCCGACGATCTCCCCGAGCCAGCCGGAGCTGTGGAACTGGTGCGGTGAGACGTTGACCGCGACCCGGAGGGGGCGCCCCAGGGCCCGCTGGATCGACGCCACGTCGCGGCACGCCTTGCGCAGGATCCAGCCCCCCAGCTGGACGATCATGCCGCCGTCCTCGGCGATCGGGATGAAGCGCGTCGGGGAGACCTCACCGAGCTCGGCATGGGTCCACCGGGCAAGCGCCTCGATGCCCACGACCCGTCCGGAGCGCACGTCGACCTGGGCCTGGTAGGCGATGGAGAGGCCGCCGTCGCGCAACGTCTGGCGCAGCGCGGACGTCATCGCCAGCCCGTCGTCCACGGACTCGATCATGCCCTCGGAGAACCACTGGAAGTTGTTGCGACCGGCTGCCTTGGCGTGCTCCATCGCGAGGTCGGCGCGCTTGAGGATCTCCGCGGGGTCCGGTCCCGCGGGCGGGTAGACGGCGCCGCCGATGCTCACCGTGACCGCCAGCTGGTGGCCGCCGATCGCCACGGTGGTCAGGAGGTCCTCGAGCAGCAGGTCGACGCGAGCCGTGATGGACTCCGCGTGTCCGAGCCCGCACAGGACGATCGCGAACTCGTCGCCGCCGAGCCGGGCGACCATGTCGGTGCTGCGCACCCAGGAGCGGAGTCGTTCGCCGATGCGCACCAGCAGGTCGTCGCCCGCCTGGTGGCCGAGGGCATCGTTGACCCGCTTGAGGTGGTCGAGGTCGACCACGAGCACAGCCACCTCGGTGCCGTCCTCGTCGGCGGTCGACATCGCCTCGCCGAGGCGGCGCAGCAGCCGGACCCGCGTCGGGAGCTTCGTCAGTGGATCGTGGTTCTCGAGGAACTGCACCTCGGCCTGCGCCCGCTTGCGCTGCGTGATGTCGTAGGCGACGACGAGGTAGCCCGCCGGGGGTGCGTCCGGGCCGTCGCCCTGCAGCGGAGTCACGGCCTCACTGACCGGGATCAGTCCGCCGTCCTTGCGACGGTAGGTCCGATCGTGCTCGGCGCCCAGCGACGCCTCGAGGCCCCGGTCAGGGTCGCCGGCCGCGGACCCCCGCTCGCCGTCGATGAGGTCGAGCGTGGAGCCGACGAGATCTGCCGCGCCGTAGCCCAGCAGCCGTTCCGCTGCGCCGTTGGCGCTGACGATCCGTCCGGTCGTGTCGGTCGCGAGGATGCTGAACGGGATGCTCTCGAGGATGGAGCGGCGGAGCGCGTCCTGCTCCGCGGCGTGGGCGTCGACCCGGCCGCGGATGTCGATGATCGAGGCCAGGACGAACGGTTCACCGTCGATCTGGATCGGGTTGAGCCCGATCTCGATCGGCACCTCCGTGCCGTCGCGGCGCAGCCCGAAGAGGTCACGTCCGGCGCCCATGTCACGGCGCGCAGGCGCGTCGAAGAACCCGCTCCGGTAGCCGTGGTGCGCGTCCCGGTACCGCTCGGGCAGCAGCTCCTCGACGGTCATCGACAGCAGGGCGTCGCGGGCGAACCCGAAGAGTCGCTCTGCCTGCGGGTTGACCAGCACGATCGAGCCGCGCCCGTCGACCATGACCATCGCGTTGGGCGCAGCCTCGATCACGAGCCTGAGCCGTCGTTCGTGCTCGGTCTCGGTCTCGGGCAGCGACGATCCATCGCCGCGCTGGTCGCGCATGCCGTCCCCTCGCTCCCCGACGGACCACTGCGGACCGCCCCTTCCTCACCTGGAGTGTAGGAGTCGCAGATCGTGACCGTCGATGGAATCGGTGATCTGGCAGGCGGCGCGGTCGCGCAGGAAGTGCGCCGTTCCCAGGACGAGCAGGGCACGGACGCCGTACCCTCCTCGCGGAGGGAGTTACGGAATGGGGAGATTCCAACGCGCCGCCGGTTTGGCGATCCTCGGGGGATCGTGGTCGGCCGCGCTCATCTTGGTCATGATCGTCGCAAGGTCACCGCGGAGTCCGATACTGGAACCCGTTGACGCCGTCGTGCTCGGCGTCCTGGACGTCGCGTACGACGTCCACGCGCCGTCGCTGGTCACCATCGTGTCCGCCGCCGGCCTCGCGGCCTTCTGTGCCTGGGCGGTCTCGTCCCTCGAGCGCGGAGTCACGACCAAGGCCCGACGCAGCGAGAGCGGCCGGCGCACCCCGCTGGCGCCGAAGGTCGTCATGGCGGAGACGCGCGGGATCTTCGCGGGCCCGGTCAGCCTCACGGTGCTGATCCCCGCCCACAACGAGGAGAGCTGTCTCGGCGCCACGATCGCGTCGTTGCTGGAACAGTCACGTCCGCCCGACCGGGTCGTCGTGGTGGCCGACAACTGCACGGACGGCACCGTGGACGTCGCGCGCAGCGCGGGGGTGGAGGTGTTCGAGACCTCCGGCAACACCCACAAGAAGGCGGGGGCCCTCAACCAGGCCCTGAACAGCCTGCTTCCGACGCACGGCGAGAACGACCTGGTGATGGCGATGGACGCCGACACTGTCCTGGGCCCGGGCTTCCTGGCGTCGGCCGTCCGCCGGATGACCGACGACCGGGCGCTGATGGCGATCGGTGGGCTCTTCTACGGCGAGCCCGGCGGCGGACTGATCGGCCTGTTCCAGCGCAACGAGTACACCCGCTACGCCCGGGATCTCCGCCGGCGTCGCGGACTGGTGTTCGTGCTCACCGGCACCGCCTCGGTGTTCCGGCCCCGCGCCCTCCGCACGGTCGCCGCCGAGCGCGGCAGGCTGATCCCCGGCAACCACGGCGACTACTTCGACACCGTCGCGCTCACCGAGGACAACGAGATCACGCTCGCGCTCAAGTCCCTCGGTGGCCTGGTGATCTCACCCGCCGACTGCACGGTGGTCACGGAGATCATGACGACCTGGCGCGCGCTGTGGGTCCAGCGGTTGCGCTGGCAGCGCGGTGCGGTGGAGAACCTGGGCGCCTACGGCCTGCGCACCCAGACCTGGCGATACTGGCTGCAGCAGCTCGGCATCGGGTACGGCGTCGTGGCGCTCGCGTCCTACATCGCGCTCGTGGTGATCACGGGCCTCGCGCTCGGGACCTTCGTGTGGTTCCCGTTCTGGATCGCGATCGGCGCGGTGTTCGCCGTCGAACGGGTGATGACCGTGTGGCGGGGCGGGTGGTCCGCGCGGTTGCTCGCCGTCCTGGTGCTGCCCGAGCTGCTCTACTCGATGTTCCTCTGCGTCGTGTTCGTGAAGGGTGTCGCTGACATCACCTTCGCTCGGACCGCGACCTGGCACTACGCGGACCGGCGTGAGCCGACCGCCAGCCTGGGGACCTGAGATGGTGTCCGCTGCTGTGGCGACGCCGTGGGGCATCGTGCTCTCCGAGAGCACGTTGCACTCGTCGTGGTTCGCGGTGCTCGCGGGGTTCGTCGCGGTCAACACCCTGGTCTACGTGACCCTCTCGGTCGCGAAGGCGCTGCCGCGGGTCTACCTGCGCGACTGGCTGCCGCGCCGCTACATGCGGCGGGAGACCCGCAGCATCTATCCGGACGGACCGCGTTGACCCGGTTGACCCGCGTGGGTGGGCTGGCCCTCGCCCTGGTCCTCCTCGCCTGCACCGCGACGGAGCCCGACCGATCCGCAGCGTCGGCGGCACCTGCGTCCGCCCCGGTGGCCGGGTGTCCGGTCTTCCCGGCCGACAACTGGTGGCGCGCCGACGTCTCCGACCTGCCGGTGCACGAGCGGAGCGCGGCCTGGCTCGCGCGGATGTCACCGGCGAGCGAGCTGCATCCCGACTTCGGTCCGTCGTACGGCGACGGTCCGCCGTACGGGATCCCGGTGACCGTCGTCCGGGGTGACCACCCCAAGGTGCGGGTCCGGTTCACCTACGCCGACGAGAGCGACCGGGTCCGCTACCCGTTGGGCCGCGACACCCGCATCGAGGGGGGCCGCCGGAGCGACGGCGACCGGCACGCGATCGTGCTCGACCGGGACCGTTGCCGGTTGTACGAGACGTATGCGACCCGGGTGCGCGACGGGCGCTGGCGGGCCGGTTCCGGCGCCGTGTGGAGCCTGCGGTCCAACGCACTGCGACCGGACGGGTGGACGTCTGCCGACGCGGCGGGCCTGCCGATCCTGCCCGGCCTGCTGCGCTGGCGCGAGGTCCGCGACGACAACATCGACCACGCGATCCGGTTCACCACCGACGCGACCAGCACCTGGCACCTGTGGCCCGCCCGCCACGACGCCGGCGCCCACACGGACCGCCGCTACCCGCCGATGGGTGCGCGGTTCCGGCTCGACGCCGCCTTCGACACGACCGGGTACGGCGGCTACGCGCGCCGGGTGATCCGGGCGATGCAGACCTTCGGTCTCGTCCTCGCCGACAACGGCAGCCCGTGGTTCTTCCAGGGGGAGCAGCACCGGCGGTGGCCGGAGCGGCTCATCGAGGACCTGAAGCGAATCCCGGCCGACGCGTTCGTCGCGGTGGACACCTCGTCGCTCCAGGTCGATCCGGACAGCGCTGCCGTGGACTGACCCGCGGTGCAGATCGCGGCGTTATCGCCCGTTGGGCGGTAGTAAAGGACCATTCTGGGGGCCTAGCATGCAAAGGGCCGCTCGGGCGGCGCTCGTGTCCCCCCACGCCCTCCAGGAGGCGACCCTGATGAGCCTGCCCGGATTCTTCGACGCTCTCTCCGACGAGCACCGGGAGACAGTGGCCAAGCTGATGAGCGAGGTCGAGTTCGAGCCCGGAACCACGATCTTCACCGAGGGTGACGAGGGCGACGCGGCGTACTTCATCGACGAGGGCGACGTGCGCATCGAGCTCGAGCTGCCGGAGGTCGACACCGAGTCGGTGCTGCGCTACGAGGGACCCGGCTCGACCTTGGGCGAGGTCGCGCTGCTCGACCGGCTCCCGCGCTCGGCGACCGCGGTCGCGGAGACGACGGTGCGGGCGCGGACGATCACCACCGTCGACCTGGACGAGCTCGCGGCGCGCGAGCCCGCCGCCGCTCTCGCGGTCACCCTCGAGCTGGCCCGCGACGCCACGGGCAAGCTCCGCCGCCTCACCGAGCAGGCGTCCGACCTGATGTTCGCCGCCGCACCCGACCCCGTCGTCGAGGAGCTGGTCGGCCGTGCCGCCGCCGCGCAGGCCGCGTTCGCGGACTGGCCCGAGGACCGGGTCGACGCGCTGCTCGGTCGCCTCACCACCGTCTTCCTCGAGCACGCCGAGGCCCTCGCGACGGCCACGGTGGAGGAGACCCACATCGGCAACGCCGCCGACAAGACGCTCAAGAACATGGTCGCCGCGCAGGGTGTCTATGACTCGATCGTCGGCCAGGTCGGCTCCGGGTCGCTCGGCACCGACGCGACGACCCAGGTCACCGAGATCGCGGAGGCGGTCGGCGTGATCTTCGGCCTGGTGCCGGTCACGAACCCGGTGGCGACGGCGTACTTCAAGACGCTGGTCGGTCTCAAGTCGCGCAACGCGATCATCCTCAGCTTCCACCACGCCGTGCTCGGCGTCGGCAGTCGCGTGGGCGGGCTCATCCGCGACGTGCTCGCGGCGGAGGGCGCGCCGGAGGACCTGGTGCTGTGGGTCGAGAAGCGGGGGAGCCGCAAGCTGACGCAGCAGTTCATGAGCCACCCGGGCGTCGGGCTGGTCCTCGCCACCGGCGGCGCGGCCATGGTGCAGGCCGCCTACAGCTCCGGTACGCCGGCGCTCGGAGTCGGACCCGGCAACGCGCCGTGCTGGATCGCGCCCGACGCCGACCTGACCGCGGCGGCGGCGGCGATCGTGATGTCGAAGTCGTTCGACAACGGCGTCATCTGCGGCGCCGAGCACAACCTGGTGGTCGACAGCTCGGTGCGCGACGAGCTCGTGACCCAGCTCGAGAGCCAGGGCGCCGCGGTCCTCACCCCCGAGGAGGCCGATGCGTTCATGGCGGCCGCCGTCGACCCCGCGACCAACCGGTTCCGCGGCGAGACGGTCGGCCAGTCGGCAGCGACGATCGCCGGGTTCACCGGCATCAGCCGTCCGTTCGAGATCAAGGTGATCGTCGTACCGGCCGTCTGGGACGGCGAGGACACGCCGTTGGCAGGGGAGAAGATGACCCCGGTCCTGTCGCTCTTCGAGGTCGCCGACGACGACGAGGCGATCTCGCTCTCGCGCCGGCTGCTGGACTTCATGGGCAGTGGCCACACGTCGATCGTCCACAGCCAGGATCCCGACCGGATCACCCGCTTCGGGGCGGCGATGCCGACCAGCCGGATCCTGGCCAACTCGCCCGGTGCCCACGGTGTGTTCGGGGTGACGACCGGCCTGGTGCCCTCGCTGACGCTCGGCTGCGGCACGTTCGGCGGCAACTCCACGACCGACAACGTGAGCTTCAAGAACCTCCGCAACGTGAAGCGGCTCGCCCGCGTGATCCAGCCCGGAGGGAGCGATGCGGACAATTCGGGCTGAGCCGCGGCACGCGGTCGGGGCGCTTGCCGGCTGTGCGGTCTTCCGCGGCATGAGCGAGGAGCGGCTGGCGGAGCTCGCCCGATCGATGGAGTGGAGCGTGCTCGACCGGGGTGAGGCGCTCATGCAGGCCGGCGATCCCGGCAACGACCTGTACGTCGTCGCCGGAGGCCGGCTCAACGTCGCCGTGGTCGGCGCGGACGGCACCGAGACGATCGTGCGCGAGATCGGTCGCGGGTCGACGGTGGGGGAGGTCGCGCTGCTGACCGGGTCGCGGCGTACGGCGACCGTGCGCGCCGTTCGCGACACCCTCGTCGGTCGGCTGTCCCGCGCGTCCTTCGAGCGGCTGATGGAGGAGGACCCGCGCAGCGCGCTCCAGCTCACCCGCGTCGTGGCCGGCTGGCTGCTGCCCGGGAGCCCGCCGCGGCGTACCAGTGCACCGGCGACGATCGCGCTGGTGCCGGCCGCCGGCATGGACGTCCGGGAGGTGGCGGCGCGCCTCGGTGCCGCTACGCCGCTGCGGGCCCTGGACCCGGAGACCGTCGACCGGGCGGTGGGGGCCGGCGCGGCGCGGTCGGCAGCCGGCTCGACCGACGAGCGGGCACTGGCGGACTACTTCGACACCGCCGAGGTGGAGCACCCCCTGATCCTGCTGCTCGCGGACCCGGAGCCCGACTCGCCATGGACCGAACGCGTCCTCCGGCGGGCCGACCGGGTCCTGGTGGCCGCGCCGGGTGGCGTCCGCCCCGACCGCCTCACCCGCGCCCAGCTGACCCGGATCGCAGCCATCACCCCGGAGGTCCCCCGGGAGGTCCTGTTCGTCCGGGAGGCCGGACGACCGGCTCCCGGGGTCACGACGCTGTGGCTGGAGGCCGGCGGCTTCAGCCGCCGGTCGCACCTGCTGGCCGGCGACGACGCGGACTGGCGGCGGCTCGCCCGGCACCTCACCGGCACGGCGACCGGGCTGGTGCTCGGCGGCGGCGGAGCGCGCGGCTTCGCGCACATCGGCGTGCTCCGGGCCCTGATCGAGGCGGACATCGAGATCGACCGGGTCGGCGGGAGCAGCATGGGCGCTCTCGTCGGCGGCCTGTGGTCGATCGGGCTCACGCCCGAGGAGATCGTGGAGGCCAACCGCGAGATCTGGCACGAGATCCGGCCCCTGAAGGGCTTCACGTTCCCCTTCGTCGCCCTGCACGGCTCGCAGCGGAGCCGGGCCGCGATGGCCGGCTGCTTCGGCGACCGCCGGATCGAGGACCAGGCCCGCGACTACTTCTGCACGTCGACGAACCTGACCCGCAACCGCAGCATGGTCCACACGAGCGGGCCGCTGGCGCGCTACGTGCTGGCGAGCGTGTCGATCCCGGGCATCGTGGCTCCGGTGATCGACCGGGGCGAGCTCCTCGTCGACGGCGGCGTGCTCGACAACCTGCCGGTCGAGCCGATGAGCCGAGCGGGCGCTGGCACGATCTACGCCAGCGACGTCTCTCCACCACGGACCTTCTCCGTCGGGCTGCACTGGGAGCACCCCCCGGGCATCATCGAGGTGCTGCGTCACCGGGTTCGTCGCGGAGCGGGCACGGCGTTCCCCAGCATCGTGCGGATCCTCGAGCGCACCGCCACGCTCGCCAGCGACCGCGCGGCCTCGACCCAGCGGATGCGCAGCGACGTGCGTTTCATCGCGCCACCGGTGGCCCAGTACGACACGTTGGACATGCGGCACCTGGACGAGATCGTCGAGGTCGGCTACCGATCGGCGCTCGAGACGATCTCCGGTTGGACAGCCCGACAAGAAGGGGAGAAGTGATGACGGCAGAGCAGCGTCCGGTGCGGGTGGTGTGCCTCGGCGGCGGCTACGCGGCGATCTACCTCGCGCGCGAGCTCAAGCGGGCGATCAAGCGCGGCGACGTCGAGCTGACCATCGTCAGCAGGGACAACTTCCACACCTTCCACGGCTTCGTCGCAGAGATGCTCACCGGCAAGGTCGCGCCCGGCAACATCACCAGCCCGGCGCGCCGGCTGTTCCCCCCTGCCCGGTTCCACAACGCCGAGATCAAGTCCGTCGACGTCGCCCAGCGGACCGTGACGACGTCGCGGCTGCTGGACGGCAAGGAGAAGGTCCTGGAGTAC
>Ga0164290_1001019_pt1 | contig 58623 bp, 53 predicted proteins | sample Micstemetagenome_FD_108782 | JGI IMG/M metagenome (GOLD analysis project Ga0164290, IMG submission 108782) | Contaminated culture microbial community from soil near Moab, Utah, USA - Microcoleus steenstrupii SON62 (Illumina Assembly) | ecosystem: Environmental > Terrestrial > Soil > Soil crust...
AAGGGGGGAGATTGGCTGTCATCGCGACTTTCGCCAATCGCCAAGGCTGCAGGTTGGCGAAATCATAGCGGCCGTCCAATCTCCCCCCTTGTGGGGGAGATGGCCGGCAGGCCAGAGGGGGGCGACGTAGAGCGCTGCGTCCGCAAGAAAGCAGAGCGCTCCAAGGCCAGCCACTACACGAGCAACGCCCGCGCGGCCTCGGCGAGCTCCGGCGTCGCCGCCGCGATGATGTCGCCGCCGGCCTCTGCCGGCTTGCCGTCGAAGGTGGTGACGACGCCGCCGGCGCGCTCGATGATCGGGATCAGCGCCACGATGTCGTAGGTCTGCAGGCCGGGGTCGACGACGATGTCGGCATGCCCGGCCGCCACCATGGCGAAACCGTAGCAGTCGGTGCCGTAGCGGGCGAGCCGCACCTCTTGCTCCAGCCGGTCGTAGCGCGCCCGCGCCTCGCCCTTGAACAGCGCCGGCGTGGTGGTGAAGATCGTGGCATCCTTCAGCTCCCGCGTCTTGCGGGTCGAGAGCACACGGTTGCCCCCCGGCCCTTCATAAAAGCTGCCGCGCCGATCGGCGAAATAGAGCTCGCCGGTGAAAGGCTGCGCCATCAGCCCGGCGACAGCATCGCCGTCCTCGAGCAGGCCGACCAGCGTGCCCCAGGTGGGCAGGCCGGAGATGAAGGCGCGCGTGCCGTCGACCGGATCGATCACCCAGACATGCCGTGCATCGAGCTTCTCGTTGCCATACTCCTCGCCGAGGATGCCGTGGTCGGGAAACTCCCGGTTGATCAGGGCGCGGATGGCGCGTTCAGCCCCCCGATCCGCCTCGGTGACAGGGTCGAATCCCTGGTCAAGCTTGTTCACCACCTCGGATTGCTGGCGGAAGCGCGGCAAGGTCTCGGCCGCGGCCGCAGCCGCGATCCGCCGCAGGAAATCTGCCGAAATTTCCACGCCGCATGTCTCCCAAAAGTGTGCAGCGGTTTTGGGATAAAGACCTGCGCAAATCAAGAATCCAGACTGCGCCGCACCCTTCACGCGACGCAGTCTGGAGCCTCCGCTGTTGCCGAAATGTCACCCGCGGCCATCTGGCACATTCGAGCGGGGGACAAAAGCCCAGGCCACGCTTGACTTTTGTGCAGCGCACAATAACTTTGATCTCGGACGGGTTCGCTCGTCCATGCCCTCCTTGGGCGTTTCCTCCCTAGACTTCGACCGCGTTGGCGACGACGCGGTCTTTTTTTATGTGAAAGCGAGTAAGGGCGTAGATCGCTGGGCTCCCGCGACGTCCCAATTGCCCTATTCCGCCGCGAGCGGCAGGCCGAAAAACTGCTCGCGCGGCAGTGACATCAGCTGGGAGGCGAAGCGGGTCAGGTCTTCGGTGAGTGCGTCGAAGCCCGACGATTTCTGGAAATTGCGCTCGTTCATGTAGAGGCCGCGATTGACCTCGATCTGCAGCGCATGCAGGCCGCGCGCCGGCCGGCCGTAATGCTCGGTGATGAAGCCGCCCGCATAAGGCTTGTTGTGGGCGACATGATAGCCCATCGACATCAGCGCGCCGATGGCGTGCTCCGTGAGCGCGGCCGAGGCCGAGGCGCCAAAGCGGTCGCCGATGATGAAATCGGGCCGCATGCCGGCTTCGCCGACGCGGACCGAGGCCGGCATGGAATGGCAGTCGATCAGGATGCCGAAGCCGAACTGTGCGTGCGTGCGCGCCAGCAGCCTCTTCAGGCAATCGTGATAGGGTTTGTAGACCGCTTCGACCCGCTCGGTCGCTTCTGCGAGCGGCAGCCGGCCGGGATAGATGTCGAGCCCCTCGCCCACCAGCTTCGGCACGGTGCCGAGCCCGCCTGCAACGCGCGGCGAGCGAATGTTGGCGAAAGCCGGCAGGGCCTCGGCAAACATGCGCGGGTCGAGCTCCCACGGCTCGCGGTTCACGTCGAGATAGGCGCGCGGGAAATTGGCGCAGAGCATCGGCGCTCCGAGCGTGACCGCGCCGGCGAACAGCTCGTCGACGAAACAATCCTCCGAGCGCCGGATGGCGCTGCGGTCGAGGCGGATCATCGAGAGGAAGCGCGGCGGATAGAAGCTGCCGCTGTGCGGCGAATTGAATACGAAGGGTGCGGTCTGTTCCGCGCCGGCGCGGATGCGAAAGGGGCCGATGTCTTTAAAGTCGCCGGCGACGCTCATTGCGCACCGGCAATCTGTGCGCGAAACTTCATGACCGAAAACTGCCACCCTGGAGCCATGCTTGTCCAGTATCCGACGACGCCGCTAACGCATGTTTGCGCGATGCGCGGCGGGGGACCGTTCACTTGATGTTTACCCCCGGCAATTCATATAACGGTATGGTTAACGGCGCTGCGACCGCCGGTTGAGACGAGTGATTCGAAACGATGGCACGAATTCTGCTGGCGGAAGACGACCACGACATGCGCCGGTTTCTGGTCAAGGCGCTGGAGCGGGCCGGCCATGACGTCAGCGATTTCGACAATGGCGCGTCTGCCTATGAGCGGCTGCGCGAGGAACCGTTCTCGCTGCTCCTGACCGACATCGTCATGCCCGAGATGGACGGCATCGAGCTCGCCCGCCGCGCCACCGAGATCGACCCGGACCTGAAGGTGATGTTCATCACCGGCTTCGCCGCGGTTGCGCTCAACCCCGATTCGAAGGCGCCGAAAGACGCCAAGGTGCTGTCGAAGCCTTTCCATCTGCGCGACCTCGTCAACGAGGTCGACAGGATGCTGCAGGCCGCCTGAGGCCGCCATCCGCGTTTTTCCGATCCGTTTTCGCAGTCGTTGACCGGCGAAACTTCGACATTGACGCGCCGGGTCAAAAGTGTTGTATGCGCGGCGCGGAATGGGCGTGTAGCTCAGCGGGAGAGCACTACGTTGACATCGTAGGGGTCACAGGTTCAATCCCTGTCACGCCCACCATTCCCAATCTCGGATCTGTCGAAATGACCGCCGGCCGGGACCAGCGCGCCAAACTGCGCTACGCCGCCGCCAGGCGCCGGATATCGTACGCGATGTCTGCGACGGCGTCCGGCAGTATCGCTATCCGGTTGGCGATGAGGCGGCGCGCGACCATGTGGTCGGCCGGCGCGTTGATCGACTCGACCGCCTGCAATTTGTCCTGGTCGAACAGAAAGACCGAGAACGCGCCTTTTGCCGGATCGCCGCGGACGATCTCGGTGAGCCCCGGCTTGCTCAGCCCGGCGATCTGGAGCCTCGCCTCGCCCTGGATCGACCAGAACCACGGCAGCGCATCGTAGGCCTTCGCCTCACCCATCAGCGTCGCGGCAAGGGTTCGCGCCTGGTCGGTCGCGTTCTGCACCGATTCCACCCGGCTGAGCGCCGCCCCCAGATGCATGTTGGGATAGCTCGCACAGTCGCCGATCGCCGAAATGGACGCATCCGACGTGGTCAGCAGGGAATCGACGATGATGCCGTTGCCGATCGCGAGCCCCGCACCGGCCGCGAGCTCGGTGTTCGGGAGCACGCCGGCGGCAAGCAGGACGGCGTCGGCAGCGATCGTCTCGCCCCCGGTGAGCTCGACGGTGGCGCCGTCGCGCAAGTGATTCACCGCGCGAACTTGCTGCGGCATGTGCAGCCGGACGCCATGCGCGGCGTGGAAATCGCCGAACCACGCCGACACGGCGGGAGACACGGCGCGCTGCATCAGCCGCGGCGCCGTTTCGACGACATCGCAGGCGATCCCCATGCTGGCGAAAAGCCCCGCGGCTTCGAGCCCGATGAACCCTCCCCCAATCACCGCCACGCGGCGCCAGCCGCCGATCAGCTTGACGATACGGTCGGCGTCGGACAGCGAACGCAATTCGATGACATCCGGATGGTCCATGCCGGGCACGGGGAGCATGCGGTTGCGTGCGCCGGTCGCCAGCACCAGATGGTCATAGGAAAGTGCGAGCCCGTTCGACAGCGCGACGGTTTTGGCGGCGCGGTCCAGCGTTTGTGCCTGCACGCCCGTATGCAGGCGAATTTTCTGGGTTTCGTAGAACTGCGCCGGTCGCAGGACGAGCGCGTTTCCGGGGCGCTTTATGTATTCCTTCGACAGCGGCGGGCGCTGGTAGGGCGTGTTGGTGTCGTCCGAAACGACATCGAGCGCGCCGCCGAACCCCTTCTGGCGGAGTGCTGCCGCGGCCTCGACGCCGGCATGGCCGGCGCCGACGATGACCACCCGGGAATTTGCTGCAAGAACCAAGCGAGGCGCACCCACATCGAAGACGGAAAACTAAAGCATGTCTGCCGAAAGCGTGCAGCGGTTTCGGGACAAAGACATGCGCAAAATCAACAAAGGTCGCGTGAATCCCGTTTCACGCGGCATGCTCTACCGCCGCAGCCGCGCGTAGGCGGACTCGAATATCCCGATCAGGCCGTTCTTGCCGGACATGACGACGGCGATCAGCAGGAAGCCGATCGAGAACAGCCAGTAATGCGGGCTGATGAGCTGCGAGACATATTTGACGATCATGTAGACCGGCGCGCCCAGGATCGCACCGTAGATGCTGCCGACCCCGCCAAGCGCAAGCAGCACCAGCCCGTCGAGCGTCTGCTCGAGCGACAGCACATAGAGGCTGACCAGCACCTGCGACTGCGCCAGGACCGCGCCGCCGAGACCGGCAATGGCCGCGCCGAAGGCATAGGCCTGAACCTGGCGCAGCAGCACCGGCGTGCCGATCAGCTTCATCCGGTCGGGGTTCTCGCGAATTCCTTGCAGGCAGACGCCAAAGGTCGACGAGGTGACGATGCGCGCCAGGACGAAGGCGATGACGGCCCAGCCCAGCGCGTACAGGAATGCGGTGCTGCCATAGAGCGACCAGCCGAACACCCCGAACAGCTTTCCGACCTCGAACCCGTAGAGGCCGTCGTCGCCGCCGGTAAGCCAGCTGTTCTTGTGCGCGGCTTCGTAGACGAGCTGCGCCACGCCGATCGTCACCATGATGAGCGGCAGCTCGCGCAGCCTGAGCATGAAGGGTCCGAGGCAGGCCGCGACGGCGGCGGCGATGAGCGCGCTCAGCAACGCGCCGCTCATCGGTTCGGTCCACCCGGCGCTCGCCAGCAATCCGGCGCTGTAGGCGCCGATGCCGAAATAGAGCGCCTGGCCGAGGCTTATGATGCGCGGGAAGCCGATCACCACGTCGACCGAGATCGCGAAGATGACCGCGACGAGGATGATCGAGCCGAAAGACAGATAGCTCGGGAAGGCAAAGAACGCCGCGAGCGCGAGCACGACCCACGCGATGTCGGCCAGCCGAAGCTTGTGGCGGGTGAGCGCGATCGAGGCGGCGGAGGGGCTCATATCGGTCCTGGTATCAGGGGAACGGCGCCGGCGCGAGACATGTTGCGCCGGCGCTTCGTATTTACTGCTGATCCGGCGTGACCACCTCGATGACGACGTTGCGAAGGGTGCCGTCGGCCTGGCGCTCGACCCGGCGCACATAGAAGTTCTGGATCGGCTCGCGCGTATCCTTGTCGATGGTCACGGGGCCGCGCGGGCTCTTCCACGAATAGCCGAGCACGCCGGCCATCGCGTCGTCCGACGAGAACTCCTCGCCCTTCTGCGAGCGGATCATCTGCGCAAACAGCTCCATGGCGTCGTAGCCGCCGAGTGAAAAGGAGCTCGGCTCGACCTTGTCGCCGAACAGCTTCTTCAGCGTCTCGCGGAACTTGGCGTTCTCGGGATTGTCGACCGCGCCGCCATTGTAATTGTACGAGTAGAAGCCTTCGACGCTGTCGCCGAAAAGATGCATGTCGGAGTCTTCAGCCTCGCCCTGGCCGACGATCTGCACCTTCTTGAGCAGGTCGCGCGCGGAGAACGCCTTCATGGCGCCGACCGAGGTCGCGCCCGGCGGAATGAAGAGCTGCACCCACTCGGCATTGGTCTGGGCGATGGCCTCGGCCACCGGCGCGAAGTCGACCGTGTTCAGCGGCACCAGCTGCTCGCCCACGATCGTGCCGCCGCCGGCAGTAAAGGTTTCGGTGAAGGCCTTTGCAACATCCTTGCCGGGGGCGTAGTCGGCGACGGTGATGAAGGCCGTCTTGCGGCCCTGGCGCAGGGCGTACTTCGCTGCACCGGAGGCGTTGGTGGCGATGCTCTGCCCGACCCGGATGAAATAATCCGAAAGGGTCGGCAGCACGGGCGACGCGACGTGGAAAAGCAGCGTCGGCGTCTTCGTCTCGTTGATCAGCGGCGCGACGCCGGCGGCTTCCGGCGAAAGCGCGAAGCCGCCCAGCACGTCGATCTTGGCCTGGACCAGCAGCTCCTGCGAAAGCTGCTTGGCGACCGCGGGATTGCCGCTCGCCGTGTCGCGATAGATGAGCTCGATCTTGCGCCCGTTGACGGTGTCGCCATTGAGCGAGAGCCAGGCGTCGATGCCCTGTTTCCACTGCTCGCCGTTGAGCGCCGAAGCGCCGCTGAACGGCCCGACGATACCGAACTTGACGACCGATTCAGCCGCTGCCGGTCCGGCCATCATCATGGCTGAGCCGAATGCCGTCACGACGGCCGCCATGCGGCCGAGCAACCCAGGTCTTATCATGGTTTTTCTCCTCCCGAAGGTCCTTTGGTGAAGGCTGGCGAGCGCAGGATGATACCGGCCGCCGGTACGGCTTTTCGCACCTGGCGGCTGCCCCTGTTTTCGCAGAACTCCTCCCATGGCTCTTTTCTTCCATGGAAGAAGAATTGTCAATGGCCGCGAACGTTATGACGCGAGCCTCGCGCTGCGTTCGAACGCCTCAAGCCGGCTGAGATGATCGGCCTGGAAAGCATCGCCCCTGACGCTCCAGTCGTGCTCGAGCTCGACCAGCCCGTCGAAGCCCATGCTCCGCGCCAGCGCCAGCACGCCCGGTATGTCGATATCGCCGGCGCCTGCCTCGTGGCGGCCGGGATGGTCGGCGATCTGCAGCAGCAGGATGTCGTTGAAATGCTCGACGAAACTGCGCGACACGCTGCGGTTCTCGGCGTGGACGTGGAAGGTGTCGAACACCAGGCCGGCCTTGCCGCTGTCGATGCGATCTATGATCCCGGCCGCGACGCCGAGATCGGTGACCAGCATGTCGGGCAGGACACGCATGGGCTCCAGACCGACGCGGATGTCGCGACGGCTGGCGAGCTCCGCCGCCCAGCGCAGGTTCTCCACGAATATGTCGATCTGCCCGGCGATCGGCCTTTGCGGGTCGCGCCGCGCAAGAATGACGATGACCTCGGACGACATCAGCTCGGCCACATGGATCGCGTGCAGCGTCACCAGCCGCTGCGCTTCGCGGGCGGTGGCGTCGGCGCTGACCCAGAGCGGCATCGCCAGGTGCGGCTTGCGCGCCGCGACCACGCAGCCGCCTGATAGGCCGCCGATCTGCACCGCGGTCGCGATCCGGTTCAGCTCGCGCTCGTCGCGCTCCAGCGCCCAGGCATCCTGGACCGCCGCGAAGCCCAGCGCCTCCGCCGCCTTGACCTGCCTGACCGGGTCGTCGTCGACGACGAAGTCGCGCAGCAGGCCGACGCCTCCCGGCCGAAAGCCGATATGGGAGGCGTAGCGCAGGCCCGTCCCGGCGAGCGGCCTTCGCGGCGCGGCGGTCAATGGTTTCGCCATTGCTCGGCCGTCGCGATCGTGCGCGTGTAGCCGGCAAGCGCTGCGTAGTCGACCGGGCGCGCGGGCTGCCGTTCTGCATCGGCCGATTTGGCCAGCTTGAGCAGGCTGCGGTAGAGCGCGGCAATGCCGACATCGGCGCCGGTGATGATCTCGCGCGACCTGTCGCGGATCGGGCCGGACGATACCAGCACCGCGCAATCCTCGGGGATCAGGCCCGGCAATCCCGAGAAGGATTTGCCGTCGCGCATCGCCACGCGATCCTGCCGGAAATTGTTGTCCGGCCCCGGCTTCGCCGCGACGTCGGCCGTGCGCGGACTGATGCCGAAATCGTCCTGCTCCTGCGGGTCGAGCCCGACGAATTTCAGCTGCTGGCTGCGCAGCGGCTCGACATTGATCCTACGCTCGCGGTCCCAGAAAACGTGGATGAAGTAGGTTCGCGTATCGCTCGCCGGAACGACGAAGAGCCCGATGTCGCCATTCGCATTGAGGATCGTGAACGGCGCCACATAGGTCGTGACGCGCGCGTCGAAGCTGCCGTTGCCGTCGCGGCGCAGCGCCACGTAGCGAAAGCCGTATTCGGTGTCCTCGACCTCCAGCCGCGGCGCAAGGTCGATGCCCATCGCACCGACCTTCCTGGCGTAGTCGAGATCGCTGTCGTCGGTAGCGCGCATGCCGTTCGAATGCAGGAAGCCGAGATGGGTGGAATCGAGCAAGGACTCCTGGACCTGCACGAAATTGCAATCCACGACGTGGCGGTTGGTCAGGACGTGCTCGTCATCGAGGTCGAACCAGGAGAAGGCCGGGAACGCCGGCGCCTCGTCGCCGTCGCCGATATAGACCCAGACGATCCCGCCGGCGACACGCGTCGGATAGGCGCGTGCGCGCATGCGCTTCTTCACCTCGTCGCCGGTGATGTTGGGCGTCTCCAGGATCGTGCCGTCCGGGGCCATCTTCCAGCCATGGTAGATGCAGGTGATGCCGCAATCGTCGAGGCGGCCGAGCGCCAGCGAGGCGCCGCGATGCGGGCAGTGCTCGTCGAGGCACCCGACCTCGCCGCGCCCGTCGCGAAACACCACGAAGGAGCGGCCCAGCAATTCGACGCGCACCGGCGCGCGCTCGGGATTGTCGATTTCGTGGACGGTGAGCGCGGGGATCCAGCTGCGCGCGAGCGCCCGGCCCTGCGCTGCACCCTTCTCGACCCGGCACATCAGGTCGTTGTGCGCTGCTGAAACCATCCGGCTCCTCCCAGAATTTTTCTTCCATGGAAGCTATATTCAGGCGACTGGCCTGTCAATCGACGAACGCGCCGGGCAATGCCGCGACGTTGCTCGAGCCGCCATCGAGGGTGAGGATGTTGCCGGTCACGTAGCGCGCCAGATCCGACTGCAAAAACAGCGCCGCCGCGGCGATGTCGGCCGGCACGCCGGTCCGGCCCATCGGCACCCACTTCCTCACGCCGTCCCAGAACTCACCGCCGAAGGCGGCCAGCAGCCGCGGCGTGCGCACATAGCTCGGTGCGATGCCGTTGACCCGGATGCCGCGCGGCGCCAGCTCGACCGCCGACGTCCGCACCAGATGATGCAGGGCAGCCTTGGCCGTGCCGTATCCGGTCTGCCCGCGCACCGCGCGCATTCCCGACACCGACCCGACGAAGGTCAGCGCGCCTCCCGCCTCGCCGAAGGCGCTCGCTGCTTCGCGGATGACCAGGAAGGCGTGACGCAGCACGACGTCGAACTGCCGGTCCCAGTCCGCCTCGGAGAATTCGGCGATCGAACGGATGATCGCCATGCCGACAATGTCGACCACGCCGTCGACATGTCCGAACTCATCCCGGGCCCGGGCGAAGATGGAGGCTACGCCTGCGGCGTCGATGACGTCGGCGGAGAAGGCGACGCCGCCGGTCGCGGCGGCGGCGGCTTGCGCAAGCGCCGGCTCGCGATCGACGCAGAGCACGCGCGAGCCTGCCTGCGCCAGCGCATGGCAGGTCGCAAGGCCGATGCCCTGCCCGGCGCCAAGGACGACGGTTGCGCGCCCCGCCAGCGAGAAGAGTTTTAGATAATCCGTCGGGGCGGAAGGATCGATGTCGTTCATTTTCATACCCTTTCTTCGGCCCCTGAGGCTTGATCTGATCTGATTCTGCTGTTGGGGTTTTGATGCCGCTTGCAGCCCTGCGTTCGGGCAGCTACTAAAGCGTGTCGCGTGAAAAAGGATTCACGGACACGCTTTAGGCTGTTGATTTTGCGCATGTCTTTATCCCGAAACCGCGGACACTTTCGGGAGACATGCTGTAGGCCTTTCCATGCGTCGCTAGCGAAGCGCCCGCGACGGATCTAGTGCACGGGCGAGATACTGAATGAGTCCCAGCGAAGTCGATCGCGTCGTCGAGGACTGGCGGCGCGAATTTCCCAAAGTCGACATCGATGCGTTCCAGCTGCTTGCGTCGATGAACATTGCCAGCCAGGTGATCGAAAACGAGTTTCGCGACATCGCGCGCCGGCAGGGCATGTCGACAGGCGAGCTGCGCGTGCTGTTCGCGGTCAGGCGCGCCCGCAGGCCCGAGGGGCTGCGGCCGACCGCTATCTTCAAATATCTGCTGATCAGCTCCGGCGCCGTCACCAAGCAGATCTCGCGCCTCGTCAAGCGAGGGCTGGTGACCAGCGAGCCGGACCCGAGCAGCCAGAAGAGCTTCCTGATCAAGCTGACGCCCGAAGGCGCGCGCGTGGCCGAGGAAGCCTTCCTGATGACCGCGCAGGAATTCGGCAAGGTCGGCGCCACCCTGCGCGCGCTCGGCAAGGACGAGAAGAAGACCGCGTTGCGCTTCCTCGAGCGCATCATCCAGTCGCGCTGACCACGCCATGCCTCAGTCGATCGCCGGCCCCGTATATTTGAGAATGGTCAGGCCGTAGTTCTTGTCCGACACGTACATGAAGCCGCGCGCGTCCCACAGCACGTCCTCATATTGCGGGATCAGATTGGTCGGCAGGTGCGGGCGGCTCAGCCGTTCCTCCGGATCGCCGGGAACGAAATAGCCCACCTCTTTCGGCATGTAGGGGTCGCGGATGTCGAACATGCGCAGCCCGGCCGAGAAGTAGCAGAGCGGGAGCAGGTTCTTCACCTCCTTCAGGCAGCTCTGATGGTTCCAGATCGGGATGTTGTGCGGCCCGAACTTGCCGCCGCGCGCGACATAGCTGTCGAACGGCGCCTGCACGCTCGGGACCGGCGTCGGCAGGAAGCTCATCGCCTTCGGCCGCGTCTCGTCGGAAAGGTCGATGAGCGAGACGAAATTGGCCGAATCCTTGCCGTCCTCGAGGATTGCCTCGGTGGTGAGGATGGCGATCTTGCGTTCCGGCAGCGGCAGGAAGGTGTGGGCGCCGATCAGGCTGCCGAACGAGCCGATGCTGAAATGCCCGACCTGCTTCGGATCGGTCATGTCGGAGACATCCATGATGAACGCACCGGCGCGTCCGTATGGGACATAGGCGCGGTCGCCTTCGATGAAGGCCGGGCCATGGTGGGAGCCGCTGGCTCCCCCGCTCGGGTCGCGCGCGTCCTGGCCCTCGATCGACCAGCGCGACACCTCGCGCGGGTTGGCGGGATCGGAGATGTCGACGCAGACCCAGATGTTGCTGCGGAAACCCTCCATGTTGGCGGCAAGATGCATGTACCTGCCGCCGTCATAATAGTTGCGGTGGGTGCCCATCGCCTTGGTGTAGAACCGCCCCAGCAATTTCGGGTTTACCGGATCGGTTGCGACATCGAAGATCGCGACGCCTTCCTCGTTCGGATGGCCCGGCCTGTAGCCCCAGAGTGCTGCCCGGCTCGGCTCCAGATAGGTGCCGATGCGCTCATACGCCGCCACCAGCCTGCCTTCGGCCACCTGCACCTGCAGCGTCCAGGTGTTGCCGCCGGGACCTTCGACGAAGTTGAGCAGGCGCGGATCGTAGGGATCCGTGACGTCGAAGATCGACCAGCCGGAATGCCAGAGGTGCCCGACATAGAGGTACCAGGTGCCGTTCACCTCCTGCATGGCCATCTTGAAGCCCGGCCGCTTGCCCATCGGGTGGTGAGCGACCAGCTCGACATTGTGTGCCTCGAGCACGGGAATGGTCGTCGTCTCGGAGCTGCGTTTCGCCACGGATCGTCCTCCTTCTCGTCTTGTCGGGATCGGGGCCGCTATTTCGCGCCGAGATTGGCCTTGAGATCGCTCCCCGGCTTGATCTCGTGCGCCTGCCAGTAGACGCCGCCCAGCGCGAGCGTGTCGAAATAGACCATGCGGGTGCCGTCGACATATTCGGCCTCGCCGACGATGCCGATCCCCTTCTGCTGCATGAACGCGATCGTCTCTTCCATGTTCTCGACGTCGTAGCCGTAGTGCCAGACGCCTTCGCCCTTGGTCTCGAGGAAGTGTTTTTGCAGGCTGTCGCCCTGGATGTTCTCGAAGATCTCGACCGCGATCGGGCCCATCTGGCCCCAGGCCACGAGCTGCACGTGGTCGTCGGCGCTTTTGCCGAAATGCTGTCGCCATCTGACGTTGAACTGATCGTCGGGCAGGCGGAATTTCTTGAACGGACCGGCGCCCATCTCCTCGTAGCGCTTCACCGCCGAGTCGAGGTTGCGGGCGATCACCCCGACATGGGTCAGGTTGGTCCAGGGGTTGGGCAGCTCAGCCAAGATCGTCTCCAGCAGTTTCAGGATTCAGAGGCGCCTGCCCGAGGTCGCTGCGAAGCGTGCTGGCCGGATGCACTTCATGTGCCTGCCAGTAGACTCCCGTGGCGTCGTAGGTGTCGAAATAGGCCATGCGTGTGCCGTCGGAATGCTCGGAGCCGCCGATCACCGCAAAGCCGCGGGCCTGCATCCAGGCGGTCGTGGCATCGAGGTCGTCGACATCGTAGCCGTAGTGCCACACGCCCTCGCCGCGCCGGTCGAGGAAGCGCTGCGGAATGCTGTCTCCGGCAATGCACTGGAACAGCTCGACGCCAAGCGCTCCCATATTGCCGTAGGCGACATCGTAGCGATGGTCGTCGGCCGGAATGCCGAAATGATGCCGCCAGCGAAAGCTGATGAACGCGTCGCTCGGAAGCGAAAATTTTTTGAACGGACCGGCGTTGAAATTGTCGCGATACATGCGCAGCGCGGCCTCGATGTCGCGCACGACGATGCCGACATGGGTCAGCCTGCCGGCCCATGGATTGCGATCAGGCAGCACGCATCTTCTCCCTGCCCGGCACGATCGCGCCGGCAAGCGCCTGCTCTGCCGCCTTGCCGAACAGATCGGGCTCGTCCGTGGCATAGATCAGGACGATGCGGCTCTCGCCGCGCGGGAAAGGCCAGCTCGTGAGCGTCGTCGGCGGATAGAGCGTGCCGCGCACGCCATGCGCCACGACCGGTGCATCGATCCCGTCGACCGACAGGATTGCCTTGAAGCGCAACAGGGCGGCGCCGTTGCCCGCCGCGAGCTCCGCCACTTTGGCGGCCACCGTCGGCCAATCCAGCAGGCCATCGAGCACGATCGAGGCCGATCGTATTCCGGCGTGCCGTACGCCATCGGGTGCCGCCGTCGCGCAAGCCGCGCGGAAGACCGAGGCGGCGGGCGTCGAGGCAAGGGCGGCAGCGGCGAGCTCGAGAACCGGCCGGCCGCCTTCCCCCCGGCCCATGACGCCGCGCAGGACCGGCGCGCCGGGGCTGCAGGCGGCAGCGACATCCGCCATCCCGGACGCTGCCGCCCGGTCCGACTTCGTCAGCACGATGCAATCGGCGGCCGCGAGCTGCGCGCCGGCTTCGCGGCTAAAGCGCAAATTGTCCGCGCCGAACTCGCTGTCGAAGGCGACGACCGTGCCGCGCATGCGGTAGCGCATCTCGCGCACCGGCCGTGCGTTGAGGGTTGCGACAAGGTCGACCGGGTCGCTCATTCCGCTCGTTTCGATGAAGAGCCGCCGGAACGGCGCGACATGTCCGCGCAGCCGGGCGACGAACATGTCTCGCAGCGCCTGCTCCAGGCTGCCGCCCACCCGGCAGCAGATGCAGCCGTTCTGAAGCTGCACCATGTTGTCGCCGGCATCGGCAAGGATCGCGTCGTCGAGGCCGATCTCGCCGAACTCGCTCACCAGCACCGCGGTCCCGGGGGCAGCCTCGCAATCGAGCAAGGCCTTGATCAGCGTCGTCTTTCCTGCGCCGAGAAACCCCGTCACAGCGAAGACGTCGACAAACTCATCGATCCCGGCAGGCACCGTCATGTCTATCCAGAGCTTCCTCAGGAGCCCCGCATTTCCTCCCCGGGGCGGCGAGGCCGGACCGTAGTGAGGCGATCCAAAATTGACAAGAAAAATCTTCCATGGAAGAATTTTTTGGTCTAGGGCTTAGTCATCGCGACCCGCAAAGGGGCGCGGTGCATGGGAGGATGTCATCGCGATTTTTGATGAGCGCGCGGCCGCGCCGCACCGGTTCATGCCTTCCATGGCGACGGCAGGCACGCATTCGCGTATGGCCGGGCTCCCGGTCTCGGGGCCACGCCGCGCCGTGGCTTCTGCGGCCGCCGCTGCGTATCATCCGATCGGGCTGAGCTGAACATGGACAGCATCGTCGTCACCCTTTCCTTCATCGTCGCCTACGGGCTGTCCTATGGCCTGGTGCTGTTCGCCATCTCGATCGGCATGGTCATCACCATGGGGCTGATGAAGGTGACCAATCTGGCGCATGGCGCCTTCGCCGCGCTCGGCGGCTACCTGACGGTGGCGCTGATGAATCACGCCGGCATCGATTTCGCATTCGCCGCCATCATCGCCACCGCCCTTGTCGCGCTTTTCGGCGTCGCCGTCGAAAGGCTGCTCATCTCGCGGCTCTACGGAAAGCCGGACCTCGATCAGGTGCTGGTGACGCTCGGCTTCAATTTCCTGGTGATGGGCGGGCTGACGCTGACCTTCGGTCCGAACGTCTATCCCATGACGCTGCCCGACTACCTGCGCGGCAACATCGATCTCGGCATTCGCACCTTCGAGGTCTATCGCATGTTCATCATCGTCTTCGGCCTTGTGCTGGTGCTCGTCCTGTGGGTGATCTTCGACAGGACCAATTTCGGGGCAAAGCTGCGCGCCGCCGTCGACAATCGCGGCATGGCCTCTGCCATGGGCATCAACGTCAACCGGCTCTATGTGCTGGCCTTCGGCCTGGGCAGCGCGCTCGCCGCGATCGGCGGCGCGGTGGGTGCCGCCATGCTGCCGATGGAGCCGTTCTATCCACTGAAATACCTGATCCTCGTGCTCGTCGTGGTCGCGCTCTCCGGCTTCGGCAACATCCGGGCCTCGATCGGCGTCGCCATCATCGTCGGGCTGGTCGAGACCGCCGGCCGCTTCCTGATTCCGCAATACGGTTCCTACGTGATCTATGTTCTCCTGATCGTGCTGATCGTCTGGCGGCGCGAAGGCCTGTTTGCGAAGGCATAGGAGCGGCCGATGAACGTGGTATCGATGAAATCGCCGCCCCAGAATTCATCCGGTCTGTCGGATATGCCGGCGCTGGCCGTCGAAGGCCTGGACAAGCATTTTGGCCGGCTGCACGTGACCCGCGGCGTCAGCCTGACGCTGCGCCCCGGCGCTCGCCATGCGCTGATCGGCCCGAACGGCGCCGGCAAGACGACCATCGTCGGGCTGCTGACCGGCATGATCACGCCCGAGCGCGGCTCGGTGCGGCTCTTCGGCCAGGAGATTCTCGGCAAGTCGCCGGCGGCGCGGGTGAAGGCGGGGCTGGTCCGGACCTTCCAGATCACCAGCCTGTTCCGCGAGCTCACCGTCGAGGAAAACGTCTTCCTTGCAGTCAGCGAGCGCAACGGCCAGAGCGGCAATTTTTTCCGTGCCGCCGGACGGCGCGTCGACCTCATCGAGGAGGCGCACGGCATCCTTCGCCAGATGCGGCTGCAGGATGTGGCCGGCACGCGCATCCAGGACCTGGCCTACGGACAGCAGCGGCTGGTCGAGATCGCGCTGGCGCTCGCGCTGCGCCCGAAGGTGCTGCTGCTCGACGAGCCGGCAGCGGGAATCCCGAGCAGCGAGAGCTTCCTGCTGCTCGATGCGCTTGCCAGCCTTCCCGCCGAGATCGCCATCATGATGATCGAGCACGACATGTCGCTGGTCAGGAAATTCGCGCTCGACGTGACCGTGCTGGTGCATGGCGGGGTCATCCTGTCCGGCCCGCTCGAGCAGGTCATGAGCTCCGAGGAGGTGCAGAAAGCCTATCTCGGCTCGGCGGCCAGGAAACAGGGTAAGCACACATGATGAAGGTCGACCAACTGGTGGGCGGCTGGTCGGGAACGGTGATCGTCGAGGATCTGAGCCTCGAGATCAGCCCCGGAGAATGCGTCAGCGTCGTCGGCCGCAACGGCGTCGGCAAGAGCACCCTGCTCGAGCTGATCATGGGCAGGGCGTCGACTTACAAGGGCCGGGTGAGCGTCGACGGAACCGATATCACCCGCGATGCCGCGCATGCGCGCTCATGGAAAGGGCTCGGCTACGTGCCGCAAAGCCGCGAGGTTTTCCGCAGCCTGTCGGTGCGTGAGCATTTCGCCATCGCCGAACGCCCCGGCGCCTGGACGCAGCAGCGCATCCTCGACGTGTTTCCCGGCCTCGCCGCACGCATCGACAGCTCGGCCGGCCGGCTTTCGGGCGGCGAGCAGCAGATGCTCGCGATCGCCCGCTGCCTGCTCACCAATCCGCGCTACATCCTCATGGACGAGCCGTCGGAGGGGCTGGCGCCGGTGGTCGTCGATCAGCTCCTGGAAGCCATGCGCATTGTCGTGACCTCGGGCGACGTGGCGCTGCTGCTGGTCGAGCAACGGATCGACCTGGCGGTCGAGTTCGGCGACCGGATCATCGTGATGGACCGCGGCAAGATCGTGCATCAATGCCTGCCGGCGGACCTTGGCGACGATTATGGCGACCTCGCCGAAATGTTCGGGCTGGTGGCGTGAGGCCGGCGTGAGCGCAAGGATCAGCGGTCGTTCTCGCCCGGCGCCGGCGCCACTGCCAGATGCCGGCGCAAGCGGTCGGCGAGGTTGCGATCGTCCATGCCGGGCGGAATGCGGATCGTCAGGCTCAGAAGCCGCTCTTCGGCCGCGTAGCTGAGGCGCAGCAGCTCCGCGCCGAAGCGCTGCGCATCGTTGAGGAGGCGGACCGATGCGTCGTATGGATCGGTCGTCGCGTAGCGAAGCGTGATATCGCTGCTTTGCCGTGCCGCGCTCGTGCTCATCGACAATGCCCGTCAGGTGGAGAAGTGCGGCAACCGAGCCGGTTGTCGCGGCGAAAGATGCGCCCGCCCGGCGAACCGGGCGAGCGCATGTCCGGGAGGACAGGCCCTCTACTCCGCCGCGGCCGTCGCAGCACGTTGCCGGCCGCCGGCCCGGTGGAAGCGCGTGACCTTGTGTGAAGGAACGAGGTTTCGCCAGTCCTCGTCCTGCCTGATGCTTCCGTTGCGGCCGAATATCCGCATCGGATCGGCGCCCAGCCCGACCGGCGGTTTGCCGACCGCCACGTCGCGACCCGCCTGGATCAGCGTGCGGTAGAGCCGCATGACTGCCATGTCCACCGGCGCCAGCAGCTCCTTGGTCCGATCCTTGATCGGCCCCATCGAGAGAATCATGGCCGAGTCTTCCTGGGTGAAGCTGTGGAAGCCCGAGAACTTGCCTTCGCGCAGCGCCTGCCGGTTCTGCCGGAAGCGGTTCCAGCGGCCCGGCTGATCCTTCAGGTTGAGCGTGTCGTAGGTCATGTTGAGCTGCCGCAGCGCAGCGTCGTCGAGCCCGATATGCTCGAGCTGGCGGCTCTTCAGCGGCTCTTCGCCCATCTTCTTTTCCGGATGCCAGAAGACGTGGAAGTGGATCGACTGGGTGTCGTTGATCGGCACCACGCCCATCCACAGATCCTCGTTCGGGTTGACGATGCCGAACGGCGCGACATAGGCGGTCACGCGCGCATGCACCGGATCCTCCGGGCCGGTGCCGCCACGCAGCGCGGCGTAGTGGAAACCGAAATCGGTCTCGTCGACCTCGATGCGCGGCGCGGCGTCGAACTCCATCTCGGCGGCCGCGGCGAAGTTCAGGCCTTCGAGCCCGCGCGACTTGCGCAGGCCGTCGGTGTGAAGAATGTTGAGGTGCGAGGAATCGACCAGAGCCTCGAGCACCTGCACATAATTGCCGTTCTCGACGAGATAGGCGTTGTTGCGGTTCGAATCCGGCACGTCGAACCAGGGATAACGCGGGAACTCGGGCTCCTCCCCGGCCTTGCCGAGATAGATCCAGATCAGCCCGCCCGCCTCGCGCACCGGATAGGACCGCGCCTTGATGCGGGTCTTGAAGCTCGGGTCGTTGACGTTCGGCGTCTCCAGCACGGTGCCGTCGACGGCGAACTTCCAGCCGTGGAAAAGGCAGCGGATGCCGCCATGCTCGACGCGCCCGCAGACGAGCGAGGCGCCGCGGTGGCAGCAATGCTCGTCGAGCACGCCGACCCTGCCGCTGGTGTCGCGGAAGGCGACGAGCTTCTCGCCCACGATCTCCAGCGGAAACGGATCGCAGTCCGGCCGGGGCAGGTCGGAGACCTGCATGGCGGGGATCCAGAATCGGCGCAGCGCCGCACCCATGGGGGTGCCTGGCCCGACGCGACACATGAATTCATTGTCTTCGCGCGAGAGCATTTCGGTTCCTCCCTAATTGCTTCCACGGAAGTTAAACGGACTCGCATGGGAACGTCAATCCGAGACAGCGCATCAAACGGACTATTGCTTCCGTGGAAGCAATCATTGTAATCTTGCGACTGCCCCGCTCGTGCGGGGCGTGTGGGAGGATGAGCATGCGACTGCAAGGAAAGGTCGCCATCGTCACCGGTGGCGCCACGGGGCTGGGCCGAGCGATCGCACTGGGCTATGCCCGCGAGGGCGCCAGGGTGGTGGTGGCGGATCTGAGCGATTCCGGCCCCGTCGTCGCCGAGGTGGAGGCTGCCGGCGGCGAAGCCGTCGCATCGCGTACCGACATCGCCGACGAGGCTGCCGTCGCGCGGATGGTCGGCCTGGCTGTGGAGCGTTTCGGCAGCGTCGACATCTTGGTCAACAATGCCGCGGTCGCATCGACGCTCAGGCTGACGCCGTTCGAGCAGCTGACGGTCGCCGAATGGCGCCAGGTCACCGAGGTCAATCTGATCGGCACCTTCCTCTGCATCCGCGAGGTAACGCCGATCATGCGGGGCAAGCAGGCCGGGTCGATCATTAATTTCGCCTCGGGCACCGCGTTCAAGGGCACGCCCTTCATGGTGCACTACACGGCGACCAAGGGCGGCGTCATCTCGATGACGCGCTCGCTGGCGAGCGAGCTCGGAACCAGCTTCGTCCGGGTCAACGCGATTTCCCCGGGCTACATCCTCACCGAAGGCAATCTCGGCAACAGCGCATTCCTGGCGGACCAGTCGGACAAGGCCATTCAGGGCCGCGCGCTCAAGCGCGCCGGCTACCCTGAGGATCTGGTCGGCGGAGCGCTGTTCCTCGGCAGCGACGATTCGAAATTCGTGACCGGCCAGATCCTGGCCATCGACGGCGGCTCGGTCTTCCACTGACCGACCGCCGTTTCATGCGCGAAAAGCGTGGAGGAGTTGACATGGCGGCAGACGCTCAGAACGCGATCGCCCCGACCTGCCCTTTCGCCGGCGGGATCGCCTTCGATCCATTCCGCGCCGACCAGGCCGGGGAGCCCTACCCCTGGCTCGAGGTCGCGCGGCGCGACGTGCCGGTCTTCTACTGGCCGCAGCACAAATTGTGGTGCGTGACGCGCTTCGACGACATCAATGCCATCCTGCGCGATCCGAAGACCTATTCGAACCGCAAGGTCATCAACTTCGAGAACCTGTCCGACGAGTTCGCCGCCGCCTTTCCGGAAGGCAGGCCTGACAAGGTCCTGGTGACGCTCGATCCGCCCGAGCACGGCCGGCTGCGCCGGCTGGCGCAGGCCGCCTTCTCGCCGAAGCTGATCGAGTCCAAGCGCGCCGACATCAGGAAGCTCTGCGATCGACTGATCGACACCTTCATCGCCAACGACGGCGTGGACCTGGTGAGCGACTATGCCGACCGGCTTCCGGTGCAGGCGATCACGCATGTCATCGGCGCTCCGATCGAACGCACGCCTTTCTTCCGCCAATGGGCGCTCGACCGGCTGATGATGCTGAAGGGCGCGCCGAATTTTTCGCCAGCGCAGCGCGACGCACTCATCGGCCGGGCAATCGAGTTCAACGACTGGCTCCGCGCCTTCGTGGAGGAGCGCCGCGAGCATCCGCGCGAGGATCTGGCATCCGCACTTTTGCACGCCCGCACGCCGGAAGGCGACCCGGCGCTGTCGATGCAGGAAATCCTCGGCCTGATCGCGACGATCCTCAGCGCCGGCTCGACCTCCACCGCGCACCTCATCGCGATGATGTTCCGCGAATTGCTGCGCAACCGCGAGCAATGGCAGGAACTGGCGTCCGACCGTGCGCTGGTGAAGAACACGGTGGAGGAATCGCTGCGCATCAGGACGCCGGTCCACGGCGTGCTGCGCACGACGACGCGGGATGTCGAGCTGCATGGCGTGACCATTCCAGCCGGCAGCGACATCTACCTCTACTACGCGTCCGCCCAGCGCGACGGCAGCGTGTTCGCCGAGCCGGACCGCTTCGATATCCACCGCCGCGACGTCTACAAGCATTTCGCCTTCGGACGTTTTGTCCATGTCTGTCTCGGCGCTTCGCTGGCGCGCATCGAGGCCGAGGAAACGCTCGACGCGTTTCTCGACCGGCTGCCGGGACTGAAGCTGGTCGAAGGCCAGCCGGAGAACTGGACGCCGAACATTCTCTCGCCCGGCCTGCAGAGCCTGAAGGCGACATGGTGAAGGTCCGGCAGCCGTGAGAGCGATGGTCTATCCCGGCGAGGGCGGCGTCGACGCGCTGCAACTCGCCGACGAGCCCGAGCCGCGCGCCGAATCCGGCCAGGTCCTCATCGAAATCGCCTTGTGCGGCGTCAACTATGCCGACGGCCTCGGCCTGCGCACCGGCAACAACTTCCTCGGATCGACGCGCGCAAGCCGCATACCTGGCGGCGAGGTGGTGGGGCGGCGGCTCGACACCGGGCAGCGCGTCGTCGCCATCTGCGGCAGCGGCGGGTTCGCCGAGCGCGTGGCCGCGCCGGCCGGGCAGATCTTCCCGGTGCCGGACGAGATCGACGACCAGGCCGCCGTCACCCTCTTCATCCAGGGCCTCACTGCCTGGCATGTCGTTGGAACGCTGGGACGGCTCGCGCCGCCGGAAAGCGTGCTCGTCCACAGCGCCGCCGGCGGCGTCGGGCTGCTCGCGCTGCAGATCGCGCAGGCCGAAGGCGCGGCAAGCATCGTGGCGACGGCCTCGACGCAGTCGAAGCGCGAGCTCGCTCTTGCCACCGGTGCGACCGCGGCGATCGCCGCCGCGGCGGAAGGGCTCGCCGAGCGCGCGATGGAAGCCAATGCCGGCCGCCATTTCGATCTCGTGCTCGATCGCTCCGGCGGAGAAATTTTTACCCAATCGCTCAAGGCGACCGCGCCGCGGGGGCGTATCGTCTGCTTCGGCACCTCGTCGGGCGAGCCAGGCCAGGTGGCAACCGGTGCGCTCATCGCCGGCTCCCGCAGCGTCTGCGGCTTCTGGCTCATGGATTTCCTGCGCGATGCCGAAACCGCGCAGCGCGCAATCGACGGCGTCTTCGGCTTGCATCGGCGCGGCAGGTTGAAGCCGCATATCGGCATGGTTCTGCCGCTCGAGCGCGCGGCGGATGCGTTGAACGCCATCGGCTCCCGCAACACGGTGGGCAAGGTGCTGCTCGATCCAACAGGAAAGGTCGCCGCGTGAGCTGGTCGCTTGAGACACGGGATGCCATCGCTTTCCTCACCTACGCCAACCCGCCCGAGAACCGCATCCCCTTTTCGGCGCTGCGCGAGCTCGACGCGCTGCTGCATGCGGTGGGTGAGGACGTCTCGATCAGGCTGGTCGTTTTTCGCAGCGGCGTCGACGGCGTCTTCAGCGCCGGCGCCGCACTGCCCGACATCAAGGCGATCAGCGGCGGCGAGCCACCTTCGGCGCCATTCGACTGGTGGCTGCGTGCGCTGCTGCGCGTGGAGGAGCTGCCGCAGCCGACGGTCGCTTTCGTCGACGGGCTTGCCGCCAGCGGCGGAGCCGAGCTCGCGCTTGCCTGCACCATGCGGGTCGGCACGCCGCGCGCCGAATTCGTCTTCCGCGAGATCGCCCGCGGCGCCATGCCCGGCGCCGGCGCGACGCAGCGCTTGCCCCGCCTCATCGGCATCCCCCGCGCCGCGGAAGCGATCCTGACGGCGCGCAGCGTCGGCGCCGAAGAGGCAGCGGCAACGGGTCTGCTGCAGGCGCTGCTGCCGTATGAAGACACGGAGGCCCGCCTGACGGAGTGGCTGGCGCGCATTGCCCAGATGCCGAGACCCGGCCTGATCGCCGCAAAACGCGCCATCGTCGACGGATCGCGCCTGCCGCTCGTCGAGGGCCTGCGTCTCGAGCAGAGCCTCTTCCTCAACCTCGTATCGGCCCGCTGAGCGACATCAGCCGGCGCTCCTTGGGAAAGGACGAGCCTTGGTCAGAATCTTGTTCCGCGACGCCGACGGGCAGGTGCGCGAGGTGGCCGCCGAAATCGGCGCCAGCGTCATGGAGACGGCGATCGCCAACGGCGTGCCGGGGATCGACGCCAATTGCGGCGGCGCCTGTTCGTGCGCGACCTGCCATGTCTTCGTTGCCGAGGACTGGCTGGACAAGGTCGGAGAGCCCGGCCCGATGGAACAGGGCATGCTCGAATTCGTCGACGCGGCAAAGCCGAACTCGCGGCTCACCTGCCAGATCCGCGTCGCCGAGGACCTCGACGGGCTTGTGGTGACCACCCCGAAGGAACAGCAGCTGGTCTAGCCAGTTGGATGGCGAAACGGCGACGTGGCAATCGATGGGCGCCGGCGACCCGCGCGCGGCTGCGCCTATCGCCGCGACTGGCTGAGCGCCACGGCCAGGATGATGATGCCGCCACGGGCGATGAGCTGCTGGCTGAATTCCAGCCCCATCAGGATCAGCCCGTTGTTGATCAGGCCGATCATCAGGGCGCCGACGATCGTGCCGATCACGGTGCCGACGCCGCCGAACAGGCTGGTGCCGCCGAGCACGGCGGCCGCGATCACGGAAAGCTCGTCGCCTTCGCCGAGCTGGAAGCGGCCGGATTGCAGGCGGCCGGCATAGAGCATGCCGGCAAGTGCCGCGGCCGTCGAGGACAGGACCAGCACGCGGAACTTGATCGAGCGCGTGTCGATGCCCGAATAGCGCGCCGCCGTCTCGCCGCCGCCGGTCGCCAGCACGCGGCGGCCAAAACGCGTCTTGCGCAGTACCACGTGGCCGATCGCGCCGAGCACCAACATCCACAGAAGCAGGATCGGGATCGGGCCGATGCTGCCGCCGCCGAACAGCCAGGAATACCAGCGCGAGATGATCGGCACGGCGGCGGTGTCGCTGATCCACATCGCCACGCCCTTGGCGATGCCCATCATGGCGAGCGTGGTGAGGAAGGACGGAATGCCGACGCGGGTGGTGAGCAGCCCGTTGAACGTGCCGACGACAATGCCGGTGGCAAGCCCGGCGAGCACACCGAAGAGCGGACCGCCGGCGTCGATCGCCATCGCGGTCACCACCGAGGCAAGGCCGGCGACTGCTCCGACCGACAGGTCGATCTCGCCGGCGGCAAGCACGTAGGTCATGGCGATCGCCATGACCGCGATCATCGCCGTCTGGCGGAAGATGTTGAGCAGATTGTTCGGGTTGAGGAAGCCCTTGTCGTGCAGCGCGACCGCAAAGACGACGAAGATCACGGCGAAACCGATGTAGATGATGTTCTGCCGCCAGTTGGCGAGGCCGAGCCTCGCCGCCAGCGACGCAGCACCTCCCCGCTCGCTAGTGGACATGCTGCTCGGCCTCCCGGGTCTGCGCTTTCTGGACGGCGATCTGCAGCCTGCGCTCGGCTGCCTGGAGCTTGAGCACCGGATCGTCGCCGGCACCCGGATCGTCGAGCTCGGCACGGGCAAGCATGTCGACGATGCGGCCGCCTGAAAGCACCGCGATGCGGTCGCAGGCCGACAGCATCTCCGACAATTCCGACGAGATCATCAGAACCGCCTTCCCCGCCGCGGCGAGCTCGCGCACCAGCCGGATGATCTCCGATTTCGAACCGATGTCGATCCCGGCGGTCGGTTCGTCGAGAATGAGGATGTCGGGCTCCGTCGCCAGCCATTTGGCCAGCACCACCTTTTGCTGGTTGCCGCCTGACAGCGTGCGCACCGCGCTCGCGCGCGACGCCGTCTTGATGCGCAGTCCCGCGATCTGCCCATCGGTCAGGCGACGCGCCTTGTCATTGGAGACAAACATCCACGAGCTCAGCCGGTCGAGCACGGCAAGCGTGACATTGGCCAGCACCGAATGCTCGGCGATGATGCCCTGGCGCAGGCGGTCCTCCGGAATGAGCGCCATGCCGGCGTCGATCGCGTCGCCGGGCGAAGCGATCGCAACCGCCTTGCCAGCGATCCTGATCTCGCCGGCAGCGATTGGGTCGATGCCGGCAACGAGACGCGCCAGCGCCGAGCGTCCGGAGCCGAGCAGGCCGGCAAGGCCGACGACTTCCCCCCGATGCACGACCAGGTCGACATTTTTCGGCTTCGCGGCCCCCGAGACATCGCGCAATTCGAGCAGAGGCTCGCCGAGCCTTGCTTCGCTGCGCGTGAGGTCGGAAAGGCCGCGCGAGCGCTTGCCCACGATATGGCCGATCATCACCTCCACCGGCAGCTCGGACAGCGGCGCGGTGACGACGTGCCGCCCGTCGCGCAGGATCGTGGCGCGGTCGGCGATGCGTGCGATCTCGTCCATGCGGTGCGATACGTAGATGATGGCGACGCCCTTTGCCTTCAGCCGGCGCAGAAAGGCGAACAGCCGCTCGACGTCGGAGACCGAAAGCGCCGTCGACGGCTCGTCCAGCACCAGCACGCCGGCGTCCTGCGAGATCGCCTTGACGATCTCGGTCAACTGGCGCTGGCCGGCGCCAAGATCGCCGACGAGCGCCTTCACGTCGACCTCGACCTCGAGCATGTCGAACAGCTCGCCGGCGCGGCGCTCCGCCGCGCGGTCGTCGATCATGCCGAAAGAACCCTTCGCCTCGCGCGTCAGGAAGACGTTCTGCGCCACCGTCAGCGTCGGCACGAGGCTCATTTCCTGGAAGATCATCGCGATGCCGGCGCGGCGCGCGGCCTCCGGCGAGTGCGCGGCGAGCGGCACGCCGCCGACCTCGATCGTGCCCTTGTCCGGCACATGCACGCCGTTGAGTATCTTGAGGATCGTCGATTTGCCGGCGCCGTTGCCGCCGAGCAGCGCATGCACCTCGCCGCGCTCGACGTCGAGGTCGACATCGACGAGAGCCTGGACGCCGCCGAAGGACTTGCTCACGCCGCGCATCGCCACGGCGAGTGCCGGCGCTGCTTCTCTCATGCCTTGACCTTCACCCAGCTTCCGCTCTCGCCGGACTCAATCAGCGCATCGGCGACGCGTTCGGTGCGATAGCCGTCCTCGAAGTTCGGCGAGGGCTGCTTGCCGGTGGCAATCGCGGTGAAGAAATCGAAGCATTCGACGATCTTGGTTTCGGAATAGCCGATGCCGAGCGCCGGGATCGGCCACAGGCCGGAGCCGTAGGGATGCGCCGGGCCGGAATAGACGGTGCGGAAGCCCCTGGCGTCGGACGGGTCGTCTGCGAACATCACCTGCAGCTCGTCGCGGCGTTCGTAGTTGAAGGCGATCGAGCCTTTCGTGCCGTGGATTTCGAAGGTGATGAAATTGTTGCGGCCATAAGCGTTGCGGGTCGCCTCGAGCGAGCCGATGGCGCCGCCCGCGAATTTGAGCAAGGTGACGATTTCATCGTCGACATCGACCGCGGCCCGTTCTGCGCCCGCATTCTTCTCGGCTGCGCCGAGCTTGTCGAGCCCACCCCTCTGCACCGGCCGCGTCTTGTTGTAGGTGCGCACCAGCGCACTCACCTCGGCGATCTCGCCGACGAGATAACGGGCGAGGTCGACGACATGCGTGCCGATGTCGCCGATCGAGCCAGAGCCGGCGATCTTCTTCTGGAAACGCCACGACAGCGGCGAGTCGGGATCGGCCGACCAGTCCTGCAGGTAGGTGCCGCGGAAATTGAGGATCTTTCCAATGCGGCCTTCCTCGATGTATTTGCGCGCCAGCGCCACGGCGGGGGTGCGCCGGTAGTTGAAGGCTACCATGTGGATCACGCCGGCCTTGCTGACGGCGTCGAGCATGGTCTTTGCCTCGTCGCCCGAACGCGCCAGCGGCTTTTCGCAGATGACGTGCTTGCCGGCACCGGCCGCGGCGATCGCGATCGGCGCGTGGCTGTCGTTCGGGGTGACGATGTCGACCACGTCGATATCGGGCCGGCCGACGACGCTTTGCCAATCGGTTGCGCTCTCCTCGAAGCCGTAACGCCGCCGCCCTTCCTCGGCGAGCTCGGCGGTGACGTCGACCACCACCTTGCGCACCGGAATGGCCGGCGCCGGCCAGAAGAACATCGGCATCGCCGCATAGGCCATGGCGTGGGCCTTGCCCATGAAGCCGCCGCCGATCATGGCCACGTTGAGGGTACGGGACATCAGTCACTCCAAAGGTAAAGAGAAAAAGATGCGGCCGGCAGGGAGGAGCGTGCCGGCCGCAGGGCGCGGAGGATGCGCCCACAGCATGATCCCGAAAAGTCCCATGCTTTTCGGACAAAGATCATGCGGCAAACCAAAGAGTTAGAGCGGGATGAACGGTTCCGTTCATCACGCCTAATCCATGCTGTCCTTCACCTTGTCGGTGGCTTCGGCATGGTAGACGGTCTGCCAGGCCTCGAGCAGGTTGTCCTTGGTGACGGGCAGCGCCGGCAGCGCGACGAAGGCAGGCGCCTCCTTGCCGAGCAGCCCGTAGCCCGCCAGCATCGCCTCGGTGACGCCCTGGTCGAAGGGGCGCTGCGCTCCCAACCCCTTCACGAAGCCGCCGCTCGCCATGTTGATGGCGACGTTCTCGCCAAGGTCGATGGTGGTGATCACGAGGTCGTCGCGGCCGGCCGTTCGCGCTGCCGCGATCACACCTTCGGCCGGCACGTCCCAGACGGCCCAGATGCCGTTGATCGCCGGGTTCGAGGTCAGCATCGCCGAGGCCGCCTTCTCGGCGTCGCCGGTGAAGTCCGGTCCGCCGATGCCCTGCTCGGCCACTATTCTGATGTCCGGATAGCTGTCGGCGATCGTCTGCTTGAAGGCGTCGTAGCGCTGCCTGGTGACGAAGAAATCGGCGGCGTGGAAGACGAGGCCGATCTCGCCCTTGCTGTCGAGCGCCTTGGCCATGAGGTGCGCGGCCGCGACGCCGTTGCCGTAATTGTCGGCGGAGACGGCCGCCACGTAGTCCTTGCCCGCGGCGAAGCCGGCCGGCACATTGTCCATGAACACCAGCTTCACGCCCTTCTCGGCCGCGGCCTTGTAGGCCGACGCCGTGGCCGCCGGATCGGTCGGGATCGAGACGATGATCTTCGGGCCCTGCGCCATGACCGTCTCGATGTCGGCCACCTGCTTCTCCGGCTTGAAGCCCGCGTCGGTGGTGGCGATCACCTCGATGCCCATCCTGGCGAATTGATCCTTCAGGCCCGCGACCTGGGCGCGCGACCAGTCATTGCCGCCGTAATGCATGACGATAGCGGCCGTCGCCTTCATCTCCTTGATCCTGGCAAGCTCGTCCTCGGTCAGCGTGATCGCCGAGGCGGGGGCCGGGTCTTCCCCGTTCGGGCCCTTCGAGAGCACGGTGTTCTGCAGTTCGGCCAGCGCCGCGTCCGGATCGGCGAGCGCCGGGCCGGCGGCAAGCGCCGCGAGCAGCAGGGCGGCGGCCGCGCCGGTCATCCTTCCGAAATGTCGCATGTCATTCCTCCCTGGTTTGCGGGCGTATCGCCCTGATGTCATTTCAACGAATGCTGCAAATATCTGAGGCTGAGCGCGGCGCCCTCGCTCGGATCGGGCCATGCATCGAGCTCGGTGGTGATCCAGCCGGAAAAGCCGGTCTCGCTGAGCGCCGCGAGGATCGGCTTGATGTCGAGATCGCCGCGGTCGAGCGGGGTGAAGCCGAACGGCTCGCGGCTGAGGCCTTTCAGGTGAACGTAGCTGATGCGCTCGCGCAGCTCGCGGATCTGCGCCGCCGGATCGCCGCCGGCAGCCGCCAGATGCGCCGTGTCCGGACAGAAATCGATCGCCGTGTGGCGAAAGATCTCGCGCACCTCGTCCGGCCCCTCCACGATGGTCGACAGATGTGGATGGTAGTGCGCGGTGAGCCCGGCCTTGCGGGCGATTTCCACGACCTTGTCCAGCGCTGCGCCGAGCCGCTTGAAGTCGTCTGCCTCGCGGCCCTTGGCGCGCTTGGCCCCGCCACCGACGACGAGGTGCTCGGCTTCGAGCTCGGCGGCCGCCGCGGCGGCGCGCTCGATGCGCGCAAGCTCTTCGCCGAGAATGTCGCCGAAGATGAAATTGGCGCCCGAATAGGCCGCCACCAGCACGAGGCCGGACTGCTCGAGCGCGCTGCGCAAACGCCCGTACCGGCCTTCATAGTCGAGCAGATTGCCGTCGAAGAGCTCGACGCCGGCATAGCCGGCCGCGCCGATCTCGCCGATCGCGCGCTCCATGTCCGCGAAGGTGCGATAGGTGAGCTGGGTGATGGAGGTGACGCCGACCGCGTTGCCGCCCAGCGCACCCCAGCAATTGGCATGATAGGCAAGCCTTGCCGCCATCCCTTCCTCCGCATGGCTCCGCCACCGGACGGAGCCTGCAAGCTCTCGCCCGGCGCACCGCGCCGTCGTCTCTGTCTAAAAAATCCGGGCGCTGCCGGACTGCTCCTCCGAGCCAGTGACGGGAAGCCTATGAGGCTCCCCGGCTTCCGTCAACAGAGAAAAGCAGAAGTTGGCAATCTTTTGCAGAAAATCTGCATAAGTCTCGTCTTGATCGGCAAATGCGGCCGCGCTACCCAAGGCGGCGCTGGTCGCGCACCTGGAAAAATTGCCGGCCGGCCAGCCGATAGGAACCGACGGATGCAGGATGCGGGCCGGACCAACGGACCAGACGAGGCCGATGAGCCGGGCAAGCTGCGTGTCGGTTCGGGTGCGCAAAACAGCCTGACCACGCTCCTCAATCTGGTTCGCGCCGGCACTGCCACGACACGTCAGGAACTCGAGCGCCAGTCCGAGCTCGGACGCGCGATCGTGAGCGACCGCATCGCCACATTGACCCGGCTCGGGCTGATCGAGGAGGGTGAGCTTGGGCAGGCGATTGGCGGCCGGGCCCCGCGCCATGTGCGCTTTCGCGCGCGCGCCGCTTCGGTGCTGGCGGCCGTGCTCGACCATGCCTCGCTCGCCATCGGCATTTCCGACCTTTCCGGCCGATTGCTTGCCGAACATCACGAGGCCGTCGAGCTGGCCGCCGGACCGGAGCCGGTGGTCGCCCGGATGTCGGCGCTTTTTGGCTGGATGCTGGAAGAGCACGGCGGCGGCTCGCCCGTCTGGGGCGTGGGCCTTGCAGCACCCGGCCCGGTGAACAAGCCGGGCGACCAGCACCTTTTCGCGCCGGTGCTGAGCGCCTTCCGCAACTGGGACGGCTTCCCGTTCGTCGAGGAGCTGGCCTTGCGTGTCGGCGCCCCGGTCTGGGTGCGAAGCGGTGTCCAGGCGATGACCATGGGCGAATTCAGGTCCGGCAGCGGCAGCGGCGTCGCTGACATGATCTTCGTCAAGCTTGGCCGTTCGATCGGCGCCGGCGTCATCTCGCAGGGCGTCCTTCACCGCGGCGCGCAAGGTGCGGCCGGACTGATCGGCCACAGTTCGGTGGAAGGCGAAAGCCTGGAGGCGATCGCCGGCAGCGAAGCGATCGCGCGCGAGGCCAGGCTCGCGGCAGACAGCCAGCGCAGCCCCTATCTGGCGGGCGTGCTGGCGCGTGCCGGCGCGGTGACGGTGCCCGATGTCGGCCATGGCGCCCAGCTCGGCGACGGTTTCTGCGTCGAGCTGCTGGCGCGCTGCGGCCGCGCCGTCGGCGAGGCGCTGGCGCCGCTCGCCAACCTCCTCAATCCGTCGCTGATCGTGCTCGGCGGCGGCGTGGCGCAGACCGGCGACATCCTGCTCGCCGCCGTGCGCGAGGCGGTTTACCGCCAGTCGCATCCGCTGGTGACGCGCGACCTGCGCATCCTGCGATCGCAGATGAGCGGCTCGGCCGGCCTCGTCGGCACCGCGCATGTGGTGGTCGAGGCCTTGTTCGAAGCGCGGTTCCTGCAGGGCTGGGTGACGCTCGGCTCGCCGCGCGAGCATCCGGAAAGCCGCGATTTTCTCGCCCGCGCCGCGGCGGCGATCGAGCGGCGGCCGCAGCGGCCGACGCCGCCCGGATCGGCGGTGGCGTAGCCATGGAGAACCGCAGCATGTCGATTGCCGGATTGGGGCCGCATGGCGAGAGCGCGGCTCCGGCCGACCAGGTCTCGGTGTCGGAAGCCGATGCCGAAGCGGCGCGCCGGCGTCGTTTCTCGGTGGCCATCGTGCTGCACACGACGGCGAGCGACTGGGCGAAGGAAGAGCTCGCCGGCATCGTCATGACGCTCGGCCGCTACGGCGCGGCGGTGGTCGAGGTCGTTGATTGCGGCTTCGACGCCGACCGCCAGGTCGCCGCGCTCGAGCGGCTGGCGCGCGAGCCGGTCGATGCCGTCGTGTCGATCCCGATCGGCAGCAACCGCGTCGCAGAAGCGCATCGGGCGGTTTCCGCTGCCGGAAAGCGGCTGCTCCTGCTCGACAACGCGCCGACCGGCATGCTGCCCGGAAAGGATTATGTCAGCGTCATCTCGACCGACAATTTCGGGCTCGGCCAGATCGGCGCCGAGCTGCTCTCGCCGCATGTCCCGCAAGGCGGCAGCGTCGGCATTCTCGCCTACGGCATCGACTTCTTCGCCACGCATGAGCGCGAGATCGCCTTCCGCAAGTGGATCGGCGCCCATCGCCCCGACCTCACTCTGGTGCGCGGCAAGTTCGCCGACATCGCCCAGGCCGGAGCGACCACGGCCGAGCTGCTCGCCAACAACTCCCGGCTCGGCGGGCTCTTCGCGGTCTGGGACGCACCGGCGAAAGCCGCCTGCGCGGCGATTCGGGCGGCCGGCCGATCGCTTCCGGTGAGTACGGTCGATCTTGGCAGCGAGATGGCGGCGGAACTGGCCAAGGGCGAACTCATCAAAGGGGTCGCCGCGCAATTGCCGTTCGATCAGGGCATCGCCGCCGGCGTGGCAACCATCCTGGGGCTGCTCGACCGCGAGCCGCCGCCCTGGATCGCTCTTCCGGGCCTCGGCGTGACGGCCGATACCGTCGTCGAGGCTTATCAACTGGTCTGGCGCGCTCCGGCGCCGGCCGACCTGCTGCACGCCCGCAAGCTTCGCGTCTCCGGCTCGACACCGGCCTAAAGCATGTCTTTGTCCCAAAACCGGGACCACTTTTGGGAGACATGCTGTAGCTTGCCGGACCGGCGGCGCGCATGCGCCGAGCAGGGTAAACCCGCCATCGCTGGTTGCGTGGGTGGCCAAGCCATTGAGATGCCTGTATGTTCCCCGCGCACCCTCTGGCGGGGGCGTGGAGGTGCGGCCAGTACTGCGTCGGGGAGGGTCGTTGAGGGTCTCGCTTCCATTGAGCCGGTTGGGTCGCCGGGGTGCCGCCATGGCGCTTGCGCTGCTGGTTGCGTGCTCGCCAGCCGCCGCCTTCGAGCTGTTCGGCGTGCATTTGTGGGGCAGCCGGGAGCCGGACGAAGTCGACACCATCGACGATCCGCACAGCTATGCGATCGAGCTGACCGTCGAAGGCGACAACCGGGCGCTCGAAAAGACCGTCCGCAACGCTTCGATCCTCTGGCAGGACCGCGACGAGCCGGCCTCCGGCTCGGCTGGCCTGCTGGTCAAGGCGCGCGACGACTATCGCCGCATCCTGGCGACGCTTTACGGCGAAGGCCGCTACGGCGGCTCGATCAGCATCACCGTCGAAGGCCGCGAGGCGGCCGACCTGCCGCCCGACGCCACCTTGCCCGACCCGTCCAACGTTCTGATCACCGTCGATCCGGGGCCGGTCTTTTATTTCGACGAGGCCAGGGTGGTGAATCCGGCGCCGCCGCCGCAGCGGAGCGACGATGAAGTCGACCTGCCCGAGGAGGAGGGATTTGCCTTTGGCGAGGTCGCGCGCTCCGGCACCATCGTCAAGGCCGGGCGGCTGGCGGTCGAAGCCTGGCGCGAGCAGGGTCATGCCAAGGCGGAAGTCGCCGAGCGCCGCGTCGTCGCCGAGCACGCGACCGACACGGTGGATGCCACCCTCATCGTCGAGCCCGGCCGCAAGGCCTATTACGGCCCGGTCGGCGTCGAGGGCACCGAGCACATGGACCCGGAATTCGTCGCCTGGATGGCCGGCCTGCCGCCCGGCGACGAATACGATCCGGACGACCTCGAGCGCGCCAACAAGCGGCTTGCCCGCCTCGACGTGTTCCGCTCGCTGCGGCTCCAGGAAGCCGATGCGATCGGCGGCGACGGGCTGTTGCCGATCAGCGTGATCGTGCAGGAGCGCGCGCTGCGGCGCTTCGGCGTCGGCGGCACCTTCTCCACCGTCGACGGCCTCGGCCTGGAAGCGTTCTGGCTGCACCGCAACCTTTTCGGCCGCGCCGAGCGACTGCGTTTCGATGCGCGCGTCGGCGGCATCGGCACGACGCTTGATCCGCGCGAGTTCAACTACCGCCTCGCCGCGAGCTTCCTGAAGCCCGGCATCTATACGCCCGACACCAATTTTGTCGCCTCCGTGGTCGGCGAGCGCGAGGTGCTGGAATCCTACACCCGCACCGGCGTCGTCGCCGAGACCGGCATAACGCACATCTTCACCGACGAGCTTTCCGGCCGCATCATGCTCAATGGCGGCTACGGCAATTTCCAGGACGACATCTTCGGCGAGCGCGATTTTGCCCATGTCGGCGTGCTCGGCGGCATCACCTACGACAGCCGCGACAATGCCGCCAACGCCACGCGCGGGCTCTACGGCGATCTCATCCTCGATCCGTTCTACGAATTCAACTACGGCAATGCCGTCGCCCGCGTGGTCGCCGAGGCGCGCGCCTATCACGGCTTCGGCGCCGACAACGGCATCGTGCTCGCCGGTCGCCTGAAGCTCGGCAGCCTGGTCGGCTCCACCATCGCCGAGACGGCGCCGGACAAGCTGTTCTTCGCCGGCGGCGGCGGCTCGGTGCGCGGTTATGCCTACCGCAACATCGGCGTGCCCGGTCCCGGCGGCACCGTGATGGGCGGGCGCTCGCTCATCGAGGGCTCGGTCGAGGTGCGCGCCAAGATCACCGAGACGATCGGCGTCGTCGGTTTCGTCGACGCCGGTTACGTCGGGGCCGATTCCTGGCCGGCGTTCCAGGAGGATCTGCGGGTGGGCGTCGGCGGGGGCCTGCGCTACTTCACCGGCTTCGGGCCGGTGCGGCTGGATGTTGCGGTGCCGCTCGATCGCCGGCCCGGCGATCCGAACGTCGCTTTCTATGTCGGCATAGGACAAGCGTTTTGACCCGGATTCTCGCCGCCCTCGCATTCCTGATCTTCGCGCTCCCGGCCTTCGCGCAGGAGACGCCGGAGGAGGAGCGCTCATGGCTGCTCGGCTTCGTCGAGGACCAGCTCTCCTCGCCCAACCGGATCATCCGGATCAACGGCATCGAGGGCCTGCTTTCCTCCAATGCCAGGATCCGCGAGATCACGGTTGCCGACCGCCAGGGAATCTGGATGCGCATCGCCAACGCGTCGATCAACTGGAACCGCTCGGCGCTGTTCGGCGGCACCCTGCAGATCAACACGCTGGCGGCCGAGCGCATCGAGGTGCTGCGCCAGGCTTTGCCGGCCGAAGGCCTGCCCTCGCCCGAAGCCGGCTCGTTCCAGATACCGGACCTGCCGCTGACGATCATCGTCGACGCGCTGCAGGTGCCGCGCGTCAGCTTCGGGGCCGATGTGTTCGGCCTTCAATCCGAGCTCGGCATCAACGGCCGCATCCGCCTCGAAGGCGGCTCGCTCGACAGCGCGCTGCAGATCACGCGGCTCGACGGCCCCGGCGGGCAATTCACGCTCGCCGCCGTCTACACGCGGGAGACGGACGTCTTCGACCTCGACCTGACGCTGTCGGAGCCGGAGAACGGCGTCATCGCCAACCTGCTCGGCATCGAAGGCAGGCCGCCGATCGAGCTTGCGCTGGCCGGCGAAGGTCCGCTCGGCGCGCTCGACCTGTCGCTGTCGCTGGACGCAGCCGGCCAGCGCATGCTCACCGGCACGACGCGGCTCCGCCAGCAGGCGGAGGGGCTGGCATTCAGCGCCAACCTCGCCGGGCCGATCGCAGAGCTCGTGCCGGCGCAGTTCCACCCCTTCTTCGGCGCCGAGACCACGGTCGCCGCCAACGGCCTGGTGAAGGAAGCGGGCGGCCTGCGTCTCGACACGCTCGACCTGAAGAGCGCATCGCTGGCGCTGACCGGCGGCCTCGAAACCGGCGCCGACGGTTTCCTGCAGCGCCTCACCCTCGACGGCAGCATCGCCGACCCGGCGACCAATCGCGTCGTCCTGCCCGTGGCCGGCGGCGAGACCACCGTCGAACGTGCAGAGCTTTCGATCGCCTTCGGCGACAGCGCCAGCGAGGAATGGTCGGGCCGGCTCGACATAACCGGGCTCACCACCGGCACCTTCTCCGCGCGCTCGCTCGCGCTGACGCTTGGCGGCCTCGCCCAAAACATCAACCAGCCTGCCGAGCGGCGCATCACCTTCGACGTCGACGGCAAGGTCTCGGGCATCATCACCGAGCAGGCCGACGTCGCCGAGGCGCTCGGCGAGGAGATCGCGCTCGACGTGAACGGCTCATGGCAGGCCGGCCAGGCGATCGCGCTGCCGCGTGCCGAGCTTAGCGGCCGCAACCTTTCGCTCTCGCTCGCCGGCAGTATCGCCGAGTACGCCTTCAACGGCGATCTTTCCGTTGAGGCATCGAGCCTCGCACCCTTCTCCGGGCTGGCCGGGCGCGACCTCACCGGCGGCATCAGGCTCGCGGCAAGCGGCCAGCTCGCGCCGATCAGCGGCGGCTTCGACCTGAAGCTGGACGGGGCGGCCACCGATCTCACGATCGGCGAGCCCGTTGCCAATGGCCTGCTCGGCGGCACGACGACGATCAGCGGCCGGCTCGCACGCACGCCGCAAGGTTTCACCACGGACGACCTGCGCATCGCCATCCAGCAGATGACCCTGACGGCGGACGGCTCCTTCGCAACCGGTGCAGCGGATTTCGGCTTCGACTTCGCGCTTGCCGATCTCGCGCTTCTTTCCGGGCAGGCGAGCGGCCGGTTGACCGCGTCCGGCCGCGCCAACGGCAGCGACGGCCTGATCAATCTGACCTTCGCAGCGGCCGTGCCGGAAGGCTCGCTCGCGGGCAAGCGGCTGGGCGAAGGCTCGCTTGCCTTCGAAGGCATGCTGCGGGAAGGCAATGTCGATGGCCAGGTGACCGGCAGCGCCTTCCTCGAAGGCGTGCGTGTCGAGCTCGCATCGGCGATCTCGACCACCGAAAGCGAACGGCGTTTGAGCGACCTGCGCTTCGTCGCCGGCGGCGCGACGGTGACCGGCGACCTGGCGCAGGGAGCGACCGGGCTCTACACGGGCGAGCTTTCGGTGCGGGCGCCGAACATCGAGACGGCCGCCGCGCTGTTCCTGGTCGAGGCCTCCGGCGCGATCACCGCCGACCTGACGCTGACCGCCGCAGCGGAGCGCCAGAACGCCGATGTCGAGGCCAGCATCAGCGGCCTCGAGGCGGAAGGCATCGCGATCGGCGAAGGACAGCTCCGGGCGCGGATCCAGGACCTTTTCAACGTCCCGCAAATCCAGGGTTCGCTCGACGCCACAGCAGTGTCGGCCGCGGGTGTCGACCTGTCGCAACTGAAGGCCAATGCCGACCTTGCCGGCGAGACCACCAGCTTTGCCCTCGAGGCGAGGCTGACAAACGGTGCAGTCGCCTCGGCGCGCGGCGCGCTCACGCCCGAGCAGGACGGCTATCGCCTCGCACTGGAAAGCGCCGACCTTGCGCTCGGAGGGTTATCGGCCCGCCTGGTGGAGAAGGCCAGCCTGCTGGTGCAGGGGGAGAACGTCACCATCGACCGCTTCAACCTCGATGTCGGCGGCGGCAGCGTTGGTGTCACAGGCACGGTTGCGCAGACGCTCAACCTCAACGCCTCGATCACCAACCTGCCGCTGGCGATCGCCAACGCAGTGCGGCCCGATCTCCAGCTCGGCGGCACGCTGAACGGCACGGCCGCGGTGACCGGCTCGCGCATCCGTCCTGAAATCCGCTTCGACCTGCGCGGCAACGCGATCGCCGCCGCCGCGCTGCGGCAGGCTGGGCTGAGGTCGATCAACGTCGATGCCACCGGCACGTCGAGCGGCGACCGGCTCACCGTAAACGCAGCGATCACCAGCCCCGAAGGCGTGCGCGCCACCTTGCGCGGCGGCATCCCGCTCGCCAACGGAACGCTCGCCCTCGAAGCCGAGCTCAGCGCCTTCCCGCTGGCGGCCCTGAACGCCGTCGTGCCGGGGCAAAACCTTTCCGGACGCATGACCGGCACCGCGCGCATCTCCGGCACGCTCGACAATCCGGCCGCCGATTTCCAGGTGACCGGCAACGGTATTTCCGCCGCGCCGCTCGCCGGGGCCGGCATCGGTCCGCTCGATCTGCGCCTGTCCGGGCGCTTTGCCGACAATGTCGTCACGCTGGCATCCGCCACCATCGGCGGGGCGCAAGGTCTCTCCATTTCGGGCAGCGGGCGCGTGCCGCTCGCCGGCGGTGCGATCGACATCCGGCTGACCGGCCAGGCGCCGCTCTCACTCGCCAACCGGTTTTTGGCGGAGCGTGGCGCGCGCGTCTCAGGAACGCTGGCGCTGAGTGCGACGGTTTCCGGCAGCCTGGCGCGGCCGGCGGTCAATGGCAGGTTCTCGACCAGCGGCGCCGAGTTCATCGACCCCGAAACCGGGCTGCGGCTGAGGAACGTCACGATCGCCGCCGAGATCGCCAACGACAGGGTGACGCTGACTTCGGTCACGGCCGCGCTCGGCGCGGGCGGCACGGCCGCCGCATCCGGCACGATCTCGCTTGGCCAGGGTTTCCCGGCCAATCTGCGGATCACGCTCGACCAGGCGCGTTATGCCGACGGCGAGCTGGTCGTCGCCACGCTGACGGGCGCCCTCACGCTCACCGGCCCCCTCACCCGCGATCCGCTGCTTTCGGGAAACATCACGATCGACCGCGCCGAGATCACGGTTCCGTCCAGCCTCGGCGGCGGTGCAGCCAACATCGACGTCGTCCATGTCGATCCGCCGCCGGCGGTTGCCCAGACGCTGAAGCGCGCGCGGGCAAACGACGGCACGCCGATGCCCTCCAGCCGCCCGAGCGTGGTCCGTCTCGACATCGCCGTCAGCGCGCCGAACCAGATCTTCGTGCGCGGGCGCGGTCTCGACGCCGAGCTCGGCGGCGAGGTCAGGATCACCGGGCCGATCGCCGACGTGCAGCCCGTCGGGGCTTTCCGCATCATTCGCGGCCGGCTGTCGATCCTCGGGCAGCGCATCACCTTCGACGAAGGCACCGTGCAGCTGGTCGGCGACCTCGATCCGTTCCTGAATTTCGTTGCCCGCTCCGAGCGCAGCGACATCACGGTGCTGATCAACGTCACCGGCCGCGTTTCCGATCTCGACATCTCCTTTTCCTCGCAGCCGGAGCTGCCGCAGGACGAGGTGCTGGCGCGGCTGATCTTCAACCGCGGACTGAACGAGCTGTCGGCCTTCCAGATCGGCCAGTTGGCGCTTGCGGCGGCCGAGCTGGCCGGCGGCTCCAATTCGTCGCTGCTCGGCAGCCTGCGCCAGGCGACGGGCCTCGACGACATCGACGTGGTCACCACGCCGGAAGGCGGCACGGCGCTGCGCGTCGGCCGCTACATCGAGGACAATGTCTACCTCGGCGTCGAAGCCGGCACGAAGGGCTCGACCCGCGCCACCATCAACCTCGACATCACCGAGGACCTGAAGGCAAAGGGCGCGCTCGGCGCCGACGGCGATTCAAGCCTGGGCGTGTTTTTCGAGAAGGATTATTGAGGCCGCGCCCCTGCCGGTTGCGTGCCGCGAGGCAATGCAGGGCGCTGCGCCTGCCGCAAAGCAGAACGCGTTACGTCGGGTCGTCATCCGGCCGAAAGGCTCGGCAATGCCTGGGGTCCAACGCGACCATGACGCTGCCGCCGATCGAGATCGCGTTCAAGCGGTCCGGGCGCACCCGGGTCCTCAACTCCACCCCGCCGCCGGCATCGAGATGCAAGCGGATGTGGTCGCCGTGAAAGACCGCTTCCCGAACCGTCGCTGAAAGCGCATCGGGTGCTTCAGCCCCGCCCCACACCAGCTTCAGGTGCTCCGGCCGAATGCAGAGCAGCACCTCCTCGCCGACGCGTCCCTCGACGTTGGCGCGCGTGGCGGCCAGCATGGCCCCGGTCGCCGCCGACCTGACTTTCAGCGTGTCGCCGGCTTCCACAACCGTTGCCTTCAGCACGTTGGTCTCGCCAAGGAAACGCGCCGCGAAGGATGTCGCCGGCAAATCGTACATCGTCTTTGGATCGCCGACCTGCTCGAGCCGGCCGTTCCGAAACAGGGCGATACGATCGGACATGGTCAGGGCTTCGGACTGGTCGTGCGTGACGTAGACGACCGTGACGCCGACGGTGCGGTGAATCTGCTTGATCTCGTCCTGAAGGTTTTCGCGCAGTTGCTTGTCGAGCGCGCCCAGCGGCTCGTCCATGAGCACCAGGCCGGGATTGAAGACGAGCGCTCTTGCAACGGCGACGCGTTGCTGCTGGCCGCCCGACAGTTGCGCCGGATACCGGTCCTCGAGCCCGCCCAGGCGGACGAGCTCGATGAGGCGCTTTATCCTGGCCTCGCGGTCGCTCCTCGCAATGCCCCTGACCTCGAGCGGAAAGGCAAGGTTGCCGGCCACCGTCATGTGCGGAAAAAGCGCGTAGTTCTGGAAGACGACACCGATGCCGCGGCGGTGCGGTGGGGTTTCGTCGATGCGGTTGCCATCAACGAATATCTGGCCGGCGGTCGGGTTCTCGAACCCGGCCAGCATCATCAGCGACGTCGTCTTGCCCGAGCCGGAGGGCCCGAGCAGCGTCACGAACTCCCCGCGTGCGATGTCGAGCTGCAGGTCACGAACGGCCAGCGCGCCGCCATCGTAAGATTTGGATACGCCGGCGAAACGGACATGTGGCTGCACGGCATCGGGACTGTCCTGCATCAGCGCGGTCTCGCGGCCAGGTGCACAGATTGTTTCGGCCGCCGCGTCTTTGCCTCGGCGACGCTCGACATGGACCGAGCCATGATCTCCGCAGCTTCGGTCAGCTCGCGCTCGACGGCGCGTCGGGCGGCCGCTCCGTCGGCGCGGGCAAGCGCGTCCAGCACCTCGTCGTGATGATCGAGACCGAGACCCAGCGTCGTTTCCGTACGCATGACGTTGAGGCACGGGCCGACGCGCAGCCAGAGGCTTTCGATCAAGGGGATCAACAATGGCGAGCGTGCCGCGCCGTATACGGTGAAGTGAAACTCGAGGTTCCAGCCGAGATAATTCTCGGCATGGCTGGCGTCGGTCACGGCGAGCATCCTGCGCTGCAGCTCCGCCAGTTTGTCGAGCTCGGCCCGTGTCACCGTCTGTGCGGCCCATTCCGTGGCCTGGCCTTCGACGGCGCAGCGCACGCGCCGCAGATCCATCAGGTCGGCGACGCTGAGCACAGGCACCCTGACGCCGCGATGCGGCTGCTCGTCGAGCGCGTTTTCGGCGACCAGCCGCTGCAATGCCTGGCGAATCGGCATGGCGCTCGTTCCGAAGCGTCGCGACAGGTGCGACACGACAAGCCGCTCGCCGGGCTGCATGTCGCCGCTCATCATCGAGCGGCGCAGGCTCCGGTAGATCGGCTCGTAGCTTTGCCCCTCGCTGTTCCGGCTGGGCTTCATCGATGTTTGCACGTGGGCTTCAGGCGACTGCGGCTGCCTGCGGCGCTGCCGCGGCCAGGCCCAGGATATCGCGTGCTTCATCCGCTGTCGCCACGCGCGCGCCCAGCGTCTCGACCAGCCTGCATGCATCTTCCACGAGCTGCGCATTGGTGGCCAGCACCCCGCGACGGCGGTAGAGATTGTCTTCGAGCCCGACGCGGACATGGCCGCCAAGCAATATCGATTGGGCCGCAACCGGCATCTGCTCGGCGCCGGCGCCGAACGCGACCCAGACCGAGCCGGCCGGCAGCATTTCACGCATCAGCAGCATGGTCGCGGCATCGCTCGGCGCCCCCCAGCGCAGGCCGAGCGCGAACTGGAAGAAACCCGGCGCCTTGACCAGGCCTTCCTTGACCAGCAGCGCCGCCAGCCGCAGCTGGCCAAGGTCGAAGACCTCCAGCTCGGGCTTCACGCCGATATCGCGAATGCGCTGCGCCATCTCGCGGATCATCGCACTCGTTGAGACGTAGATCTCGTCGCCCATGCCGGAGTTGAAGCTGCCGCAATCCAGGCTGCAGATGTCCGGGCGCAGCGCCTCCACGTGCAGCATCCGCTCGCGCGCTCCGACAAGGTCGGTCTCCGGATCGAAGGGCACCGGCTCGGTTGCGCCGAAGACCAGCTTTCCGCCCATGCCGGCGGTCAGGTTGACGAGCGCATCGACGCCGCTGTCGGCGATACGCTCGCAGACCTCCCGGTAGAGCGCGACGTCGCGCGCGCCCCTCGTCGTGGCAGGGTCGCGCACATGGATATGCACCACCGCCGCTCCGGCGCGCGCGGCTGCGATGGCGTCGGCCGCGATCTGCGCCGGCTCGACCGGCACGTGCGGGCTTTTTTTCGGCGTGTCGCTGTCGCCGGTCAAGGCACAGGTGATGATGACAGGCCGGCTCATGCGGCCACCCCGCGAGCGGACGCAGGAAGAACCGAGGAATAATCCGCGCAGAATTTTTCCATTGCCGAAACCAGCGCAGCGGTTTCCGCTTCGGTATGCGGCAGCGAAAGCGCGAGCATGCCGCGCGGCGCTACGTACTGGCCTGCGAGCATCATCTCCATGTGCCACAGATTGAGCGGGCGCTTGTCGCCTGCTTCGACGCTCGCCGGGCTCACCTGACCGTCCGGTATGAAATGCAGGTTCAGCAGCGACCCATATCCCGTCACCGTTGCCGCGATCCGATGTCGGTCGAGCGTCTGCCGCAGCGCCTGCTTCAGGCGCTCGCCAAGGGCATTGAAGCGTTGCGAGGCCTCGCGCGTCAGCACTTTCGACATGCCCGCAAGCCCGGCAGCCATGCTGATGATGTTGTTGTTGAACGTGCCGCCATGGCTGAATGCCCTGGCGTCGTTCGGATCGAAGCGCGCCATCAGATCGGCCCGCCCGCCGAAAGCGCCGAAGCTGGCGCCTCCGCCGACATACTTGCCGAGGCTCATCAGGTCGGGCGTCACCTTGTTGACCGACTGCAGGCCGCCGAAATCCAGCCGCGAGGTCATCACCTCGTCGAAGATCAGCAGCGCGCCCACCTCCTGCGTCACCCGCCGCAGCATGGCGAGGAAGTCTGGCGTGGCGCGAATGCAGCCGCCGCCGCCCAGCATCTGCTCGAGGATCACCGCGGCGATCGTTTTGGCGTTCCGGCGCAGCAGCGCTTCCGTTCCCTCGACGTCGTTGTAGTCGGCGAACAGGAAATCGAACGGCAGGTTGAGCTCCGAGCCGCCATGCGCAAAGGTGAGCACGCCGCCATGATAGCCCTCGCGGAACACCAGCACATGCTTTCGGCCGGTGATGGCGCGGGCTGCCGAGATCGCCATGATGTTGGCCTCGGTGCCGGAATTGCAGAAACGCACACGTTCGAGCGCGGGGAAGCGCGCCACCAGTTCTTCCGCAAGCCTCGCCTCGTAGAGATTGGGCCCGCCGAGCACGATGCCCTTCTTCACGACTTCGGTGATGGCATCGATGATCGCCGGCTCGGAATGGCCGTAGACCCCGGCCGAGTACTCGCTGACGAAATCGACATACTCATGCCCGTCGAGGTCGGTCACGCGGCATCCCGATCCACCCGTCAGCGCCACCGGAAACGGCTCGTACCACAGCACCGAACGCGTGCTCCCGCCCGGCAGGCTGCGCTCGGCATCACGCTGCCGCGCGAGGCTTTGCCGGTTGGCTGCGACATAGCGGTCGCGCGCATCGGCGATCGCCCCATCCAGGCTGGAATTGCGAATATGCACCGCGTCCTCCAATTTTGATCAAATCAAAAGGCACTTCTTCCGGACTGTCAACCGCGCCGTTCGGTTTTCCTGCTCAAAATCGATCCCCGTGGGCAGTTGACACGAAGCATGATTTGATCAAATTTCTACGAGAGGTGTCAAAAAAGGGGAACTGCAATGCGCAAGAGATTGCTGATTGGTGCCGCGACGCTGCTCGCCGCGGCGCAGGCCGCACAGGCCGACGGCAAGGTTACGATCGTCGGCTGGGGCGGCACCTGGAACGATGTCTACAAGCAGGGCGTCACCGATCCCTTCGCGGCCGAGAAGAAGATCGACGTGACGCTCGACGAGTGGGACGGCTCGCTGGCCAAGATCCGCTCGCAGGTCGAAAGCGGCAACGTGACCTACGACGTCGTCAGCGTCGAGGCGCCGCAGCTCGAGATCGGCTGCGACGAGGGCCTCTTCCAGAAGCTGCCGGAGGCGGTCGAGGCTGAGAAGGAGCACTATCTGCCCGGAACGATCCACGCATGCGGCATCGCTTCGGACACCTGGGCGACGGTGCTGGTCTATGACGGCAACAAGCTCAAGGACGGTCCCGCCAGCTGGGCCGATTTCTGGGATGTCAAGAAATTCCCGGGCAAGCGCGGCATGCTCGGCCAGGCGCTGTACACGCTTGAAAACGCGCTTCTGGCCGATGGCGTGAAGCCGGCCGACGTCTACACCGTCCTGCGCACGCCCGAGGGTGTCGACCGCGCTTTCGCCAAGCTCGATCAGATCAAGCCGCATGTCGTCTGGTGGAACAGCTCGAGCACGGCCATCCAGAACCTCGACGCGGGTGAGGTGGTGATGACGGACATGTACAATGGCCGCATCACCTACGACAACGAGAACAACGGCAAGAACTACAAGATCGCCTGGGATGCCGGCTTCTTCTACGGAACCGATATGTGGACGATCGTCGCCGATGCGCCGAATGCCGACAACGCAAAGGCGTTCATGGAATTCTTCGCGGTTCCCGAAAACCAGGCGGGATTCCCGAAGCTTTATGGCTACGGTGTCGGCGACAAGCGCGTCTACGACCTGCTGACGCCAGAACAGCTCAGCCGGCTTCCAACCTCGCCGGCGCACCTGGAAAAGGGCGCACCCTATGACAGCGCGTTCTGGACCGAGAACCAGGAAGCCCTCGAGCAGCGCTTCAAGACGTGGCTGACGCAGTAGCCGCCGGCGACATCGCTTCGAACCGCCCCGCTCCGGCGGGGCGGCTTCGGCTGCGCCGCCGCGACACCGGCATGGCGCTTTTGGTGGCGCCGTTGCTTTTGTTCGTGTCGCTCACGGTGCTGTGGCCGGTCGCGCAGTTTCTCTATCGAGCCGTCGACAATCTGGCCCTGCACGAGGGTTTCGCCGCGACGGCCGCCGCCCTGTCCGAATGGTCGCCTGAAAAGGGGCAGCCGGACGAAGCCGCGTTCGCGGCATTGCTGAGCGACCTTGCCCGGGTCGAGGCCGAGCGCGGCGCCGGCGCGCTCGCCGGCCGCGTCAACCAGATGCTCCCCGGCACGCGCACCACCATCATCAAGACCGCCAGGATGGCCGAAGCGGGCGTGGCGCCGCCGGTTCGCGAGGCCGTGCTGGCCGAAATCCCCGCCTGGGAGCGGCCGGAGCTTTGGTCGCTGATCAAGAACGCCAATGGCCGCTTCACCGATTTCTACCTGCTGGCAAGCGTCGACCTCGAACGCCGGGCCGACGGCAGCATCGCAGGTGTCGCGCCGGACAAGGCGATCTTCCTCGACGTGCTCGGCCGCACCGTCACCATCAGCCTGACCGTCACGGTTCTGTGCGTGCTGCTTGCGCTGCCCGTCGCGCATGTCATCGACGCGGCATCGCCGCGGATGCGCCTGATCCTTCTCGGGCTGGTGCTGTTTCCGCTGTGGACGTCGCTGCTGGTGCGCACGGTGGCCTGGATCATCCTCTTGCGCGGCGACGGTCCGGCCAACTCCGCCCTTTTGTGGCTCGATCTCGCCGAGGAGCCGCTGCGCCTCGTCTATACGCGCAGCAGCCTGATCGTCACCATGGTTCAGGTGCTGCTGCCCCTGATGATACTGCCGATCCTGTCGATCCTGCAGCGCACGCCGAAGACTTTCATGCGCGCAGCCGCCTCGCTTGGGGCCACCTGGTGGCAGGCTTGGCGGCGCGTGCACCTGCCAATGATCCTGCCCGGCATCCTGACCGGCTCCGGCGTCGTCTTCGTCTTTGCGCTCGGCTATTACATCACGCCGGCGCTGATCGGCGGGCCGCGCGAGCAGATGCTGAGCTCCTTCATCGTGTTCTACACGGACAAGACCCTGAACTGGGGCCTCGCCGCCGCCCTCTCCATGCAGCTTCTCGTTCTGCTTGCCGGCTCCGCGCTGCTCATCGTCCTGCTCAGAAAAGTCGGAGCGCGGGCCGCATGAGGACGACGCGAGCCCGGCAATACGCGGCGAGGCTGCTTACCGGCCTCATCCTGGCCTATCTGATCCTGCCGCTCGTCGTCATCGTGCCGATGTCGCTCACCGCCGGCACGATGCTGACCCTTCCGACGCCGGGCTGGTCCATGCGCTGGTTCGAGACGGTGCTGACCGACGATCGCTGGATCGGCGCGCTGAACAACTCCCTCATCGTCGGTGCCGGCTCCACGCTTCTGGCGGTCGCTCTCGGCACGCCTGCGGCCATCGGGCTCGCCTGGGGCCGCTTCCCGGGACGTGGAGCCCTGCTTGCGCTGATCGCCGTGCCGCTGGTCTTGCCGATCGTCGTCATCGCGGTCGCGGTCTTTGCCTTCTACGCCTCCCTCGGCATGGTCGGCTCGCGCCTCTCCCTGGTCATGGTGCATGCCGGGCTCGCAGCGCCCGTGGTCGTCACCACGGTGATGGCCAGCCTGCAGACCTTCGACCGGACCCTGCTGCGCGCCGCCGCCTCGCTCGGCGCTTCGCCCTGGACCGCCTTCCGCCGCGTGCTGCTGCCGATGATCGCGCCGGGTGTCGCCGTCGGCGGCCTGATCGGGTTCGTCATCTCCTTCGACGAGGTGGTGGTCGCCACCTATCTCACCACCGCAGAGCAGCGGACCCTGCCGCGCATGATCTTCAGCGGCGTGCGCGAATCCATCAGCCCGGCGATTGCCGCGGCGGCGGTCCTGCTCGTGCTGTCCTCGGCCGTGATCCTGCTGGCGACCGTCTATCTGCAAAATGTCAGGTCGAGGCGAATGGGAGCGGCGAATGGCAGAGCCTGAGACATATCGGGGTGTCGCGTATCCCTGGCATTGCGATGCGATGGGCCACATGAACACGCAGTTCTACAGCGCGCTCTTCGACGGCGCGACCCTGCATGCGCTGAGCCTTCTGGCATCCTCCGACGAGCTCGCCGCAGCGGGCCTCGGCTGGGCCGACGTCCGGCAATTGATCGAATACAAGGACGAAGTGAGGTCCGGCACGCTGCTCATCGTGCGGACCTCGTTCATCCGCTGCGGACGAACCTCGATCTCGTACCGGCACGAGCTCGCCGGCGCCGAAACGAAAATCGTTCATGCGACCAGCGAGCAGACCACGGTCCTGTTCGACCTTGAGCGGCGCAAGGCGACGGAGTTGGGCACGCTGATGCGGGAGGCGTTCGAGCGGCTGGCTGAGGGTTCGCCAGCATCATGAAGCATGCCTGGATATGTCGGTTATGAACTCGCCCGTGCGCGCGGCGATCAGCTCCTTGTCGGCATCGAGCGTCGCCACGTGGTAGGACTTCTCCAGCCACAGCATCCTGAGATCGACCGCCTGCACCCGCTCGGCGATCAGCCGAGCGTTGGCGGGCGGCACGACGTGATCCTCGCGTGACTGGATGACCAGGGTCGGACAGGTGATCCGATGCAAAAGGTCTCCGGTCGCCGCGAGCAGGATGTAGACTTCCCTGATGCAGCGGACCGGCACTTCCGCATAGGCGAGCTCCACCGGCCCCTGCAGCTTGATGTCGGAGCCGATTCCGGGAACGCGCGCCGGCGCCGCCCGGTTCATGACCAGCTCCGCCATGCCGCCATCGAGGATGCCGGCGGCCGCGTTGATCGGGACGATGCCTTCGACGATCCCGGGAAAGCGGGCGGCAAGGTTGAGCGTCAGCCCACCGCCCATCGACAGGCCGGCGACATAGACACGCTTCCTTTGTTTTGCGAGCTCGTGCATGGCATCCTCGGCGGAGCCGAGCCAGTCCAGATATCCCGTCTTTTCCATGTCGTCCGGCGAGGTGCCGTGACCGGCGAGCCGCGGGCCGCTGACGGTGAAGCCGAACGTTCGGTTGAGCTCCTCGCCGATGAAGCGCAGGCTTTGCGTCGATCCGGTGAAGCCGTGCAGCAGGAGCACGGCGCGGTCGTCGCCTTCGAAGAAGAACGGCTCCGCGCCCGGCAGGATGTTGGCCATGTCGAATTCCCTCCCCGTGAAAAGTCTCAACGTTGGCTGCGCGCGGCATAGGCGATCGCCGCGATTGCGATGATGGAGCCCTGGATCATCAGCTTGGCCGGTTCGCCGAGGCCGAGGCTGGTCAGCAGGTTGAAGGTGAAGGTGAGCATGAACGCCGCCACCGTCGGCCCGAGCACGCCGCCCTTGCCCGAGCCGAAGGTGACGCCGCCGAGGATCACCGCGGCCAGCGAGTTGAGCGCGAGGTCGCGCCCGATATCCATGCTGCCGACCCCGACGAAGCCGATCAGTAGGAAGGCGCTGAACACGGCAAAGAGGCTCGACATGATGTGGACGATGGTCACCACCCGCACGTAGGGAATGCCGGACACCCACGCGGCACGCGGGTTCGCGCCGATGGCGTCGACATAACGTCCGAACACCGAAAGCCGCAGGAAGACGATCGCCGGGATCAGCAGTGCCAGCCAGACCAGCAGCGCGATCGGGAAGACGCCGATGCGCGCCTGTCCGAGGAAGCGGATGATCTCGGGCGCGTCGCTGGGCGCCCGGTACTGGCTGAGCGAGATCACCACGCCGCTCAGCACCATGGCCATGGCGAGCGTGACGATCACCGAGGATGCGCGCAGGATGGTGATGAAGAATGCGTTGAGCAGGCCGACCGCCAGCCCGAACGCCAGGCAGATCACGATCAGCCATGGCTCCGAAAACGGCAGGATGCCGCTGGTGAGGATGTAGCTGACGCAGACCACCACGCCGCCGATCGACAGGTCGAGCGACAGCACCCGCATCGAGATCGACTGGCCGATCACGGCGATACCCAGCGGGGCGGCCTGGCGCACGATGAGGAGCAGCAGCAGCGGCGAGAGCAGCGCCGGCCGGGCGAAGTAGGCGACGATCAGCAGCAGCGCCGTGCCCGCATAGGCAAACGGCAGGCTGAGCACGAAGGCGCCTGCGGCGCGCAGGCGATTTCTGGCTGGCGAGGCAGCCTCGGCTGCAAGCGTGCTCATGCGCCGATCATCTTGCGCGGTTGCAGGCTGACGGCCGCCAGCAGCAGCACGCCGGTCGACGCCGCCCGGATGAAGGGCGATACGCCGATCAGATTCATGCCGTTCGCCATCAGCCCCATGGTGATGGTGCCGGCGACGACGCCCGCGACGCTGCCAACGCCGCCGGCCAGCTGGACGCCGCCAAGCGCGATCACGGTGACCGATTCCAGCGCGAGCGAAGCACCCATGATCGCATCGGCCGAAGACACCCGTCCGGCAAGAAAGATGCCGGCCATCACCGCAGCCAGCGAGCAAAGCACATAGCAGGCAATCTGATGGGTTATCACCACAACGCCGTTGCGGGCGGCGTTCTGGGCATTGGCCCCGATGGCGAAGATGCGGATGCCGAAACGCGTCCGCTTCAGAAGCAGCGACGTCGCGGCGATGAAGAACACGCACCAGAAGAAGGCCGCGGGAAAGCCGAGAAAGGAGAAGGTGGCCAGCGCTTCCAGATAATCGGGAACCTCGCCGCCCGGCACGGGCAGGAGCAGCAGCGCAAGCCCCTGGATGATGGTCATGGTGGCGAGCGTCATGACCAGCGGGTGCACGCGAAACAGCGCCGCCCCAAAACCGTTGACGACCCCGACCGCAAGTCCCGCCAATAGCGCAACCGGCACCGCCAGCGCCGGATCGACGGTGACGAGGATGGCCGTGGTCAGGCTGAGCACCGAGCCCACCGACAGATCGACACCGCCGCTGACCGCGACGACCAGTTGGCCGAGCGAAACGATGAGAAGCGCGGTCACCTGGCTGTTCACGTTGGCGAAGTTCTGCAGGCTGAGGAAGCTTGGCGACGCAAGCCCCAGAACGGCGAACAGAACCACCGGCAAGCCGAGTGCTACGATGCTCAGGCCCGAGCGTCCCGTACGCATCCTGACCAGGGGAATCATGCGGCGATCTCCGCGGCCGGGCGCCGCGCAGCACCGCCGAGCGCGGCGTGCATGACTTGCTCCTCCCTGGCCGACGCACCTTCGAACTCGGCAACCAATGCGCCGGCGCGAACCACCAGAATGCGGTCGCAAAGGCCAAGAACCTCGGTGAGCTCGCTGGAGGTGATGAGGACGGCGCCGCCCCCATTCGCGAACTCCCGCAGCAAGGCGTAGATCTCGGCTTTCGCGCCGACATCCACGCCGCGCGTCGGTTCCTCGATGAACAGCACGTCGACGCCCGCGGCCAGCCAGCGGCCGAGCATCACCTTCTGCTGGTTGCCGCCCGACAGCGATCCGACGACCTGCCCGGGGCCCGATGCGGCCTGCACGCGCATCCGTTCGAGCAGCGACCGGATGCGGGCCAGGCGAAAACGCGCCCGCGACCAGACCGATCGCCCGCGCATGCTGCCGAGCGCCATGTTCTCCACGATCGAGAGCGGCAGGTACAGCCCTTCCGCCTTGCGGTCTTCCGGCGCGAACCCGATGCCCGCCGCGGTCGCCGACACGATCGTCGGCCTGACGGCAAACGTTTCCCCGCCGCCGGCGGCATGCTTGCGCACCTCGCCGGCAAGCGGCGCCTCGATGCCCGCGATGGCCCGGATGATAGCCCGCTGGCCCTGCCCCTCCAGCCCGGCCAGACCGAGGATTTCTCCCCGTGCCAGCGAGAAGGAGACGACCGGCGGCTGCGCCGCCGTCTGGAGGCCGGCGATCGCGAGAGCCGGCCTTGCCGGAAAGGCCGTCGCGGGACGCGGGGGGTAAAGCTGTCCCAGCGTGCGCCCCACCATGAGCGAGACCAACTGGTCGCGGTCGAGCTCGCCCACCGGCCGCGTGGCGATATGACGGCCGTCCTTCAGGACCGAGACCGTGTCGCAGAAGCGAAATATCTCATCGAGCCGGTGGCTGATGTAGAAGATCAGCTTTCCCGCCGCCCGCATCGACCGAATGAGCCCGGCGAGCTTTTCCACCTCCGGCGCATTGAGCGCGGCTGTGGGTTCATCGAGGATGAAGATGCGCGCATCCGCCGAGATGCCTTTGGCGATCTCGACCAGTTGCTGCTCGCCGACGGAGAGCTCGCCGCAATAGGCGCCTTCGGAAACCGGGCTGCCGAGACGGTCGAGCGCCGACCGAGCGGCCTGCCGCATCGCGGCCCTGTCGATCAGCCCGTGGCGGCGCGGCTCGCGCCCCAGGAACATGTTCTCGGCGACCGTCAGATTGGGCAGCAGGGTGAGTTCTTGAAAGATCGTCGAGACGCCGAGGCTGCGTGCCTCATGCGAAGTCCTTAGCTCGACACGGCGTCCCGACAGCCTGACCTCGCCTTCATCCGGGCGATGGATGCCTGCCAGCAGGTTCATCAGGGTCGATTTGCCCGCCCCGTTCTCGCCGGTGACGGCGTGGACGGTGCCGGCATGTCCCTCGATCGAGACCGCAGCCAGGGCCTCGGTCGAACCGAACCGCTTGGTCACCTTCTCGAAGGCGACCAGCGGTCCGCCCTCCCCCGCGCGCTCGCGCGCGGGGTCATTGTCGGCTGCACTGTTCATTGCCGGGATGCGTCGGGATCAGCGCTTGAACATCGTCTGGATTTCAGCCTCGGGCAGGGTCGAAGGGACCCAGAACGAGTCGTTCAGGTCGGCCCGGTAGAAATCCTTGAGCGTCTCGTTGGAGATCGGCGCCGGGTCCGAATAGTAGGATTTGTGCAGCGACTTGCCTTCGAGCAGCGCAACCGTGGCGCGCACCAGCGAGGGGCCGATGCCTGGCACGTAGACCGGCGCGATGCTGTCGAGCTGGTTTTCGCTCCAGATGCGGAAGAAGCCGTTGTTCGCCTCGCCGGTCATCGGCACCAGCTCCTTGCCGGTATCCTTGAACACGTCCACGCAGGCGCGTGTCATGTCGGCGCCGGAAAACCAGATTGCATCGACCGGCTGGCCCGACAGCACCAAATTCTCGCAGAGCTGCTTGCCCTTGGTGTAGTTCCAGTCGCCGAACACCTCGGCACCGATCTGGATCTCGCTCCCCTGCAACGCCTTTACAAGGCCATCGTAACGCAGCGTCTCCTCGACCACGCCGGCGATGCCGCGGAACACCCAGATGGTGCCCTTGCCTGCGAGCTTCTGCTTCAGCCACTCGCCGCCGGCCTTGCCGAAAGCCTCGCCGCCAAGATTGATCTCGACCGCTGAGGCGAGCAGGCCGTTCGTCGACCCGTAGGTCACGACCAGGATGCCCGCATCCACGGCCGCCTGGATCTGCTTCTGCACGGTCGGCGGCGCCATCGGCGCCACGATGATCGCGTCCACCTTGCGCGCGATCAGGTCCTCGAGGTCGGCGACCTGCTTGGTCGTCTGCCACCCGGCCTCGGTGAAAATGAACTCCTTGATGTTGCCGTTCTGGCCCGCGGCGAACTTCGTCTCGTGGATCATCTGCACGATCCAGGTATTGCCGAGGCCCGGAAACGACATGCCGATCGTCCACGGGCCGTCCTTCTTGTATTTGTCGGGCGGGGTCATCTCGTCGGATGTGGGCGCAAGCTGCCCCGCCGGCAGAAGCTCCACCTCCTGCGCATGTCCCGTCGCGGCCCACGCCGCGCCCAGAAGCAATGCGAAGGCGCAGGTTCTCAGTGTTTTCATCGAATTTTCCTCCCCCAGGCCGAAGCTCTCGACTGGGCGCAAGTCATCACACTCACCCGAGTTTATCAAGGTGCTTGATAAACTATTATCCGGATGGCATTGATGCTGCGGCTTCGCTATGCGCGAATGATCGAGCGCAGGCAAAAAGCGCCTTCGAACGCGGGCTGCCGGGATGAAAGCGAAGTCGCAACTCAAGGACGGGGCGGGCCCGCGGCACAATGAGCGCCTCGTGCTGACATGCCTGCGCCGCGCGGGCGCGGCATCCAAGCCCGATCTGGCCAGGGATGTGGCGCTGACGCCGCAGGCCGTCCATGCCATCGTCGATGGGCTTGTCGGCGCCGGACTGGTCGAGGCTGGCGGCCGGCGCGAGGGCCTGATCGGCCACCCTTCAACCCTCTATTCGATCCGGCCGGGAGGCGCCTTTGCGATCGGCATCGAGATCGGCTCGCGCAGATTGGAAACGGCGCTGATAAATTTCGCCGGCCAGATGATCTACCGTGGCCAGGTCATGTATCCGAAGCTCGATGCGGCGAATTTGATCGAGCCCACGCTCTCGGCAATCGAGGCAGCACTTGCCCATGCGCGCTCCACCGGCATCGACCCCGCGCGTATCGCCGGCGCCGGCATCGTGGCGGCGGGCGAAATCGATGCAGGCCTGGCGGCAACGCTTGCATCGGCCTTGCAGCGGCGAGGCGGCGTTCGCATGCCAGTCCATCTCGAAAGGCATGTCGTCGCCGAGGCGTTGTTTCTCTCGACGTTCTCGCCGGTGCCCCTACCGCCCGCATGCCTGTTCATCACCTTGGGTGTGACCGTCGACGGTTGCCTGATGCTTGACGGCACGGTGCGGGACGTGCGCTCCGCGCAGCGCAACCGATTTCGCCTGCTTCCGGTCTCCGCGACCGAGACGCTCGGGGACGTGGTCGGCCTGGCCAATCTTGCAGCCCGGCTCCAGGCGGATGAAATCCTGGACCTGTCCGCCGAGTCGTTCTTCCGGGCAACGCAAGCTGACCCGCCGGCCTTTGAGGCCTGGCTGGACGACTCGGCGACCGCGCTCGCAACGGCAATCGCGGCTGCACATTCGATCCACCTGCTGGATCAGGTGTTCATCAATGTCGCATCGCCCCTCTCCCCCGGTGACATGCTGCTCGAAAGGATCCGCGCAAGGCTTCACGACCGGGCGCGTGGCGGCATCGAGTACCCGGCCATTCATCGTGTCATGCCGCCGGGCTCGTCGGCGCTGCCGGCCGGCACGATCGCGCTGCATGAGCTTTATGCTCCCGGCGGCAGGACCGGGCATCGCACGCCGCTCGCCAGCTAGGGCGCTTTCCGGCAGGCTCATCGGCGACGCACGCCGGCAGCGAACTCAAAACGAAAACACCCCGCGCCCAATCTGAAAATTCGCGCTGGTGTTCCCAAGCCAGCGGAGCATATTGTCCCTGGGGAAGGAGGACATGGATATGGTCGTGAGGGAGGAGAGCTTTGCGATTCCCGCGCAGGACGGCGCCGCCATTCCAGTGCACCGCTGGCAAAAAAGTTTCGGCGCACGCGCCGTGGTGGTGATCTCACATGGGCTTGCCGAACATGCCCTGCGCTATCGCCCCGTGGCGCTGCTGCTCGCCGAAAAGGATTACGCCGTCTACGCCAACGACCATCGCGGCCACGGCTTCGCGGTGACCAGGCCGCATTTGCTGGGCGAGTTCGGCGAAGGCGGTTTTGCAGCCCTGGTGGAGGACATGAAGCACGTCATCTTCCTGGCTGCGAGCGAACACCCGGGCGCTCCGATTTTCCTGCTCGGCCACAGCATGGGATCATACGCCGCCCAGCTTTACATCCTCGAAAACAGCGCCAACCTGGCCGGCGTGGCCCTGACCGGCGGGTCAGCCATGGACCTTCGTTGTCGTGGCCTGGTTGCGGACGGCCTCATGAGCATGGTGCAGGACGACCGCCAGGCCACGGCCACCGCACCCGACTTCGCCTGGCTGAGCCGCGATCGTGCGGTGGTCAAGGCCTATCTGGATGACCCGCTTTGCGGATTTGCGCCGTCGAGCGCGACGCTGAAGAGCCTCTTCGTCGTTGCCCCGCGGCTGGGCGATTCGAACCAGTTGCACGGCATCCGCAAGGACCTGCCTCTCTACATGTTCACCGGCGAACTGGACCCGATAAACGGCTTCGTTCGCTATTTCGAAGCCCTGCTGGAACGCTACCGGTTCGTCGGGCTGAAGAACGTCAGCGCGCGCGTCTACCGGGATGGCGCGCGGCACGAAATGCTGAACGAGCTGAACCGGAGCGAAGTCGTTGACGATCTGGTTCGCTGGATCGAGGCAAACCGGGCGGAACGGGAGGCAGGCCAGTCCGCGCAATGCACGCTTGCCCAAACCCGCCGACGTCAAACCTCGCCAGTGCCCCGGTTGTACGCCTAGCTGGTGGAACCGCCCGCCGGGGAAGCCAACCCGAACGACGCCGGCAGGACCCGCCCCACAGCCGTTGTAATCCTGCCGCAGTTTACTTGCACATTGCTGTTGAATGGCAGAGTCGCGATTGACTCGCCGGGGTGGCGATAGGCTATCAGCATGGGCTGGGCCTGCAGTTTGGGGAGCTTTCAAGTGAATCGTCGTGACTTTCTGGCCATGGCGGGCGTGGCCGGCGTGGTCGGCTTCCGGCCGATCGCCGCCAATGCGGACGTTCCTTTGCCCTACGACCGGGCGGCCATGCCGCCTTTCGACGACAAGAAGACGTTCATCGAGTGGATGGTGGCGAACCGCGGCGAGGACCCGAAATTCCTCGCCAAGCGCTTCGAGCGCTTCCAGGTGATGGTCGCCAACAGGGACGTGCTCGACGATCGCAACAAGCGGGCCTTCCTGTTCACGCCGCGCGAGGAGTTCGTGCTCGAGCAGAACCTCGGCCGCGCCTATGACCACGCCTTCCTCGACATCGGTTACGGCGTGACCATTTCCGGCCCGCACCTCGTCGGCCGCATGACCACCTCGATCGACGTGCAGTTCGGCGAGTCGGTGCTCGAGATCGGCACCGGCTCGGGCTACCAGTCGGCCTATCTCGCCAACCTGACCGACAAGGTTTTCACGATCGAGATCATCAAGCCGCTGGCCGAGCGCACCCGCGGTTTCTATGACGGCCTGATCAAGCGCGCCTACACCGAGTACGGCGCCATCACGAGCAAGCACGCCGACGGCTATTATGGCTGGGAGGGCGTGGGCGAGTTCGACAAGATCATCGTGACCTGCGGCATCGACCACATCCCGCCCTCGCTGCTGCAGCAGTTGAAGCCGAACGGCATCATGGTCATCCCCGTCGGCCCGCCCGGCGCGCAGCACGTGCTGAAGGTGATCAAGGAGCAGAACGCCGACGGCACGTTCAACATCGTCCGCTCCGACATCTACAACGGCAAGATCGTTCCCTTCGTGCCGTTCACCAAGCTCGAAGGCGACGAGATCGTCGGCACGCATGACGGGTGAACCAGTCCATGTGACGAAGAAATGGCAGGCGCCGGGAATCCTTCCTGGCGCCGCTTTTGTATTTGAGCGGCGGAGCGTGCTGGAGACCGCCGGAATCCGTCAGTGCCAAGGCCCCTCACCCTTACCCTCTCCCCGCAACGCGGGGAGAGGGGGTTCTGAAACCCTGGCGCCAACGATGACGCCCCCCTCTCCCGGTTCTTCACGGGGAGAGGGTAAGGGTGAGGGGCAGCGCCGGCATCAACCGAAAGGCAGGACGCGGTAGGAATTATGGACGCCACCACCTCCCCGCTTCGCCTCTCCACGCTGGAAACGCCGCGGCTCGCGCATTTCCTGGCGATCGGCCTGATCGCCGGCGCGATCATCGCGCTGCAGATCGCCATCATGCGGGTCTTCGCCGTCGGCAGCTGGACGCATTTCGGCTCGCTCGTGGTCAGCCTCGCAATGCTCGGCTTCTCCCTGTCGAGCGTCGTCATCTTCGCCGCGAAAGACTGGTTCGACCGCCACTGGCAGGCGGCAGCCTCCGTCTCGCTGATCCTGCTCGGGCCGCTTGCGGTGGCGTCCAACCTGATCGCGCAGACGCTGCCGTTCAACGCCATCTTCCTCGTTGCCGACCCTGAGCAGAAGTGGCGCCTGCTCGCCAATTTCCTGCTCTACCTCCTGCCTTTCCTGTCGGGCGCCTTCTTCCTCGGCATCGTCTTCCTGAAGAGCAGGACGGCGTTCGGCCGTATCTACTTCGCCGATTTGACCGGCTCGGGCCTGGTCGGCCTGGTCGTGCTCGGCTCGATGTATGTCTTTGCGCCGGAGACGATCATCAGCGTGCCGTTGGTCATGTGGGCGGTGGGCTCGGTCCTCTGGTTCATGGCTTTCCAGCAGGTGCGCAGCGCAATCGCCGTGGCGCTGGTCGGCGCCCTGTCGATCGCGGCCTATCTGCTGCTGCCGGGCGCGACCGGCATCCCCGACATCGCGGTATCGCAATACAAGGGCGTCGCCTACGCCCGCAATTTCCCGGATTCAAAACGCATCTATCGCGACATCTCGCCCTTCGGCGATCTGCAGATCTACTCCAGCTCCTACATGCATTTCGCGCCGGGCCTCTCCGACAACGCCGCCTTCGCGATCCCGAAGATCCCGCCCAACACCTATGTCGGCATGTATCGCGACGGCGACGGGCCGGAAGGCATCATGCGCGACCTGGCAGCGGCGGACGAGATCTATTTCCGCTATCTCCCGATGCATTATCCCTATGTCATCAAGGAGCAGCCGAAAACCTTCGTGGTGCAGTTCGGCGGCGGCATCTCGACCCAGGCAGCGCTGCATGCCGGCTCCGAGACGGTGACGGTGGCCGAGGGCAATCCGGCGGTGCTCGAGGCCTTCCGCGATCCGCGCCTTGCCGACGTCACCGCGAACGTGCTCTCCGATCCGCGCATCAAGGTGATCGACTATGACGGCCGCCTCTATCTGGCGCGCACCGACGAGCGCTATGACGTCATCGATCTGAGCCTCGCCGACAGCGTCGGGCTCTCCAATCCCGGCGGCTTCGCCATCTCGGAGAAATACGCCTACACGCGCGAGGCGATGCTGAGCTACATGCACGCTCTCGCCGATGGCGGCGTGCTGTCGGTGACCTTGTGGAACAAGGAAGAGCCGCCGAAATCGGTGCTCAAGCTTTATGCAACCGTTGCCGAAGCCGCCAAGACCTTCGACCCGGCGGGTGCGGCCAACTCGATCTTCGCTGCCTCGAGCTATCTCTCGACCACGACGGTCCTGTTCAAGCGCGGCGGCTTCAGCGCGCAGGAGATCGACACGTTGCGCAAGCACACGCGCTCGATGTCGTGGGACGACATCTATTACCCGGGCATGGAGTTCGACGGCGCCGGCAGCCAGCGCATCCTGGACGAGTATCGCGCGTCGATCTTCGGCACCGGCGAAGCCATTGCGGAGGAAGCAGGCGCGCCGGACGGCGGCGCCCCCGTCAATCCCGATTGCGATCCGACGGCGCCCAGCGATCCGACGCTTGATATCTGCAGCGAAGATGCCGGCGAGACAGGGCCGAGCGTGCTGCCGGCGACTGCACTCGCGCGGCTCGCCTGGCATTATTTGATGACCGGCGGCTGGCCGGCGATCGCCGACCAATACGTCTTCGACACGCGGCCGCTGACCAACGACCAGCCCTACTTCGCCGCTTATGTGAAGACGGGCGACCTGACCTCGACGCTCGACCGCCTCGACATCTTCCAGGACGATTGGGGCTACCTGCTGCTCTGGGCAACGCTGGGCGTCGCCTGCATCACCGCCGCCTCGCTGGTGCTTCTGCCGATGATCTTCGGCTGGCGCATCGTCTTCTCGCGCGCGCAGGGCAAGCTCGGAACCATCCTCTATTTCGCCTGTCTCGGCGCCGGCTACATCATGGTCGAGGTCGGGCTGATCAGCCGCTTCACCCTGACGCTGGCCAACCCGACCGTCTCGGCCTCGGTGCTGATTTCCTCGATGCTCGTCTTTTCCGGCCTCGGCAGCCTCTATGCCGAGCGCATCTTCGAGCGCGCCCGCATGCGCCTGCCGGTGGTGTTCCTGATGATCGCCGCGCTGCTGCTGATCTACGGCTTCTGGCTGGCGCCGGTGCTGGACTGGATCGGCGCCTACCCATACTGGCTACGCCTGCTCCTGTGCTTCGTGCTGGTGGCGCCGCCGGCCTTCCTGATGGGCATGCCGATGGCAACCGCCATGACCTGGCTGGCGCGGCTCGACAAGGAGCACATGTTCGTCTGGGCCTGGGGCATCAACGGCTGCTTCTCCGTGATCGGATCGGCCGCCGTGCCGATCATCGCCACCAGCTTCGGCCTCAGCGCCGTGCTGATGTGGTCGGCCATCGCCTATCTCATCGCCATCCCCGCCTTCTTTGCCGTCCTGATGCCAGGCCGCACACCCCTCGGCCGGCTGGCGCCTGCCTGATGCCGAACCGGCGCGCCGTCGTCGCCGGCCTGCTGGGAGCAGCGCTCCCGCTGCCGGCTGGCGCGGCCAAGAAAGCCGCACGCACGATCGTGCCATTCGACAACACGCCCTTTCCTTATCGCGGCATGCTGCCGGACGGCTCGAAACCGTTCCTCGATGTCGAGCGCAATGGCCGGCGCGGCCACACCTCGCCGCGCGGTGGCATCTACTGGGAAGACGAAACCTATTCCGACAGGAGCGTGCTGCTCGCCGTGCCCAAAGGTTTCGACGCGAGCCGGCCCGCGGCGATCGTCGTCTTCTTCCACGGCAACAGCGCCACGCTGAAGCGCGAGGTGGTGGAGCGCCAGCGTGTCGTCGCCCAGTTCGAAGCCTCGGGCATCAACGGCGTCCTTGTCGCCCCCCAATTCGCCGTCAACGCGCTGGATTCCAGCGCCGGCAGTTTTTGGACGCCGGGCGTCTTCAAGCGCTTCATGGCCGAGGCCGCCGAGCAGCTTGCGGCGCTGACCGGCATTGCCGCCGGAAGCTTCGATCGACTGCCGATCGTGATTGCCGCCTATAGCGGCGGTTACAATCCGGCCGCCTATACGCTGCGTGGCGGCGGGGTCGACCGGCGGCTGGCCGGCGTGATCCTGCTCGACGCGCTGTTCGGCGAGGTGCCGATGTTCTCCCGCTGGATCCTGGATCACGCGGGGGCAGCGTTTTTCCTCAACGCCTATGGCGAGTCTTCAGCTCCGGGCAGCAAGGAATTGTTACGGCAGCTTGGCGGGCTGGACGTCGCGACCGATCCGCCCCGTGAGCTCACGCCCGGCATGATCGCCTTCATCCGCTCGCACTCGGCGCACGACACCTTCGTCACCAATGCCTTCGTGCGCAACCCCCTGCAATGGTGCTTGAGCCGGGTTTCCGGTTTCTGATTACGCAGCGATCCTTCGCGCCCCCCTCTGGCCTGCCGGCCATCTCCCCCACGAGGGGGGAGATCGGTCGGCCGCTCTACTTTCGCCAGCCCGCAACGCTGGCGATTAGCGAAAGTAGTGACGACGGCCAATCTCCCCCCTCGTGAGGGCTTTGCACGGAAGCTGAGCGATGATTCCGTTTGAGTTGAAGCGGGAGATGATTCGCATGGTCGATCGTGTGGTTGGTCAACTTAGCCTTGCGGACGGGCTTGCC
>Ga0164290_1001020_pt1 | contig 58469 bp, 47 predicted proteins | sample Micstemetagenome_FD_108782 | JGI IMG/M metagenome (GOLD analysis project Ga0164290, IMG submission 108782) | Contaminated culture microbial community from soil near Moab, Utah, USA - Microcoleus steenstrupii SON62 (Illumina Assembly) | ecosystem: Environmental > Terrestrial > Soil > Soil crust...
TTCCTGCCTTTCCCTTATCCGTCATCCCGGCGCAGGCCGGGATCTCGCCGGTGCGGCAAACCGATAGGGTGAGATCCCGGCCTTCGCCGGGATGACGATAAAGTTGAGGGCAACTACCGGTCGCTTCCGGACTTTGCGAGTTACAGTCCTCCCTGTCGCGTAGCGATGGGGAGGTGGCAGCGCGAAGCGCTGACGGAGGGGCTTTGGCGCCGGCGTCGCGGCCCCTCCACCACCGCTTCGCGGCGGTCCCCCTCCCCATGGCTCCGCCACAGGGAGGATATCAGGTCCGCAATCGGTCGTTGGCGGCCATAGCGGCCAACGATCGTTATGATGGCAAATGCCTAGCCCCGCTTGCCGGTGATCCGGCTGATTTCCTTCGCCACCATCGCCTCGACCAGCGCGGGCAGGTTGGCGTCGAGCCATTCTTTCAGCATCGGGCGCAGCGCGTCGAGCACGACCTCTTCCATCGTGCGGCCCCCGGCGGCGGGGGCGGCGGTGGTCGCGGCGGCGACCGCGGGCGCGACCACGGCGGTCAGCGCCTCGAGCGACTGGCGCGCGGCGTCGGCGCTTGCTTCGGACACCAGTTCGTCGCTGTCGGCGGCGTCAGCATCGGCGCGATCATCGCGATCCTGCAGGTCGAGGATGTCGTCGGCTTCGGGGACGCGAATCTCGCGCGCGGCGCCGGGCGCCTCGTCGCGGGCGATGACGCGCCGAATCGACGACAAAATGTCTTCCATCGACGGTTCCCGCGACATATCGCCCATATAGACCCCCTAAACCATCGCGCTTACCGGATGGTTAACGCTTCCCTTACCGATCGGGGGCGTATTTTGCCAAGCCTTATTGTGGCGCAGGCGCGGGCGGGCCTTCGGGAACGGCGGCGTCGGCGGCGGGCACCGCGCGCGTGTCGGTCGCGACCTGCTGCGGTTCGGGATCGTCGGCCCAGTCCCAGAGCTGACCCTTCACCCGGCGATAATTGACCTCGGGATCGTAGAGCGCGCCGCCCTCGATCCCCAGGTCGCGCGCCTCCGCCTTGCCCATCGCGGCGAGGAGCGAGAAGGCGGCGACGTAGGAATTGCGCTGCGCCGAGACGAGCTGGACCTGCGTGTTCAGATATTCCTGTTCGGCGTTCAGAATGTCGAGGATCGAGCGCGTGCCGACGCTGTTCTCGGCGCGCACGCCCTCGAGCGAGAGCGCGTTCGCGCCGACCGCCTGCCGCGTCGCGGCGATGATGCGCTCGTTCGCCTGCCACGCGGCATAGGCGCCGCGCGTCTGGGCGATCACGCCGCGTTCGACCTCGACATATTGTTCGATCGCCTGGCTGCTGCGCGACTGAGCCTGCCGCACCTGCGCCGAGCGGCGGCCGCCGGTGAAGATCGGCAAGGTGACCTCGACCCCCGCCGCCGCGCTCGATGTTTCCTGCGTCAGGCTGACGCCGGGGACGCCGCTGTTCAGCGAGCCGAGGAAATTATTGTAACCGCCGCTGAGGATCGCCGACACCTTGGGCGCGCGGCTCGACCTGGCGGTGCCGATGTCGGCGCGCGACGCCTTGACCTGCTCACTCGCGGCCTCGATGTCGGGGTTGCTGTCGAGCGCGATCGCGACCGCCTCTTCGGCGGTGGCGGGCAGGTTGGGGAGCGGGGGCGGCGGCTCGAGATCGACCGGCGCTTCGCCGACGAGGCGGATATAGGCTTCGCGGCTGGCGATCAGATTGGCTTCGGCGGTCCTGAGGTCGCCCTCGGCGAGCGCCAGCCGCGCCTCCGACTGCGCGACGTCGGTGCGGGTGAGGTCGCCGATTTCAAAGCGGTCGCTCGTCGCCTGCAAATTGGTGCGCAGCACCGCGACATTTTTCTGGTTGAGCTGGACGATCGCCTGGTCGCGGATGACGTCCATATAGGCGCCGACGACCTGCGAAAAAATGCTCGCCTCGGTCGCGCGCAGATTGGCCTGCCCCGCCTCGACGCGATGTTTCGCCGCGCGCACCGCGTTGCGCACCGCGCCGCCCTGATAGATCGGGACGCTCAGCCGTCCGCCCATCGTAATCGAGCGCGCGGGCGAGCTGAAATTATTGCCGGGGATGATCAGATTTTCTTCATAGCTTGCCTGCGTGCCGATTTCGGGCAGGCCGAAGCTTTTTTCGATCGGGACATTTTCGTCGGTCGCACGCTGGCCCGCGCGCGCCGCGGTCAGCGTCGGGTTGTTTTCATACGCCTTGGCGAGCGCCCCCTGCAGGGTTTCGGCCTCCGCCGCCATCGGCAGCATCAGCGCGCTCGCGGCGAGGCCGGCAAGCCAGCGGGCACGACGAGGGGACGGTTTCTTGTCGCTATCGGTCATCGTGATGTCAGCCTGAAACAAGGAGGGGGAGGGGCGGCTCAGAAGCGGAAGCCGGTTGGCGCGGCGAAGCCGGGCAGCGGCGCGACGTCCATGTCGGCAAAGCTGCGCAGCGCGACCACGCCGCCCGCCTTGACGCCTTGAACAAGCCGCGTGACCGCGCCCTCGCGCCGCGCGGCGACGATGCGGCCGCCCTCGGCGAGCTGCGCGGCGAGCGCGTCGGGCAGGATTTCGATCGCGCCGTCGATGATGATGCGGTCATAGGGGGCGGCGTCGGGCGCGCCCGCGGCGAGCGGCCCCTCGATCCAGCGGACGTTCGCGTCGGCGGTCGCCGGTTTTGCGATCGCGACCAGCGCGGGCGCTTCCTCGACCGCATGAACTTCGGCGCCGAGGGCCGCGAGCAGCGCCGCGGTATAGCCGGTCGCGCCGCCGACGAGCAGCACGCGCATTCCCGGACGGATGGCGGCGGCGACAAGCATCCGCCCGGTGACGAGCGGGGGATTGAGCATCCGTCCGTCGCCCAGCGCGATCGCGCGGTCCATATAGGCGACGCTGGAAAGCGCCGCGGGCACATGCGCCTCGCGCGGCACCGCGCCCATCGCCGTCACGACCGCGGGGTCGATGACGTCGTTTGTCCTGAGTTGGCTGTCGATCATGGCGGCGCGCATCTCCGCCGCGGTGATTTCGCTAAACCTGGTCGCCATCAGCCTTGTTCCGATTCCCTGGAGCCTTGATCCTTTGCGCCCGCTCTAGCCGAAGCGATGCTGTATTGCAACAATAATACAGCACGGCGGTCCGCTGCCGCGCGCATAGCCCGGCGGAGGGGATGCGCCAACCCCGCATCGCGCTGCGGCGGGCGCAAGACGATCGGCCCAACAATCGGATTGCCAGTGCCGGGCGAAACGGCTAGGGGCGCTCACTCCACGCATATCATGCGCCTGAGGCCCGATGGCGGAGTGGTGACGCAGCGGACTGCAAATCCGTATACGCCGGTTCGATTCCGGCTCGGGCCTCCAACATCATTCACCGTGATTTCCGGCTTGTCGCCCGCCTGACGGCGCGGCGACCCTATGCGTTTTTCCGTGGTCGCCGCCGGGAGCGCGGCCGTGCCGCGCCTGTCATCGCTTTGACCATGAACTGCCGCGCGACTGTCTCCGAACTGACGGCTCGGTGTCAGAATGCTCGACTAGCTGCCGCGCACCGAAGCTTGTCAAAGGGGTCTGTCACCATGTCGTTTTCCAGCCGCCATTTCCTTGTCGTCGGGGCCAGCCTCGCCGCGATTGCCGCCACGTCGCCGGCGATCGCCGCCGATGCGGCCGATGCGGCCGAAGCCGACACCATCGTCGTCACCGGAACGCGCGCCACCTACAATAATGCCGCGGCGACCGAAACGATGATCGCCGAGCAGCCGCCGCTCGTCTCGGTGCTGGGCGTCATCGACACGCTGCCCGGCGTGCAGGTGCAGGAAGGCGACGCCTTCGGCTTCGACGACTGGTCGACCACCGTGGCTGTGCGCGGCTTTCAGACCAATTTGAACCAGCAACAGGTCGGCATCACCGTCGACGGGCTGCCCAACGGCGGGTCGGGTTATGGCGGCGGGTCGAAGGCCAACCGCTTCATCGACACGATGAACCTGCGCACCGTCGAAGTGTCGCAGGGGACGGCCGACATCGGCTCTTTGTCGAACGAAGCGCTCGGCGGCACGCTCAACTTCGTGACATCGGACCCCTTGGAGGAAATGCGGCTGCGCGTGTCCGGCTCGGTCGGCGATTTCGAGGCGAGCCGCATCTACGCCCGGTTCGATACGGGTTCGATTCTGGGCGGGCAGGCGCGCGCCTGGTTCTCCTATTCGCGGCAGGAAGCGACCGACTGGATCGAGGGGTCGGCGCAGAACCGGCGCGACCATTTCGCAGCGAAGTTCGTGCTCGATACGCCCGTGCGGATCACCGGCTATGCCAGCTATGACGACGCGCATGAGGATAATTACGACCAGGTCTATTCGGCCGAACAATTCCGCCTGTTCCCCGAAACCGACGGGCTGGTCGGCGTGTGGACCGGCATTCCCTATCAGGATCAGGCCTATCGCCGCGCCTGGTCGACGCTGCGCAAGAATGTCTTCGCATATCTGAAGGCCGAAACGACGATCGCCGATGCGCTCGATCTGCGCGCTTCGGTCTATTATCACGACATGTCGGGACGCGGCGACTGGGTGCCGCAATATGTCGCCAATGTCATCGCCGATGGCGCGGGCAATCCCGAAAGCGAATTGGCGGGCGGGCTTGCGAAGGGCGGCGCGCCGGCGGGGCTCATCTATTTCGTCGACGCCAATGGCGTCGCACTCAGCCCGATCGCGGGCTGCGTCGGGTCGGTGCCCTATCCCTATGGCGGCACCACCAACCCCGTCTATGATCCCGCCTGCTACGCGCCCGGCGCGATCGGCGCGCAATCCTATCGCCACACCCATTATCGCAAGGACCGCATCGGCGGCGCCGCCGAAGCCGCGTGGACCGCGGATTTCGGCGGCGGCGAGAACAAGCTGCGCGGCGGCATCTGGTACGAGGATACGCGCCGCAGCGAATGGCGCGACTGGCACAATGTCCTCGACACGAGTGTCGGCCCCGACTTCGATCCCGCGCCCTACTGGATCCAGTACAGCCGCAAATATCCGCAGGACACGTTCAAATGGTATGTCGAGGACAGCCTGACCTTCGGGCCGGTGACGGTCAATGTCGGCGCCAAGCAGTTCATCAACAATATCGACCGCATCGACCTGTTCGGCGAAACGCCCAATGCGCGGATCGAATCGACGTCCGACGTGCTCTTTTCGGGCGGCATCCAGATCGAGCCGATGGCGGGGCTCAACCTGTTCGGCGGCTATGCCGAGAACTTCAAGGCGCTGAGCGACGCGGTGCTCGAGTTCAGCAACGCCGACTTTTCCGAACTCCAGCCCGAAACCGCGGAGAATTGGGAAGCGGGCGTGCGTTACCAGAGCCGGTCGTTCAATGCGTCGGCGACCTGGTTCAAGAGCAGATTTTCCAATCAGGTGATCTTCGTGTCCAACTCGACCGAAGCGGGCAATGACTATCTGGGCGAAGGCGACGGCAAATTCTTCAACGCCGGCGGCATCGATTCGCAGGGTTTCGAGCTGCTCGCCAACGTCCGCCCGGCGCAGGGCCTGAACCTCTACGCCGCCTATACCTATATCGACGCCACATATCGCGGCACCGGCAATGCGGTGCTCGACGCGGAACAGGGCGTGACGCCGGGCAATCGCGTCGCGGGCATTCCCAGAGATATGTGGGTGCTGTCGGGCCATTATGAAACAGGCCCGTTCCGCATCGGCCTGACCGGCAAATATACCGGCGACCGCTTCGTCAACGCCGACAACAGCTGGGAAGCGAAGCATTATTTCCTGACCGACTTCAGCATCGGGATGCGCGGCGAGGCGCTCACCGACTGGTTGCAGGCGCTCGATTTCAGCCTGACGATCAACAATCTGACCGACGAGGATTATCTGGGCGGCATTTCAGGCAATGCGGCGTGGATCGGCGCGCCGCGCTCGATGATCTTCACCGTGACCGCCGATTTCTGATCGGAAGTGGCGGCGGGCGGGGCCGATCCGGCGTCGCCCGCCTGCCACCGCGATCGGCGGGCCCGAATGACAGGGACGATCAGCGCATGACCAGCCATTTTCACCGCGCCGAAATCGCGCGCCGCGCGCTCCTCTGTGGCATGGTCGGCGGCGCGGCGCTGGCCGCGATGCCGCGCGGGCTGCTGGCCCATGCCGCGCCCGCCAACCCGACCTTTCGCTATGGCGTCGCGAGCGGTGATCCCGACGCGACCAGCGTCGTGCTGTGGACGCATGTAACGGCAAAGGATCGCGCCGAGGTCGCGTGGGAATTGAGCGCGACGCCCGATTTCGCCGACGTCGTGCAATCGGGCACGATGACGACCGATGCCGGGCGCGACCATACGGTCAAGCTGCTCGTGCGCGGCCTCGCGCCGGGCGGGGTCTATTATTACCGTTTCCGGCTGGGCGAGGCGGTCTCGCCCGTGGGCCGCGCGCGGACGTTGCCCGAAGGGCGGCTCGACCGACTGGGGATCGCGCTCGCCTCCTGCTCCAACTTCGCCTTCGGCTTTTTCAACGCCTATGACGCGATCGCGCGCGACCCTGCCATCGACTACGTGCTCCACACCGGCGACTATATCTATGAATATGGCGGCGACGACAGCTGGGGCGATGCGGTCGCGCGCAGCATCGGCCGCGTCCATGCGCCGACGCACGAGATCGTTTCGCTCGCCGACTATCGGATGCGCCATGCGCAGTACAAGACCGACGCCGGGGCGCAGGCGATGCACGCGAACCACACGCTGCTGGCGTGCTGGGACGACCATGAAAGCACGAACAACCCGTGGACCGGCGGCGCGCAGAACCATCAGGCGGCGACCGAGGGCGACTGGGCAGCGCGCCGCGCGGCGTCTATCCAGGCCTATTATGAATGGATGCCGGTGCGCGAGCCCGAATGGCTGGCGCAGCCGGGGCGCACGCGCGCCGACTTCTGGCGCGCCTATCGCTTCGGCGACCTTGCGCTGCTCCACACGCTCGAAACGCGCCACAGCGCGCGGGCGCGGCAGATCGAATATGCCGATCATGCCGCCGCGATCACCGACGCGGCATCGGCCGAGCGGTTTCGCCGCGAGGTGCTCGGCGCGCCGGGCCGCGCGATGCTGTCGGCCGAACTCGAAGCCGATCTGGAGGCCGCGCTCGCGCAGTCGGTCGCCGACGGACAGCCGTGGCGGATCATCGGGTCGCCGATGGTGATCGCGCGCGTCGAGGTGCCCGATGTCGCCAAGCTCGGCATCCTGCCCGACCCCTTCGCCAGGCTGGCCGCCGCCACGCCCGCCGAGCGCGCCAGGCTCGCGGCCGACCCCGCGGTTGCGCTGGCGTGGAAGGGGCGCTTCAACCTGCCCGACTATACTGATGCGTGGGGCGGCTATCCCTGGGCGCGCGAGCGGCTCTATGACCTGTCGCGGCGCGCGGGGGCGGGCGATCTCATATTCCTGTCGGGGGACAGCCACAGCTTCTGGGCCAATCGCCTGGCCGACGCGGCGGGACGCCCGGCGGGGATCGAGTTTGGGACCGCGGGCATATCCTCGCCCGGCGACTTTGTCGAAAGCGGCTTCGACGACGCCACCTCGCGCGCGCTGGACCTAGCCTATGCCGCGCATATCCCCGAGGTCGTGTGGACCGACAATATGCACCAGGGCTATGTGCGCGTCGAACTTGCCCGCGACCGCGGCGTCGCCAGCTTCATTGCCGTCGATACGGTGCTTTCGCCCGATTATCGCACCTCGGTGCTGAAGCGCGTGCCGTTCGCGCGCGACGGCGGGCAGATCCGGTTGGCGTAAGGCGCCCGTCGGGCCGCCGGTCGACCTGCGGCTCGGCTGAACCGGCGCCCCCGCTGGACTTTTTGTGACGGCTATATTATATACCAGTCGTTATGAAAGTTGACACTGGCGCCAGCGCTGATTCGCAAGCCGTCCCGCACAAGGGACGCCCGCGCGAGTTCTGCGTCGATGCGGCGCTGGCCGCGGCACTGCGTGTCTTCTGGTCGAAAGGCTATGAAGGCGCGTCGATGGCCGACCTCACCGAAGCGATGGGGATCACCAAGCCGAGCCTTTATGCCGCCTTCGGCAACAAGGAAGCGCTCTTCAACAAGGCGCTCGACCTTTATGAGCGCGAAAAGCTCGACTATATGCAGGCCGCGCTCGCCGCGCCGACCGCGCGCGGTGTCGCCGAGCGGCTGATGCGCGGCGCGCTCGACATGTATACCTGCCCCGAAAACCCCAACGGCTGCCTCGGCGTGATCGCTTCGGTCGCGTGCGGGGCGGAGGCCGAGTGCATCCGCCAGGCCGTGCTCGAACGCGGCGCGGCGGCGAAGCGCGCCATGCTCGACCGGCTGGTGCGCGCGAAGGAAGAGGGGGATTTTCCCGAAGATACCGACCCCGAGGGGCTCGCTGCTTTCCTGATGGCGGTGAATCAGGGCATGTCGGTGCAGGCGGGTGCCGGCGCGACGCGCGCCGAGCTGGAACGGCTGGTGGAAACCAGCCTCAAATTGTGGCCGGGGCGCTGAGCGGGGCATTTGTTCGCCGGAAGCGGGCGTCCGTGTTTCGGGTAAGGGCCCTGAAAGAATTATTTTTACTGCCCGGTACAGAATGCGCTTGACGCGGCGCAACATAGATTATATACCAACCAGTATACAAAGATAGGCTCTCCCCCCGGAGCGGCCGTCGTGTGACAGGATCATGCGGCGGCCGGATCCATCGACAGCATGAATCAATCCCGGGAGCGGGCTCGACCCGGCCGGGCGCCGATGGCGTTCGACCCAAGTAAACAGGGCCCGGCGCGCGCATTTTTCGGTGCGGGCGCCGGACGGGGCGGCCGTCCTCTGCCAAGAGGGTCGTCTGCATATGAGGACCGCAATCGCAACGCGGCGGAAGCAGCGCTTCCGGCGACGGGTTTCTGCGCCCCCTTTCCATGGCCGGGGTGCGGCAACCGAACCGAACGAAGAGAAGAGGGCATAAGATGACCGTCCACACCCCGATCGAAAAGCTCGACCCCGCCGATGCGAAGGTCCGCCGCGAACTCAAGACGCTGCTCCGCCCCGCGCGCGGCCGCCGTGTGGCGTGGATCGGCGCGTTTCTGGTGCTGGTCGCCGGCGCCTGGTGGCTGCTGCGCGACGGCGCACCACAGGCGGCGGCAGCGCCCGCTCCGGTGCTGACCGTCGCCGCGCCGCTCGCGCGCGACGTGACCCTGTGGGACGAATATATCGGCCGTTTCGAGGCGTCGAAGGCGGTCGAGGTGCGTCCGCGCGTGTCGGGCGCGATCACGGCAATTCACTTTACCGATGGCCAGATCGTCCGGCAGGGCCAGCCGCTCTTCACCATCGACCCGCGCTCCTATCGCGCCGCGCTCGCCGAAGCGCGCGCCGCGGCGGCGAGCGCGCGCAGCGACCTGGCGCTCGCCCGGCTTGAACTCGACCGCGCGAGCCGCCTGGTCGATATCGAGGCGGTGTCGCAGAGCGAGATCGACCGGCTGCGCGCGCGGGTCAACGCCGCGACCGCGGCGCTCGCAGCAGCCGAGGCGCGCATCGCCCAGCGCGCGCTCGATGTCGAGTTCACCACCGTCCGTGCCCCCTTGAGCGGCCGCATTTCGGACCGCCAGATCGACGCGGGCAACCTCGTGTCGGCGGGCGATGCCGGCGGCACCTTGCTGACGACGATCAACGCGCTCGATCCGATCTATTTCACCTTCCAGGGGTCCGAGGCGCTGTTCCTCAAGACCAAGCGCGAGGGCGGCGACAAGGGCGCGGCGGTCGAAGTGCGCTTGCAGGACGAAAGCGATTATCGCTGGAGGGGCCGCCTCGACTTCACCGACAATGGCCTCGATCCGCGGTCGGGCACGATCCGCGCGCGCGCGAGCTTCGCCAATCGCGAGATGTTCCTGACCCCCGGCATGTTCGGCAACATGCGTCTGTCGACCGGCCGGACGACGCGCGCGCTGCTGGTCCCCGCCGCCGCGGTGCAGACCGACCAGGCGCGCAAGATCGTCTATGTCGTCGGCCAGGACGGCATGGTCGCGGCGAAGCCGGTCGAGATCGGCCCCGAGGTCGATGGTCTGCGCGTTATCCGGTCGGGGCTGGCGCCGACCGACCGCGTCGTCATCAACGGATATCAGTTCGCGCGCCCCGGCACCAAGGCCGAGACCAAGGCGGGCAAGATCGTCGCGGCGGCGCCCAAGCAGGCGGCGGCCGGGACGAACGAGCCGGTGTCGGCGCAGGCGACCTTTGCGCGGTGACCTTTCTCCCCTCCCGCTTGCGGGAGGGGTCGGGGGTGGGCCAGCTCCGTCTCAATGGCCCACCCCGCTGCGACTAGCGAGCAAAGCTCGCAAGTCTCGCTGCCCCTCCCGCAGGCGGGAGGGGTGACCGAAACAGTTTACAGACAGGGGCTCTCCCATGCGCCTATCCCGCTTCTTCATCGACCGGCCGATCTTTGCGGCGGTGATCGCCGTCATCATCACCATCGTCGGCGCGGTCGCCTATATCGGCCTGCCCGTCTCGCAGTATCCCGACATTGTCCCGCCGACGGTGACGGTGACCGCCACCTATCCGGGCGCGTCGGCCGAAACCGTCGCCGACACGGTGGCGGCGCCGATCGAGCAGGAAATCAACGGTGTCGATAACATGCTCTATATGAGCAGCCAGTCGACCGGCGACGGCGTCGTGACGATTACCGTGACCTTCAAGATCGGCACCGACCTCGATGCCGCGCAGGTATTGGTGCAAAACCGCGTCGCGATCGCGACCCCGCGCCTCCCCGAAACGGTGCAGCGACTGGGGGTGGTGACGCGCAAGACCTCGCCCGACTTCCTGATGGTCGTGAACCTCGTCTCCCCCGACAAGTCGCTCGATCGCGCCTATATTTCCAATTATGCGCTGACCCAGCTGCGCGATCGCCTCTCCCGCATCGACGGCGTCGGCGACGTGCGCCTGTTCGGCGCGCGCGACTATGCGATGCGCGTGTGGATCGACCCCGGCCGCGCCGCCGCGCTCGACCTGACCGCGGGCGAGATCGTCGCGGCGCTGCGGCGCGAAAATGTGCAGGTCGCCGCGGGGACGCTCGGTCAGCCTCCCTATGCGGGCGGCAGCGATTTCCAGCTCAACGTCGAAACGCAGGGGCGCCTCTCGGACCCCAAGGATTTCGCCAATATCGTCATCCGCAGCGATGCCGACGGGCGTCAGGTCCGCGTGTCCGACGTCGCGCGCGTCGAACTGGGCGCGTCGGATTACAACAGCAACACCTATCTGTCGGGTGATCCCACCGTCATCATGGCGGTGTTCCAGCGCCCCGGATCGAACGCGCTCGCCGCGGCGCAAGCGGTTGAGGCCGAAATGGCGGCGTCGTCGAAAGATTTTCCCAAAGGCCTCGAATATCGGGTCATCTATAACCCCACCGAGTTCATCGCCCAGTCGATCGACGCGGTGATGACGACCCTGCTCGAAGCCGTCGTGCTCGTCGTCATCGTCATCCTCGTCTTCCTGCAGAAATGGCGCGCGGCGATCATTCCGGTGCTGGCGATCCCCGTGTCGCTGATCGGCACCTTCGCGGTGCTCGCAGGCGTCGGCTACAGCCTCAACAATCTGTCGCTGTTCGGGCTCGTCCTCGCGATCGGCATCGTCGTCGACGACGCGATCGTCGTCGTCGAGAATGTCGAACGCAATCTGGAGAAGGGCATGAGCGCGCTCGAAGCCGCGCGCACGTCGATGGACGAGGTGTCGGCGGCGCTCGTCGCCATCGTGCTCGTGCTCTGCGCGGTGTTCGTGCCGACCCTGTTCCTCACCGGCCTGTCGGGCGCCTTTTACCAGCAGTTCGCGGTGACGATCTCGACCGCGACGATCATCTCGCTGATCCTTTCGCTCACTTTGTCGCCCGCGCTCGCGGCGATCCTGCTGCGCGGCCATTCGGCGCCGGTGCAGGAGGGCAGGGGGATGCGGATGCTGCGCCGCGCGGGCGATGCGTTCAATCGCGGCTTCGAGCGGATGAGCGACGGCTATGCGCGGCTCACCGCCCGGCTGGTGCGCGCGCCCAAGAAGATGATGGTCAGCTATGCGGGGCTGATCGCGGCGACCGCGGGGCTGTTCTGGGCGACGCCGACGGGCTTCATCCCGGCGCAGGACCAGGGCTATTTCCTCGTCGCTCTCAAGCTGCCCTCGGGCGCTTCGGTCGAGCGCACCGACGCGGTGCTGCAAAAGGTCGCGGCGCGCGTGCTGCCGGTCGAGGGCGTGCTGGGGTCGGTGATGCTCGCGGGCTTCGACGGGCCGTCGCAGACGCTCGCGCCCAATTCGGCCGCCGCCTATTTCCCGCTCAAATCCTTCGAGGAAAGGAAGAAGCTCGGCGTCAAGTTCGAGGACATCATGGCCGAAGCGCAGAAGCGCACCGCGGATATTACCGAAGCGCAGATCGTCGTGATCCCGCCGCCCCTCATTCAGGGGATCGGCTCGGCCGGCGGTTACCGGATGATCGTGCAGGATCGCGGCGGCCATGGCTATGCGGCGCTCGCGAACGAAACGAACGCGCTGATCGGCAAGGCGAACCAGACCCCCGGCCTCGCCCATGTCTTCACCTTTTTCGACCCCACCAATCCGCGCGTCTTTGCCGACGTCGACCGCGCGAAGGCGAATGCGCTGGGCGTTTCGCCCGAGCGGGTGTTCGAGGCATTGCAGGTCTATCTGGGATCGGCGTTCGTCAACGATTTCAACCTGCTCGGCCGCACCTATCGCGTCACCGCGCAGGCCGACGCGCCTTATCGCCAGAGCGTCGCCGACATCGCGAACCTGCGCACGCGGTCGGACAGCGGCGCGATGGTGCCGATCGGGTCGGTCGCCAATTTCGAGGACCGCACGGGGCCGTATCGCGTCACGCGCTACAATCTGTTCCCCGCGGTCGAGATCGACGGCGACACCGCGCCCGGATCGTCGTCGGGCGCGTCGCTGACGACGATGGAAAAGATCGCGTCGGAAACGCTGCCCGCGGGTTATGGCACCGAATGGACGGGCATCGCCTTTCAGCAGAAGGCGGCCGCGAACACCGCGGGGATCGTCTTCGCGCTCGCGGTGCTGTTCGTCTTCCTCGTGCTCGCGGCGCAGTATGAGAGCCTGGTGCTGCCGCTCGCGATCATCCTGATCGTGCCGATGTGCCTGCTCGCGGCGATGATCGGCGTGAACCTGCGCGGCATGGACAATAATGTGCTGACGCAGATCGGGCTGGTCGTGCTGATCGCGCTCGCCGCGAAGAATGCGATCCTGATCGTGGAGTTCGCGAAGCAGGCCGAGGAACAGGACGGGCTGTCGCCGATCGACGCCGCGGTGCGCGCCGCGCGCGACCGCCTGCGCCCGATCCTGATGACGAGCTTTGCCTTCATCCTCGGCGCGGTGCCGCTGCTGATCGCGAGCGGGGCGGGGGCGGAGCTGCGCCAGGCGCTCGGCACTGCGGTGTTCTTCGGGATGCTGGGGGTGACGGCGTTCGGCCTCATCTTCACGCCGACCTTCTATGTCGTCTGCCGCGCGCTCGGCGACTGGTTCGCTGCGCGGAAACGCGGGTCGGGCGTGCGCGGCTCGGCGCTGCCCGTGCCGGCGGAATAAGGAGAAAGATCATGATGCTCCGCAATCTTGTCACCGCCGCGTCGGCGCTCGCGCTCGCCGCCTGCGCCGTCGGCCCCGATTACAAGGCGCCGCAGTCGGCGTCGGCGCCCTCCGCCACGGGGCCGTTCGTCGCGGCGAACAGCCCCGCGATGTCGCTCGATCCGGTCGCCGCCGACTGGTGGCGCCTCTATGACGATCCCGTGCTCGACGGGCTCGTCGTCGATGCGCTCGCCAGCAACACCGACGTCCGCGTCGCGGTCGCCAGTATCGCCCGCGCGCGCGCGGCGCTGCGCGGGGCGCGCGCCGACCGGCTGCCGCAGGGGCAAATCGGCGCGGGCGCCAATTACGGCCGCAGCCCCGAAGGCCAGCGCCTGCCCGGCGCGCCCCAAGAGGATTGGGCGGTCGATGTCGGCATCAACGTCGCTTACGAGGTCGACCTGTTCGGCCGCGTCGGCCGTTCGGTCGAGGCGGCGCGCGGCGATGTCGCGGCGGCCGAGGCCGACGCCGAGGCGGTGCGCGTAATCGTCGCCGCCGACACGACTCAAGCTTACGCAGACGCCGCCTCCAGCGCGGCGCGGCTCGCCGTCGCGCGGCGGATTGTCGAGTTGCTGGACCAGCAGGTGAAGCTCACCGAGCGCCGCAAGGAGGTCGGGATGGCGACCGGGCTCGATCTGGCGCGCATCACGACGCTGCGCGACCAGCGCGCGGCGGACATTCCGGCTATCGAGGCCGAGCGGCAGGCGGCGTTGTTCCGCCTCGCGACTCTGACCGGTCGCGTTCCCGCTGCGCTCCCTCCCATCGCGGCGGACCGCAACATCAGCCTCGAGATCACCGATCCCATCCCGGTCGGTGATGGGGCGGCGCTGCTCAAGCGTCGTCCCGATATTCGCGCCGCCGAGCGCCGCCTCGCCGCCGACACCGCGCGCATCGGCGTTGCGACCGCGGACCTGTATCCGCGCGTCACGCTCGGCGGATCGGCCGGGTCCACCGGCACGGGCTTTGGCGATATTTTCGGCGGCGGGCCGCTGCGCTGGCTGCTCGGGCCGCTGCTCAGCTGGGCCTTCCCCAACCAGGAACCCGCGCGCGCCCGCATTGCCGCCGCCGAAGCCGATGCGCAGGCGTCGCTCGCAGCATTTGACGGCACGGTGTTGCGCGCGCTGGAGGAGACCGAGACGGCGCTGTCCTCCTATGCGCGTTCGCTCGAACAACGCCAGTCGCTGCGCGCGGCGCGCGACCAGGCCGAACGCGCCGCGCGGATCGTGCGCGCCAAGCGGGTAGAGGGTGCATCGGACTCGCTCGAATGGCTCGACGCCGAGCGGACCTTTGCCGAGACCGAGGCCGTGCTCGCGGCGCAGGACGCGCAGATTTCGCGGCGGCAGATCGCGCTGTTCCGCGCGCTCGCGGGTGGCTGGTCGAGTTAGAGCTGGGCTCGCTTGAATCGTCATCCCGGCGAAGGCCGAGATCTCGCCCTCGCATTCTGACGCACCGGCGAGATCCCGGCCTTCGCCGGGATGAACGAGGCAGAGAGAAGGAGGTGCTGCGCCCCACCGCCATCCCACCATCGTTTACGCCGCTTTTACCAGTCCCGGTGCATAGGATTCACCGATATTTGTGGCTGGGGATAAATGATGGACAGCATGCGCGGACTGCTTTCGGGCAGCCACGGCCAGGATGACGAGGCGGTCGAGGCGCCCGCGGCTGTCGGCGTCGACGAACGGCGGATGCAGGTGCGCGCCTATAATTACTGGGCCTCGCTGCTTGCCGACCGCGCCTATCCGTCGGTCGAGGATCTCGACCTTGAAAACGCCGATTTCGGTCCGCATGCGGTGCTGCTCGATTTCACCCAGGGCATCGACAATCCCGGTATCGCCTTCCTGGGCGAGCGGCTGCGCGACGAGTCGCAGATCGACGAGAATGTCCATTATATCAGCCAGATACCGGGCCGCTCGCTGCTGTCGCGGCTGACCGACCATTATCTGCAGATCATCGCCAACCGCGCGCCCATCGGCTTCGAGGCCGAGTTCGAGAGCGATCGCGGCGTGACGATCATGTATCGCGGCATATTGCTGCCCCTGTCGTCCGACGACGATACGATCGATTTCATCATGGGCGTGATCAACTGGAAGGAAGCGGCTCCCGCCGAACAGGAAGCGGAGTTGCAGCTGTCGGTCGAACAGGCGCTGCGTAGCGCCGCGCCGCTGACCGCGCCGGTGCCGGTGTGGGCCGATGGCCCCGACTCGCTGCACTTCGACGAGGATTTCGGCGCCGATGCCGCGCCGGGGTTTGCCGTGCTGGGCGACGGCGCCGACCTGTTCGGCGACGCCGACCGCACCGACGACGCCGTCGATGAGTCCGCCGATCCCGGTCCAGAAGCCGAACTGGCCGACTGGCTGGCGCTGGCGCGCGAGACCGCCGAGCGGGCGATCGCCGCCGACAGTCGCAGCCGCAGTGCATTGTATCGGGCGGTCGGCCAGGCATGGGACTTCGCGCTCGCGGCCGAAGAACGGCCCGAGGCTTTTGCCGCGCTGCTCGACGATGCGGGACTGAAGCCACAGGCGCGCGCGCCGATGACGCCGGTGGTCAAGCTGGTCTTTGGCGCCGCCTATGACAAGACACGGCTGGCCGAATATGCCTGCGCATTGGCCCATGCGAAGGACGAGGGTATCGCGCGCGGCGAACTTGCCGCCTATCTCGACCGTTATCCCGGCGGGCTGAAAGGGCTGGTCAAGGACGCGCGCGCGCGGCGCAGGCCGGTCAAGGCGAAAGTTTCGGTCGACGCGCGGCTTGAAACCTTGCGCAGCGCGCAGCCCGCCGTGATTCTGGAACATGATGCGGGCGACGCCGAATTCGTCGTGCTCATCGCGCGCGCGATGCCGGGCGGTCATGTCGGCATCGTCGCCAAGGCGGCCGACGACCCGGCATTGGTGGCGAAGCTTGCCGGGAAGGCGATCGCGATCACCGCTGGCGGCTGACCGGCCTCGCGCAACAGACAACCCGAAAGTTGAAATATTTTTACGTGAGCGCGCGAACGAGGCCTTGAGCCGCGCGCGCCACAGGCGCATAGGGGGCGGCAGCGAACGGACCCCCGCCGATCGTCGGCTGGGTTCCCCCTTTTTGGTTCGGGATGCTGCACCTTATGCCCAAGACTCTGTCCGACACGCCGGAAACGGACACGCCGACCACCCCCGTCAAAATCCCCGCGAAAATCGCCGCCGCCTATCTGGGCGCGCTCGAAGGCAGCGCGCTCCCCGGCGAGGGCGACGACATGAACCGCGCGGCGCTCGCCGAGGCGAGCCAGTTCGCCGCGCGCGCGGCGCTCGATCGCGCCGCCGGGACGCCGTCGCTGCTGCTCGAGCCGATCGCCGCCGACGGCCCCGACCGCCGGATGCGGCTTGCCATCATCAACGACGACATGCCTTTTCTTGTCGATTCGACGTCGCAGGTCGTCGCGGCGCAGGGGCTGGTCGTCCATCGCATCCTTCACCCCGTCATCGCGGTGAAGCGCGATGCGAAGGGTCATTTGCAGGAAGCCGGAGCGGGCGACATACGCGAGTCGGTCATCTATATCGAGCTGGAGCGCGGCGACGCGCGCGCGCGGCGGCGTCTGCTCGACGCGATCGAGGCGGCGCTGCGCGACGTGCGCGCGGCGGTGCGCGACTGGCGCGCGATGCGCGCCGCGATGCTGGCCGACGCCGCGATGCGGCTCGAAGGCGAGGGCGCCGAACTGCTGCGTTGGTTCGAGAGCGGATTCATGACGCAGCTCGGCCACGAATGGCGCACCCGCGACGGCCGGATGCACGAACCGCTGGGGATCAGCGAGAGCGCCGACAGCGAGCTGCTGTCGCCCGCGGCGCTCGACGCCGCCTTCGCCTGGTTCGATGCCCAGCTGCATTCGGGCGGCGCGCCCGCGCCGCTGCTGATCAAGTCGAACCGCCTTTCGGCCGTGCATCGCCGCGTTCTGCTCGACCTCATCATCGTCCCCGAAATCAAGGGCCAGACCGTGGAGCGGCTGTCGATCCATGCGGGGCTGTGGACAAGCCAGGCGCTGTCGACGCCGCCCGCGAAGGTGCCGGTGCTGCGCGCGCAGCTCGACGCGCTGATGACGAAATTCGGTTTCGATCCCGCGGGCCATGCGGGCAAGGCGCTCGCGCACGCGCTGACTGCGCTGCCGCACGACCTGCTCATCGCTTTCGATGCGGCGTCGCTCGAAGAGCTTGTGCTCACGTCGATGTCGATCACCGACCGCCCGCGGCCGAAGCTGGTGACGGTGCGCAGCGCGCTCGGCCGCCATCTCTTCGCCTTCGTCTGGTTGCCGCGCGACGAGGTTTCGACCGGCCGCCGCATCGCGGTCGAGGCGATGCTGGTGCGCGAAGCGAAGGCGGGCGTGATCGGCTGGACGATGGTGCTCGAGGATGGCGGTGCGGCGCTGCTGCGCTACACGCTCGACCTGCGCAGCGGCGGCGTCGTTCCCGATACCGACGCGCTCAACGCGCAGCTCGAACAAATGGTCCGCGGCTGGCAGCCCGAGGTCGAGGCGGCGCTCGCGCGGCGCGGCGATCCGGGGCGTGCCGCGGCGCTCGCGGCACGCTTTGCGCCTGCCTTCCCGCCCAATTATCGCAATCTCTACAATCCCGAAGAGGCGGCGCGCGACATCGCGCGGCTGCGCGATCTCGATGCCGCGAACCCGCGCAGCGTCCGGCTGGCGAAAAAGAGCCTCGACGGCGACGATCGGCTGCGGCTCAAAGTCTATAGCGCGGTCGGCCCGCTGGCGCTGTCCGACGTCGTGCCGGCGCTCGAACATTTCGGATTCGAGGTGCTCGAGGAAATCCCGACCGCGCTCGGCGCGACGCGCGCGCCGGGCGGCGAGGACGACGACCGGCCGATCGTGATTCACGATTTCACGCTGCGCCTGCCCGCCAATGTCGAGGAAAAGGCGTTGCTTCCCTTCGCGGCGACGATCGAAGGCGCGATCGCCGCGGTGCTGGACGGCCGCGCCGAAAATGATGCGTTCAACCAGCTGGTGCTCACCAACCAGACCGATCCGGGGGCGATCGTCTGGCTGCGCGCCTGGTTCCGTTACCTGCGGCAGGGCGGGTCGGCCTATGGCATGGACACGGTGGTCAGCGCGCTGCGCCACGCCCCGCAACTGACCGCGGCGCTGATCGACCGCTTCCGCGCGCTCCACGATCCCAAGGCGCACGACGCCGCGCGCGCCGCGGCGCTCGATGCCGAGATTCAGGCGGGCTTCGCGGGCATCAAGTCGATCGACGAGGATCGCATCCTCCGACTCTTCCATGCGGTGATCGGCGCGACGCTGCGCACCAACGCCTTTGCCCCCGCCGCCGAAGAGGCGCTGGCGTTCAAGATCGACAGCGCGCAGATCCCCGGCCTTCCCAAGCCGCTGCCGTGGCGCGAGGTCTGGGTCTATTCGCCGCGCGTCGAGGGCGTTCACCTGCGCGCCGGCCCGGTCGCGCGCGGTGGTCTCCGCTGGTCCGACCGCCGCGACGACTTCCGCACCGAAATCCTGGGGCTGATGAAGGCGCAGCGCGTCAAGAACGCCGTCATCGTGCCGACCGGCGCCAAGGGCGGTTTCTATCCCAAGGCGCTGCCCGACGTGTCGCTCGACCGCGATGCCTGGTTCGCCGAAGGCACCGAATGCTATCGCATCTTCATTCGCTCCTTGCTGTCGATCACCGATAATCTGGTCGCGGGCAAGGTCGTGCACCCCAAACATGTCGTGACCCGCGACGGCGACGACCCCTATTTCGTCGTTGCCGCCGACAAGGGCACGGCGACCTTCTCCGACGTCGCCAACGGCCTCGCGATGGAGCGCGACTTCTGGCTCGGCGATGCCTTCGCGAGCGGCGGATCGAAGGGCTATGACCACAAGGCGATGGGCATCACCGCCAAGGGCGCGTGGATTTCGGTGCAGCGCCACTTCGCCGAAATGGGCATCGATGTGCAGAGCGATTGCGTTCGCGTCGTCGGCTGTGGCGACATGTCGGGCGACGTGTTCGGCAATGGCATGCTGCTCAGCAAGGCGATCAAGCTTTGCGCCGCCTTCGACCATCGCCACATCTTCCTCGACCCCGATCCCGATCCGGCGAAAAGCTGGAAGGAACGCGAGCGGATGTTTGGCCTGCCGCGATCGAGCTGGGACGATTATGACAAGAGACTGATCTCGAAGGGCGGCGGCGTCTTTCCGCGCAGCCAGAAGAGCATTCCCCTCAGCCCCGAAGTGCAGGCATTGCTCGGCCTGTCGGCGAGCGAAATCGACCCAAGTTCGCTGATCTCGGCGATCCTGAAGGCGCCGGTCGACCTCTTGTGGTTCGGCGGCATCGGCACCTATGTGAAGGCGGCGAGCCAGAATAATGCCGAGGTCGGCGATCCCGCGAACGACGCGCTGCGCGTCGATGCCGAGGATCTGCGCGTGAAGGCCGTGGGCGAAGGCGCGAATCTCGGCGTCACGCAGGCGGCGCGCATCGCCTTTTCGGCGAAGGGCGGGCGGATCAACACCGACTTCATCGACAATAGCGCGGGCGTCGATTGTTCGGATAATGAGGTCAATATCAAGATCGCGCTCAATCGCGAGATGGCGGAAGGGCGGCTGTCGCAGGACGACCGCGACGCGCTGCTCCTGCGCATGACCGACGATGTGTCGGCGCTCGTTCTCGAAGATAATCGCCTCCAGGCGCTCGCGCTGTCGATCGCCGAAAAGGGCGGATCGGCGGCGGTGCCGTCGCTGGTGCGGATCATGGAGACGTTCGAGGCATCGGGGCGGCTCGACCGCAAGGTCGAAGGGCTCGCCGCGAACGACGAACTGCTGCGCCGCGCCGCCGAAGGGCGCGGGCTGACGCGCCCCGAACTCGCCGTGCTGCTGTCGACGGCCAAGCTGGCCTTGCAGGATGCGATCGAGGCGAGCGACCTGCCCGACGATCCCGCGCTGGCGAGCGACCTTGCCGCGGCCTTCCCCCAGGAGATGCAGCGCGATTTCGCGGGCGCGATCGCCGATCATCAGCTCCGCCGCGAAATCATCGCGACCAAGGTGGCGAACCGCATCGTCAACCGCATGGGCATCGTCCACCCGTTCGAACTGGTCGAAGAGGAAGGCTGCGCGCTCGGCGACGTTGCGGCAGCGTTCGTCGCGGTCGAACGGCTGCTGGGAATGCCCGCGATCTGGAGCGAGCTTGACGCGGCAAAGATCGACGAGGGCATCCGCCTGTCGCTCTTTTCGCAGGCGGCGGCGGCGATGGCGTCGCAAATGGCCGACCTGCTGCGCGTGACGCAGTCGCTGTCGCGCCCCGGCCCGGTCGTCGCGCGGCTTGAACCGGGGGTGGACCGTCTCAACGCCAGCGTCGACGGGCTGCTCAGCCCGTCGGTGCGGCGCCAGTGGGAGATGCTGACGCAGCAGCTGCTCGACGCCGGCGCGCCCGAGGCGCTGACGTCGGCGGTCGTGCGGTTGTTCAAGACCGACGGCGCGATCGGCATCGTCGACCTGGCCGAACGGCGCGGCGACGACGAGGTCGCGGTGACGCACGCCTTCACCCACCTGGGCGAAGCGCTGGGGCTCGACTGGGCGCAGACGCTGGCGGCGCATATGAGCCCCGCCGACCCGTGGGAACGGCTGCTGGTCAACAGCCTGGCGCGCGATTTTCAGCAGATGCGGCTGGGCTTCCTCGGCGGGCTGCCCAAGGGCGACCTCGACGCGGCGGTGACCAAATGGCTGGCCGACCATGCGCCGCGCGTCGAACAGTTCCGCGCGACGGTCGACCGCGCGCGGATGATTCCCAACCCCAATGGCGCGATGCTGTCGCATATCGCGGGGCAGGCGCGGGGGCTTCTGGCGCGGTAGGATTTCGTCATTGCGAGCGACGCGAAGCAATCTCCAGCCGACGGCCTTTCACGACCGATAGCTGGAGATTGCCGCGTCGCCCCGGATCAAGTCCGGGGCTCCTCGCAATGACGTTTTTTTTAGAAGGCGACCCTTGTTCATGCCCTATCAGCCCCGCGTTGCCATCCTTGTCCCGGCGCCCGACTATGCGGAGAAATGGCAGCCCGCCTTTGCGCGCAAGGCGGCGGCGCTGACCGCCGCGGGTCTTACCGTCGAGCAGCGCGTGTGGACCGATCCGGGCGATCTGGCGGGGCATGAACTGATCCTGCCGCTCTTCGCCTGGGGTTATCAGCGCGACGTCGCGCGCTGGTATGGCCTGCTCGACCGTCTCGCGGCCGAGGGAGTGCCGGTGGTCAATCCGGTGCCGGTGCTGCGCTGGAACAGCGACAAGGCCTATCTCGCCGACCTGGCGGCAAAGGGCGTCGCGGTGGTGCCGACGGTCGAGGCAGCGGCGCTCGATGCCGCGGCGCTGGCCGATGCGCGCAACGCGCTCGGCGTCGATGAGGTCGTGATAAAGCCCGCGATTTCGGGCGGCGCCGATGGCACGCACCGGATCGCGCCGGGCGCGCCGATTCCCGCCGATGCGCTGGGCCAGCGCCGCCTCGTCCAGCCCTTGATGCCTGGGATCCTGACCGAAGGCGAATTTTCGCTCTTCTTCTTCGGCGGCCGTTTCAGCCATGCGATCGTCAAGCGCCCCGCGGCGGGCGACTTTCGCGTGCAGGAACAGTTTGGCGGGCGCGAGACGGCGTGGGAGGCCAATGACGCGGCGCGCACGCTCGCCGCGATGGCGCTGGCCGCCGTTCCGGTGCCGCCCGTCTACGCGCGCGTCGATATGGTCGGCGACGCGGCGGGGCGCCTGCATGTAATGGAGCTTGAACTGATCGAGCCGTCGCTGTTCCTTCATCACGCGCCCGACAAGGGCGCGGCGTTCGCGCAGGCGGTTTACGCTGCGCTCTGATCGGCGCGGCGATGCCACAGCCATTGCCGGATCGCCGAGGTCAGGTTCGGCGGATCGCCCGCTTCCATGCGTTCGACGTCGATGCGCGCGACGAGTGCGTTGACGGGCAGCGCCTGCCGCGCGGCTTCGGCTTCGAGCGCGGCCCAGAAGACGGGTTCGAGGCTGATCGAGGTGGGGTGGCCGGCGATGGTCACCGAGCGTTTGACGGGCGGGTGGTAGGAGGCGGCTTCATCGGCCATTTGAATATCCGTTCGCATCGAGCGAAGTCGAGATGCCGACGAAGTCGGCGCCGAGGGTGGGAGCGACGGCAAAGCCGCCGCTTGCCGTCAGACGGGTTCGGCGATCTTTCGGATCGCCGCCCCGCTGGCCGTGCCGGGCCGTGGCTGCGCCACCGGTTGCCAGCTCGTCGTTCGCTGACGCGAACGCCTTCGCTAGCGCCCTCGGCCCGTCAGTACATATGCTGCCCACCATTGATCGACATCGTCGACCCGGTGATGAACCCCGCATCCTCGCTGCACAGGAAAGCGACGCCGCGTGCAATTTCATGCGCCTGGCCCAAACGCCCGACGGGAATCTTCGCGACGATCTTTTCGAGCACCTGCGGCGGAACCGCGGCGACCATATCGGTGTCGATATAGCCCGGCGCGATCGCATTCACCGTCACGCCCTTCTTGGCGCCTTCCTGCGCCAGCGCCTTGGTGAAGCCGTGAATGCCCGATTTGGCGGCGGCATAATTGACCTGGCCATACTGGCCCGCCTGCCCGTTGATCGAGCCGATGTTGACGATGCGCCCCCAGCCACGCTCGACCATGCCAGGGAAACAGGCTTTCGCCATGTTGAAGCAACCGCCGAGGTTGATGCGCATCACATCGTGCCAGTCATCATAGCTCATCCGCGCGAGGGTGCCGTCGCGGGTGATGCCGGCGTTGTTGACGACGATGTCGATCGGGCCGACCTCGGCCGCGACCCGCGCGCAGCCGTCGAGGCATGCCTGATGGTCGCCGACGTCCCATTTATAGGTCCTGATTCCGGTGCGTTCGGTAAAGGCGCGCGCCTTTTCGTCATTGCCGGCATAGTTGGCGACGACGGTCACGCCCTGTTCCTGAAGCTTCAGCGAAATGGCTTCGCCGATCCCGCGGCTGCCGCCGGTGACGATTGCTATGCGTGCCATCGATCATCTCTCCCACAGATTTGAATCGATGATTAGGGCGCGGCGACGCGGCCTGCAAGTTGACCGGAACGTCAATCGCAAAGCTATTCAGCGAACTAGGATACTGACCCTAGCTGCGCCCGCGCTTTCGCAAAGTCGCCGATCGCCAGGTCGGCCTTGTCGATGGTCACGAGCAGCGCCTGACCGTCGCCGAAACGGCGGCTCATTAAGCCGCTTGTTGGCAGCGCGAGCAGGATGGGTTCGCCGTCGCGCTCGCCGCCCACGCTTGCCATTTCGCGCGCGGCGAGGCGCTGCCAGAGCGGCTCGAAATAGGCGCGGGCCGGGGCCGACAGATTGGCGGGATCGGCGCACCAGGCATGTTTCGCGCGGTCGAAGAGCATCGTCCGATAATCGCCTACCCAAAGGTCGGCGTCGGCGCGGTGCGTCGTCAGCGGCAGCGTCTCCAGCTCGAAGGTTTCGCTGCCATCGGCGGCCGTCTTGCGTGCGATCACCGCCCACGGGATCGCGTGGAGCGCCGCCATCACCGCGGTGGCATCGCCGGGCGAAAAGGGATCGCGCACCGCGCTGTCGTGGATGATGCCGACGATCTCGGCCGCGCGTCCGCGCGCCTCCCGGTTGATTGCGACGCAGCGCGCGATCACGTCGGCCGAAGCGGCATCGCAGTCGGCCGCGGGCTCGGTCAAAAGCCGACCCAGCCGCGATTCGAGAATCGCCGCCATCGCGGTCAGGCTGCCCCAGTCGAAGGGATGGAAAGCGGGATCGGCGATGTCGTAGCCTTGGGTGTCGAGGTCGTCCGCCATGTCGCTCGCGAGCGGGTCGCCGACGCCCGCTTCGACCAGATCGACCGGCCATTGCGGAAAGGCGCGCACGGCAAAAGAAGCAAGGTCGCCCCCGGCAAGGTCGCCATAGGGGCCGAACCACCCCTCGCCAAGGTTGAGCGCATAGGGCGGCGCGAGCGGCGCTCCGGGCTCGCCGACATGGAGCACGCGCACCTCGGGCCGGTGGCGATGGATGAAGAAGGCGAGCGCGCCATGGCGCGGCCCCAGTCCGCCCCACAGGTCGCGCGGCAGGTCGGCGCAGCCGATCTGGGCGAGGAAATCGGCGGGCTGATCGTCGATCAGCGGCCAGGCCATGCCCGTCGCCAGCCGCGGGCGCCCGCCGAGCCAGCTGCGCGTCGAAATGGCGTCGCGCGGCGGAATCTGCGGGACGAGGCGCAGCGTCACCGCCGCGGCGCCTGCATCGACGAGTGCCTCGGCCGCAATCTTTTCGGCCTCCGCCCTTCTCGTTTGCGATGCGGCTTCGGGCGCGGTCGCGTCGGCGATCGCCTCGACGGGCGTTTCGGTTTCAAAGCTTCCGTCGGGCATCAGGTCGCGCGGCGGCTCGAGCGGCGCCTTGCCGCTGACCCGTGCGAGGCGTGCCGGCGCGATTTCGACGTCGGCGACTTCGGGCGTCTTGCGCGGCAGTTTGGGCCGACGGGTTTCGCGCGGCGCTCGCGGGGCGGGCGGCGATGTGACGGGGCGGCGCGCGCGCCAGATCGCAAGGGCGAGCGCAATGCAGAGCAGCATCGCGCCTGCGAACATCAGGGCGGCCAGCTCGACCTCGTTCATCGCATCACTCCACAGACGGGCGCCGCCGCGCCGGATCGGCGCCACGATGGAGCATTTTAACCGGTTGCCCTAAACAGTTGGTAAGCAGCCGGAGCGTCAGATCCAGCCCGCCAGCTCGCGGCGCACGAGCGCTTCGATCATCGTCATGCCGGGCGCGTCGGCGTTGAGGCAGGGGAGGTAGGCGAATTGCCGCCCGCCCGCCGCCATGAACTGTTCCCTGCCGCGGATCGCCAGTTCTTCGAGCGTTTCGAGGCAATCGGCGGCAAAGCCGGGCGCGAAGATGGCGACGCTCTTTCCTGCCTTTGCCAAGGCTTCGAGCTGCACGTCGGTCGCGGGCTCGAGCCATTTGGCGCGGCCGAAGCGCGACTGGAACGCGACCCCGACCGGGCGACCGAGCGCCTCCGAGAGCAGCCGCGCGGTCTTTTGGCACTGGCAATGATAGGGATCGCCGAGACGCAGCGTGCGTTCGGGCATTCCGTGAAAGCTGGCGAGCAGCATGTCGGGCGCGAAATCGAGCGCGGCGAGTCCCGCCTCGACCGAGGTTTTGAGCGCGCCGAGATAGGCTGGATCGTCGGCATAGGGCGGCAGGAACCGCAGCGTCGGCTGCCAGCGCAGCGTCTTCAGATGGTCGGCGGCGGCATCGACGACGGTCGCGGTCGTCGCGGCGCAATAATGCGGATAGAGGGGGGCGATCAGGATGCGGCGACACCCTGCGTCGGTCAGCGCGTCGATCGCGCGGCCGATGGCCGGTTCGCCGTAACGCATCGCATAGGCGACCTCGACGCCGTCGCCGAGCGCGGCTTGCAGCGCCGCCGTCTGCGCGCGGGTGATGGCGGCGAGCGGCGAGCCGTCCTCGGTCCATATCTGCGCATAGGCATGAGCCGATTTTTTCGGCCGCGTTGTCAGGATGATGCCGCGCAGGATCGGCTGCCACAGGATCGGCGGGATTTCGACGACGCGCCGGTCGGACAGGAATTGCCCCAGATAGCGGCGCACCGACGGTGGATCGGGCGCGTCGGGGGTGCCGAGGTTGACGAGCAGGACGCCGACGCGCGGGGCGACGACGGGCGGATGATCGGGGGGCAGGGTCATAATGGTTGCGCCGAAAGGGGGATGCGGCGGATGCGGCGGCCGGTCGCGGCGAACATCGCATTGGCGATCGCGGGGGCGACGACGGGCACGGCGATTTCGCCGAGGCCGCCGGGTTCGCGGTCGCTGTCGACGAACTCGACGAGGATTTCGGGCGTCTGCGACAGGCGCGGCAGGCCGAGCTGGCCAAGCTTGCGCGCGGTCGCGAGGCCGCCCGCATAATCGGTCGTCGCGCCGACCGCGGCGGCGAGGCCGAAGATCAGCCCGCCCTCGATCTGTTGCCGCGCGATCGCCGGATTGACGAGGCGCCCCGCATCGACGACCGCGACCAGTTGTTCGACCTGAAGCCCCCGGTCGCTTTGCCGCGCGGTCGCCATCAGCGCGATGTGGCTGCCGCGCATCGTGTGGCAGGCAAGGCCCTGCGCGCTGCCGGGCAAGCCGCCTTCCCAGCCGCCAAGGCTGGTCGCGGTGAGCAGGCAGCGCGCGAGCAGCGGCGCGTCGCCGAGCATCGCCATGCGATAGGATAGCGGGTCGGACCCCGCGCGCGCCGCCAGTTCGTCGACGAAGCATTCGGTGAAAAAGGCGGTATAGCTGTCGGCATTGCCGCGCCAGCGGCCCGTGGGCAGGCCGATGTCCGCGGGGCAATGATCGACCGCGTGGTGCGGAATGGCGTAGCGCGTCGCCGCGCCCTCGACCGCGGCGGCGTCGGCGCGGCCGACGGCGGCGCGCTGCGCGACGTCGGCGGGCAGATTGTCGAACAGCCGCGCGCGCACCTCATGGTTGGTCGAAGGGACGGCGATACGCGTGACGAGCGCGTCGATCCCGCCCGCGGCGTTGAGCGTCGCGGTCAGCCTGGCGCGCGCCGGCGCGCGGGGCGGCAGGCGCATGATCTCTTCGGCGCGCGACCAGGCGAGCTGGACCGGGCGTTTGATTTGAAGCGCGATGATCGCCGCCTGCACCGCGACGCTGTGATCGAGGCAGGCGTCGAACGAGCCGCCCGCCATCATCGGGAAGAGGGTGACGTCGGCGACAGGCAAGCCGGTGGCGCGCGCGACCGCGTCGCGACACTGCGTCGGCGCCTGCGTCGCGACCCACAGCCGCAGCCCGCCACCGTCGGGCGCGGCGGTCGCGCTGCGCGTTTCGACGGGGGCGTGGAGCGCGGGGGCAGCGGCATATTCGGCGGCAATGCGCGTGCGTCCCTCCATCGCTTCGGCGACGTCGCCCTCGCGGTGGATGCGATAGCCATCGGCCTTCAGCGCGGCCTTCAGCGCCTTGTCGATGCGATCGGTCGAAATCGGCGTACCCTGGGTCTCGAACACCGGCGCGAAACGGTCGAGCGCGCGATTTGCCGCCCACCAGTTGCGCGCCACCGCCGCGACCCAGCGGTCGTGCGTCACGACATGGAGCAGGCCGGGTGCGGCGAACCCCGCGTCGCGGTCGATACTCTTCAGCCGCGTCGCGCCGAGCGGGCCCTGGCGGATCGCGGCGAAGACCATGTCGGGCAGGCGGATGTCGGCGGCATAATTTGCCGAACCGTCGACCTTTGCGGGCAGGTCGAGCCGCGTCAGTTCCTTGCCATAGAGCGGATCGGCGGCCGACGCGCGGTAGACGGGCTGCGCGGGCGGTTCGAGCGTTGCTGCGGCGGCGGCGACCTCGGCAAAGCGCAGTCGCTTCTGGCCATGGAGGACGAAGCCGTCCTGCGTGTCGCACTCCTGCCAGTCGGCGTCCCAGCGATCGGCCGCGGCCATCATCAGCAGCGCGCGCGCCTGCGCCGCGGCGGCGCGGCACGGTTCCTCGAACATCCGCACCGATGACGAATTGGCGGTCAGCATCACTGCATTACGCACCGCCCATTCGCGGCGCACCCAGCGGCGCACGTCGGCGACGAAATCGGGCACGCCCGCGCGCGGGGTAAAGACCGCGCTATCTTCGTCGACCAGCAGCGTGTTGGCGTAAAGCGGGCTGATCGGCGCGCTTTCGACCGCGATCGTGCGCCAGTCAGCGCCGAGTTCGTCGGCCATGATCTGCGGCAGCAGGGTCGTGACGCCCTGGCCCATTTCGCATTGCGGGACGATCGCGCTGATATGCCCGTCGTCGCCGATTTTCAGAAAGGCGTTGAAGACATGTTCGCCGGGCGCGGCGGTCAGGTTCGGCGGGTAGTCGCGCGGCCACAGGCCCCACGCGATCGCGAGGCCGCCCGCGGCGGTCGCGCCGACGAGCATCTGGCGGCGGCTGACCTGCGGCAGCCGCGATTTGCGCTTTCCAACCGTGTCGCGAATGCCCGCCATCGCCGACGCTGATAAGCGGGGCGATGCGGCGAGGCAAAGGCTTTTGGCGAATTGATCCTCCCTGTGGCGAAGCCATGGGGAGGTGGCAGCGCGAAGCGCTGACGGAGGGGCTATGGCGCTACCTTTGCGGCCCCTCCACCACTCGCTGCGCGAGCGGTCCCCCTCCCCATGGCCTGCGGCCACAGGGAGGATTATTCCTACCAGCCCCAGGGTGCAGGCGGCGGGGCGACCGGCTGGCGGTAATCGAAGGTCGCGCGGAAATCGCGGCCTTCGCGGCTCAGCCCATAGGTAAAAGCGTCGGCGGTCGTTTCGATCGACCAGATGTTGCTGTTCGAAACGCTCCGCCCTGTGCGGGTGAAAAGCGCGATCGATTCGGCATCGACGGGGAAGGTCTGGCGCGTCGCGGTGCCGGGTTCGGACGTGTCGCCGCCGTACATCGTCAGCTCGTCCTTGCTGCCGTCGGCGTGGCGATGGTCGTGCTTGAGGCGCAGCCCGGTGGCCGTCCGCGTGACGATCCAGGTGCGCGAGCGGTCCCAGCCGCCGTCGGGGCCGAGCCCCGCGATATGGAAGGGGATTTCGATCCGGTCGGGGGAGCAGCGGCGGACGTGCATGACCATCGCCTTGCCGCGCATGTCGGCATCGATGCCCTGATCGCTCGCGAGCTTGCCAGCATAGGCCTGTCCACAGCGCGCGGCGAGCGCGGCGAAGAAGGCGTCCTGCGGATCGGTCGCGGCAGGGGTGGTGGCGCAGCCGGCAAGCAGCGCGACGGCGGCGATGGCAAGGATCGATTTCATTTCAAAAGCCCGAGCCGCGGAATCTCGATCTTGGGGCAGCGATCCATCACCACGATCAACCCGGCGGCGTCGGCGCGCTTTGCCGCGGCCTCGTTGATCACCCCCAGCTGCATCCACACCGCCTTTGCGCCATGGACGATCGCTTCGTCGACCGCGGCGCCCGCGTCGTCGCTGTTACGAAATATGTCGACGATCTCGGCGGGCGGCTCGACATCGGCGAGCGTAGCGACGACCGGCGCGCCGTGGATCGTCTTGCCCGCGTGGCCGGGGTTGACCGCGATCACATTATGACCCTGCGCGATCAGGAAGGCGAGCACCCCGTTCGACGGCCGCGCGGGGTCGGGCGAGGCGCCGACCACCGCGATGCGGCGCGGCTGGCCCAGAAGCTCGCGGATCTCGCCTTCGTCGTTGATCGCCATCATTTGTCCTTTCGTGCGTTCAGCCAGTCGGCGACTTTCGCCGCTATCGCGTGAAATGGTTCGCCGGCCGGGTCGGTTCCCGCCGCCGGGGGCACGCCGCCGTCGCTTGCAAGGCGGATCCCCATCGACAGCGGCACGCGGCCGAGAAAGTCGATCTGCATGGTTCTGGCCGCCGCCTCGGCGCCGCCGCTGCCGAACGGATCGCTCACCTCGCCGCAATGCGGGCAGGCGTAACCCGCCATATTTTCGACGAGCCCGATGATCGGCACCTCGGCCTGCTGGAACAGGCTGATCGCGCGCGTCGTGTCCATCAGCGCCAGATCCTGGGGGGTCGAGACGATCACCGCGCCCGCGGGCTTGTGCTTCTGGATCATCGTCAGCTGGACGTCGCCGGTCCCCGGCGGCAGGTCGACGACGAGGGTGTCGACGTCGCCCCAGCTCGCATCGACCAGCTGTTCGAGCGCGCGCCCCGCCATCGGGCCGCGCCACGCGATCGCCTGCCCCGGCTGCGCGATCTGTCCGGTCGACAGCATCGGCACGCCATAGGCGCTCTGGACGGGGGCGAGTTTCGACCCGCGCGCTTCGGGTTTCACATGCTCGCTGTCCATCAGACGGGGTTGCGAAGGCCCATAGATGTCGGCATCGACCAGCCCGACCTTGATCCCCAGCCGCCGCAGCGCCACCGCGAGGTTCGCAGCGAGCGTCGATTTGCCGACGCCGCCCTTGCCGCTGCCGACCGCGATGATCGTCATCGCCTTTCTCTCGGCGGTCATCGCGACGCGCACCTCGTTCACGCCGGGCTGTTCGAGCAGGCCTGCGCGCAGCTTGTCCTCGAGCGGTTTGCGTTCGTCGGCGGCAAGTCCGGTGACATCGAGGACGATGGCGAGCGTGCCTTGTTCATCGAGGAAGCGCAGACCTGATGTGCGGCCGCCGCTGAGGTCGGCGGCAATGCTGGCGAGGGGGGCAGTGTCGGTCATGTCTGCGCCGAAATAGGGGAGCGCGCGCGCTTTGCCAGCCATTTTCGCGCGCACCCCCTGTTAATCGCGCGCGCCGCCCCTATAAAAGCAATATGAACGACCAGATTGAAGGCAGCATGGGGCGCCGCACCCTTCGGGGATTGCGGCAATTTTTCGATTCGATCAGCCTGATGGCCAACAGTCCGTGGGGCAGCGGTCCCGGCAAGGGCGAGGATGACAACGGCAAGGGCAGCGGCGACGGCAAGCGTCCGGGTCCGCGCAACCCCTGGATCACGCCCGACCCCGCCGACCAGCGCCGCGGCGCGAAGCCGCGCGGCCCCTCGGCGCTCGACGAGTTGCTGCGCAAGGGACGCGGCGGCTTCGGCGGCGGCGGTTCGGGCGGCGGCGGCTTCGATCTTGCCGATTCGGGGCGCATCTGGAAATGGGCGATCGTCGCGGTTCTCGCGCTGTGGCTCTTCTTTTCCTCCTTTCATATCGTGCCGCCGGAAAAGGAAGGCGTGGTCACGCGGCTCGGCAGCTATGCGCGCACCGTCGGCCCCGGCGTCAAACTGACCTGGCCGGCGCCGATCGAACGCATCCGCATGGAGGATGTCCGCGCGATCCGCACGATGGCGATCGGATCGCCCAACGCGACCGACGAGAATTTCGTGCTGACGCGCGACCAGAGCATCGTCGACCTGGCTTATGAGGTCCGCTGGTCGGTGCGCAGTCCGGAACTTTTCTTCTTTCAGCTCGCCAATCCCGAAGACACGATCCGCGAGGTCGCCGAAAGCGCGATGCGCGCGACGGTCGCCAATTTCGATCTGGTGCAGGCGATCGGCCCCGGCCGCGTCGAGATCGAGGCGCAGGTGCAGCGGCGGATGCAGGCGCTGCTCGACGAATATCGCGCGGGCGTGACGATCCAGGGCATCGCGATACGCCAGGCCGACCCGCCGAGTCAGGTCGACGAAGCGTTCAAGGAAGTCACCGCGGCGCGGCAGGAGCGCGAAGCGGCGATCAACCTGGCCCGCGCCTATCAGCAGCAGGTGCTTGAGCGCGCGCGGGGCGACACCGCGGCGTTCGACCAGATTTACGAACAATATCGACTGGCGCCGGACGTGACGCGCCAGCGGCTTTATTATGAAACGATGGAGGCCGTGTTGTCGAACGTCGACAAGACGATTGTCGAAGCGCGCGGGGTGACCCCCTATCTGCCGCTCAATGAGGTGCAGAAACGGCTGCGCGCGCCCGAAGCCGCGACGAAGGGAGGCGAGTGATGTTCTCCTCGCTTTTCCGCAATCCCGTGCGCCTGCTGGTTGGCGTCGTTGCGTTGCTGGTGCTGCTGTCGATGACAGTGTCGATCGTGCCCGAGGACCGGCAGGCGGTCGTGCTGCGCGTGGGCGAAGTCTATGGCACCAAGAACGCCTATAAGCCCGGCGAGCAATTCGGCCGGTCGGGCGCGGGGCTGCTCTTCACCCTGCCCTTTGCCGATACGGTGCAGCTGATCGACAAGCGCATCCTGGGCATCAATATGGAACGCCAGCAGGTGCTCTCGACCGACCAGCAGCGGTTGCAGGTCGACGCCTTCGCGCGCTTTCGCATCACCAACCCGGTGCGCATGTACACCGCGATCCGCACTGAGGAACGCCTGCAGCAGCAGCTCGCGACGATCCTGGGTTCGTCGCTGCGCAACGAGCTTGGCAAGCGGACCTTTGCCACCTTGCTGTCGGCGGAGCGCGGCGCGGTGATGGACAATATCCAGGTTGCGCTCAATCGCGAGGCGCAGAAATATGGCGCCGAGATCATCGACGTCAGGATCAAGCGCGCCGACCTGCCCGAAGGCGCGACGCTCGAAGCCGCGTACAACCGGATGCGCACCGCGCGGCAGCAGGAGGCGATTTCGATCCGCGCCGAGGGGCAGAAGGAAGCGCAGATCATCCGCGGCAGCGCCGACGGCGAAGCGGCGCGCATCTATGCCGCCAGCTTTGGCAAGGATCCCGAGTTCTACGATTTCTATCGCGCGATGCAAAGCTATCGGCAGACCTTCCTCGGCGAAAACAACCAGGGCGGAACGTCGATCATCCTGTCGCCCGACAATGAATATCTGAAACGGTTCAGCGGCGGTTGATTGCGGCCGCAGCGCCGATGAACGGAACTTGTCGCGCTTGTTCATGTTCAATTGGCGTTCAGCCGCCCCGCCGCAGAGACCGGCGGCCGGGGTCAAGAGTTTACCTAGACGAAGAGGATTTCCGATCGTGCGTTACGTATATGGCATCACTTCGGCCTTGCTGGCGGGTGGCACCGCGCTGGCGCTGGTCACCCAGTCGCCCGTCGGCGCGCAGGTCGCGCAGAACGAACAGAGCGAGATGGCGCGTGTCGTTCCGCGCGCCGGCGCTCCCGACAGCTTCGCCGATCTCGTCGAACAATTGCAGCCCGCGGTCGTCAATATCTCGACGCGGCAGGAGGTGACGCTCGGCGTCCGGCTCAACCCCTTTGCGGGCACGCGCGAGCCGATCACGCAGGAGCAGCAGGGCGGCGGATCGGGTTTCCTCATTTCGTCGGACGGCTATATCGTCACCAACAACCATGTGATTTCGGGCGGCCCGCGCGGCGAGGCGGTGAATGAAGTCACCGTGACGCTCACCAACCAGCGCGAATATAAGGCCAAGATCGTCGGCCGCGATGCGGCGTCGGACCTTGCATTGCTCAAGATCGACGCATCGGGCCTGCCCTTTGTCAAATTTGCCCAGGGCAGCCCGGCGCGCGTCGGCGACTGGGTGGTCGCGATCGGCAACCCGCTCGGCCTCGGCTCGACGGTGACCGCGGGGATCATCTCGGCGGTGCAGCGCAACATCGGCCAGGGCGGCGCCTATGACCGCTATATCCAGACCGATACCGCGATCAACCGGGGCAATTCGGGCGGTCCGCTGTTCGATCTTCAGGGCAATGTCGTCGGCATCAACAATATGCTGATCTCGCCCGTCGGCGCGAACATCGGCGTCAATTTCGCAATTCCCGCCGAAGCCGCGATCCCCGTGATCGAGGCGCTGCGCGCGGGCGAGCGTCCGCAGCGCGGCTATCTGGGCATCGGCATCGTTCCGGTGACCGAGGATATGGCGGCCGCGCTCGGCCTGCCCAAGGACCGCGGCGAGTTCGTGCAGCGCGTCGAACCCGGCGAAGCGGGCGAGAAGGCCGGGCTGAAGCGCGGCGACGTGGTGCTGAAGGTCAACGGCAGGGATGTGACGCCGCAGCAGACCTTGTCCTATATCGTCGCCAACACCAAGCCGGGCACGCGCATCCCGCTCGAGGTTATTCGCGACGGGCGAACGATGACGCTCAACGCCGTCGTCGGCACGCGCCCACCCGAAGAACAGCTCGCCGGGGACAATTTCGACCCCGAAGAGGAACAGACGATGCCGGAGGATCCCTCCGGCGCGGCCGACGAGGCGATCCAGAACAGCCTGGGCATGGCGGTGCAGCCGCTGACCCCGGCAATCGCGCGCGCCGTCGGCATCGACCCCGACAGCAAGGGACTGGTGATCGGCGCCGTTTCGGGCAGCAGCGATGCGGGCCGCAAGGGGCTGCGCCGCGGCGACGCGATCCTGAGCGCCAACCGCACGCCGGTCACCTCGGCGGAGGCGCTGGCGAAGGTCATCGCCGATGCGAAGAAGGCGGGCCGCGATGCGGTGCTGCTCGAAATCCTGCGTCGCGGCGGACCGTCGGCCTTCATCGCGATCCGCATCAAATAGTCGCGCCGCGCGCGCAACGGGACAAGGAGCGCTGCCGCGGCAGCGCCCCTTTTTCTTTGCGCTGCCGCGCATATGTTCCTATTATGTTCATATGATCGAGTCGGGAGGGATGGCGATGATCGGATATGTGACGCTTGGGACGAACGACCTCGCGCGTGCGGCGGTGTTTTACGACGCCATCGCCACCGAGCTGGATACGCCGCGGATGATGGAATATGAAGGTTTCATCGCCTGGGGCAAGCCCGGTGGCGCGGCGGGCATCGGCCTGACCAGGCCGTTCGACGGCAATCCGGCGAGCGTCGGCAACGGCGTGATGGTGGCCTTGCAGGCGAAGGACAAGGACCAGGTCCACCGGCTTTACGACATCGCGCTCGCCAACGGCGGGACGTGCGAGGGCCCGCCGGGACCGCGCGGCGAAGGATTTTACGCCGCCTATTTCCGCGATCCCGATGGCAACAAGCTCAACGCCTTCATCATGGGATGAGCGGCGAGGCCTGATGGCGGGGGCTGGCAAGGGATTTGCCGCCGTGCCCCTGCCTTCGCCGGGGCACGGATATGGGGTTGGGTTAAGCTGAAACCCTGCCATTCCACTTTCGTCATCCCGGCCTTCGCCGGGATCTCGCCGGTGCGTCAGGCCGATAGGGTGAGATCCCGGCCTTCGCCGGGATGACGTTCCACTCGAGAAACGATTAGAGCAAATTGCGCGAAATCTGAATCATCCGCCTCCCCGAGCCCTTCGACTGCCCTGGCAGGCGCTCAGGATAAACTTCGACCTTTGGTCGAAGTCGAGACACCCCTCGGCATCGCGCAACGTCGATGGGTGTCTCGACTTCGCTCGACACGAACGGGAAGATGGCTCTGATTAAACGCGCGCTGCTCTAAAGCAGGTCGAGGCTGCCCAGTTCGAGCGCCTGGCGCGCCGGGCGCTCGGCCATCAGCGCGAACATTTCGTCGCCGCGCGGCGTGCGCTCGACGCTCATCGAGGCGAAGACCGCCATGAAATAGCCGCTGAGCGCGCCGACGCGATAATCGGTCCATAACGCATCAGGATCGGGCGCTATGCCGCGCGCCCGAAGCGCGGCGATCCACTGGTCGAACGCCGGCCGGTCGGCGGCGGCGCGCTCGGCCGGATCGGCGATGCTGGTGCCGACGAGATAGGCCAGGTCGGCGGCGCCGCTGCCGCGCCCCAGCGTCTGCCAGTCGACGAGCCAGCAGGCCTGGCCGTCCGGCGCGAACAGGATATTGTCGATGCGCAGGTCGCCGTGGACGATCGTGCGCGCGGCGGGTTCGCGCGCGAGATAGCAGTCGAGCCGCTGGACGATTCCGGCGCCGAGGTCCAGCACCGCGGGCGCGAGCCGCGCCGCATAGCGTTCGCGAAACCCGGCATAAAGCTGCGGGAACAGCGCGCGCACCACATCGCCATTGTCGCGCGCGAGCCAGGGCAGCGTGCCCAGCCGCGGGTCGTTCCAGAGCAGGGCGTGCAGCGCCGCCGCCGCGTCGATGCAGGGGACGAGCCCGGCGGCGTCGATACCCGCGAGCTGATCGCCCTGCCGGGCGGGCGCGAGGTCGGCGAGAATGAGGATGAAATCGACACCATCGCCCGCAATTTCGGCATGATGGCAATGCGGCGCCGCGACACCGCTGTCCGCCGCGAGTTCGCGATACCAGCTGACTTCCTTGACATAGGTGCCGGTCAGCCGCGCGATATGGCGGCTCGCTTCGTCGTGGCTCGGACATTTGGCGATTACGCTCGTCGGGCCGAGCACATCGTCCGCCCAGTCGAGCGTCAGGCGGAAGCTGTCGCACATCTGCCCCGTGCCGACCTTGGCCGCGGTAAAGCCCCGGAGCTGGCCGGGATGCCCCAGCACCGCGCCGAGCCAGTCGGGCGTCATCGCGCCGGGCGCGGTCGGAAAGCTCAAGGCGCGGGGTCCATCAGCCCCGACAGGCCGGTCGGCGCGTGCGGCCCGACGAACAATTGTTCGAGCACGCCGGTGCCGCGGTGGAGCGTGCCGCCATCGGAAAGGTCGGCGGTGACGAGCGCCTGAATATGCATCGCGAGCGGATTGGCCCAGCGGCGCTCCTCGGCAGTGAGCGCGTCGTGCGAAACGACGACATCCGGGCCATGATCCAGCCCATGGCCCCAGACGGGGTGCGTATAGCCGAGCCCGCTCATCGCAAAGACGGGGCCGGTCGGGGTCAAGGTCAGCCGCCGGTCGCCGCCGAGGTCGGCGGACAGGTCGGCGATGCGCCGCGTTCCGGGCTGCCAGCTGATTGCAAAGCGCGCGGCGTCGAAATGCGTCTCGGTCCCCTTGTCGGTCACGATGACGGCGCGGCGGTTCCACGGCGCGCCAGCGGCATCGTCGTTGCTGTGAAAGAACAGCGAGCGGTCGGCGAAATTGCACGGCGTCCACAGCCAGAAGAATTGCGCGAAATTGCCCCCCGGTGGTGGCTGCGGTTCGCTTGCGCCGACCGGGCGGATGCCCCAGCTGCGGTCGCGTGTGCCCGTCCAGCCATCGGCGACATCGACGCGCTGGCCGCCGACCGACAGCCAGCCCGACCAGCGGCCGTTCTGCGTCATGCGCGTATAGTCCATGAACAGCCGCGTGCCGTTGCGGCGCGTGAAGCGCGGTTCCTCGATCGGGAAATGGCGTCCGACGAAGCGCAGCTCGCCCGCCAGGGAGCCATCGTTCGCCGCGATGTCCAGCGTCACACTTTCGAGCGGCACGTCGATTGTGATCGCAATCGGCCCGACCGAGAGGTCGAGCCGCTCGCCGCCCGACCGCCGACTGGCGCGAAGATTATGCTGCACCCCGTCGATGACGACGCAAAAGCTGGCGTCGACAATGCCGAGCTGCGGATAAAAGCCCATCGCCGCGGCGAAAAAGACCGACCCGTCGGGCGCATAGCCGTTGAAGAAATAGCGGTCGTAGAAATTGCGGTCGGTGCCCGCGAACGCGATCGGCTCGGCGCGCTGGTGCAGCGGGAAATCGTCGCCCTTGGTCAGCATCGTTCCTCATCCCGTTTTTCGTTGCAACCTAACGGGACGGGCGCGCGCGTCAATGCACCGGCGGATCGACGGGCGGGACGGCGTGGACGGGCGCGACGGGTTCGCCGGGATCGCGCGGCGGCAGCGCGTCGGCCGGGATGTCGGTAATCTGCATGTCGGGGGTCGGCACGTCGGCCAGGTTACGCACGCGCACCGACAGCGCGCGGCCCCTGACCAGCAGGTCGTTGAAGCTTGGCGGGGTCGAACGGATGCGCTGCGACAGCGTCCCGGCGCCGATCATGCGGATCGGCCCGCCCGCGGTCTGTTTCACCAGGTCGAAAGCATCATGGACGTGGCCGGTCAGCACCGCCGCGACGCCGCGCTTTGCCAAGGCCGCCAGCGCGCGCTCGCCGCCGCGGGTCAGCGCGCGGCCTTTCGTGCCCGCCTCGACCAGCGGATGATGCGCGGTGACGAGTGGCATGGCGCCGGGGGGCAGCGCGTCGATCGCGGCGAGCGTGCGGGCGAGCGCCTTGTCGGTCACCCATCCTTTCGACCAGTCGAGCCGCCACTGCGCGCGCGCGGTGGTCTTGAGCGACACGATCGCCAGGCCGGGCAGGTCGATTTCGCGCTCGACGAGCCGTTCGATGCGGCGGATACGGCGATAGGGATGAAAGAAGCGCGCGACCGGATTGAAATAGGGCAGGTCGTGGTTGCCGACCTCGACCGTCACGGGCACGTCGAGCGTTTCGATCCAGTCGCACGCCGCGGCAAACTCATGCGCGCGCGCGCGCATCGTGAGGTCGCCGGTGATGAGGACCGCGTCGGGGCGCTCGGCGCGGACGCAGTCGGTAAACCAGTCGAGCGCCGCCGGGTCTTCGAGCCCGAAATGCAGGTCGCTGATATGAAAGAGCCGTGTCATGCCGTCGCGATGAAATCGACCGTGCTCGTGCCGAGCGCGAAGCGCGCGGGCGATTCCGTTTCCTTGAGTTCGCCGTCATATTCGAGGCTGATCGGCGCGTCGCTTTCGAGGATGATCGTGTCGCCGGTCGCGACGTGCTCGCTCGGCCCGTCGCGAAAATCGCCGCCGAGCCAGGCGAGGCCGTGGCGGAGCACATCGGCGGAGCCTTCGGCGACGATGCCGTCGGCGCGGATGCCGTGCGGGGTGGGGGTCAGGATGATCGCGGGCCAGTCGCGGTCCTGACCCGCGATGCGCACGCCGGGCGCGTTCATCATCGCGTCGAGCGCCTCGGGCGCCGCGCGGCTCGCCTCGATCAGCCCGTCCTGCCGCATCGTTTCGCGCACTTCGGCCCAGCGCGTCGCGGGGCCGGCGACGATGGTGATGAAGGCGTCGCCGTCTTTTGAACGGAGCATCGGCACCGGGCGTCGGTGGCCTTTGCCCCGCAGCACGTCCGCCAATATGTCGGGCGCGTCGCGGTCGCCATGGAGCGCCTTCGACAGGAGGTTGAGCGTGCCGCCGGGCAGCGGCAGGATCGCGCCGTCCCACCCCGCCGCACCGCCTGCCGCCGCGTTGATCGTGCCGTCGCCGGTCCAGACGATCAACAGGTCGATCTCGCGCCGCGAAAGCGCGTCGGCGTCGGGGATCGCGTCATCGGGCAGCGCAAAGGTCGCGGCGAGCGGCGCGCCCTGTTCGCGGCAGACCGCCCCGATCGCTTCGAGGACGGCTTCGTCGTGGCTGCCGCTGTGGCTGTTGCAGACAAGGGCGGGGCGGGAAAAGGGGCGAGTCATCGCCTTCTTCTACGCGCGAGCGGACAAAAGGTCGCGCGCCGCGCCAATGTTACGCGCTTGTGACGCGCCGCGCGGCGCTGTAGGGCGCGGCGGGATGGCGGCGCGGCTTTTCAAGGGACGGCGATTGATCAAGATCCTCTTCGTGCTGCTGCTGCTCGTGCTGCTGTTCGGCGGTGGCGCCAGGATGATCGCCGCGGGCGGCGCGAAATCGCTCAACCTGGCCGACCGGCTGCTGGGGCAGGGCGATGGCGCGCGGCTGCTGATCGCCGACCAGCCCTATGGCCGCGGGCCGCGCCAGTCGCTCGACATCTGGGTGCCGGGCAGCCTGCGCGAAGGCGACCGGCTGCCCGTCGTGGTCTTTTTCTATGGCGGCGGCTGGAACAGCGGCGAGCGCGGCCATTATGGTTTCGCGGGACGCGCGCTCGCGCGGCAGGGCTTTGTCGTCGTCATCCCCGACTACCGGCTGGTGCCGAAGGCGCATTGGCCCGATTTTCTGGAAGACAGCGCCGCGGCGGTCGCGTGGACGCATGAGCATATCGCGAAGCTCGGCGGCGATCCCGACCGGATCGCGCTGATGGGGCATTCGGCGGGCGCCTATAATGCCGCGATGCTTGCGCTCGACCCGCAATGGTTGCGCGCGGCAAAGAGCGATCCCGCGATCATCCGCGGCGTCGCGGGCCTTGCCGGGCCTTATGACTTCCTGCCGCTCGAAAAGGGCGGCCGCGCCGACAAGGCGATGGGCAAGGTTCGGCCGATCGAGCGGACGCAGCCGATCCACTTCGCGCGCGGCGACGCGCCGCCGCTGTGGCTTGCGAGCGGCGACGAGGATGATGTGGTGCGCCCGCGCAACAGCCAGAACCTCACCGCTGCGATCGAGCGCGCGGGCGGGTCGGCGACGCTGCGCATCTATCCCGGCGTCGGCCACACCGGGATCGTCATGGCGCTCGCCGCGCCCTTTCGCAGCCGCGGGCCGGTGCTCGACGAAGCGAGCGATTTCCTGCGCGGGGTGACCGCGCGCCGCATCGCGCCGGTGGGCGCCGCGCGATGAGCGGCCCGATCGCGGCGATCGTCCTCGCCGGCAGCCGCCCCGGCCCCGACCCGCTGCTGAGCGGCACGGGCGTATCCACCAAGGCGCTGCTGCCCGTCGCGGGGCGGCCGATGCTCGTCCATGTCGTGACCGCGCTGCGCGCCGCGCCCGAGGTGGGGGCGATCACCCTATTGGCGCAGGACAGCGCCGCGCTCGCCGCCGAACCCGGCCTCGCGGGCATCGCCGATCTGCATTTTGCGGACTCGGGACAGGGGATCAGCAGCTCGCTCGCCGCCGCCTTGCCGCCGGGCGACGAGCCGCTGCTCGTCACCACCGCCGACAATGTGCTGCTCACCCCGGCGATGGTCGCCGAGTTTTTGCGCGGCGCGGCGGACAGCGACGTCGCAGTCGCGATGGTCGAGCGCAACCTGCTGCTGGCGCGCTATCCCGAATCGCGGCGCACCTGGCTCAAGTTCCGCGGCGGCTGCTGGTCGGGCGCGAACCTCTTTCGCCTGCGCGGGCGGCGGGTGCTGCCGCTGCTCGATTTCTGGGGGCGGATCGAGCGCGACCGCAAGAAGGGGCTGAAGATCGTTGCGGCGTTCGGCCCCTGGCTGCTCCTCGGTGCGCTGCTGCGCCTCTTCACCATCCAGCAGGGCGTCGCGCGGGCGGGGCGGCGCTTTGGCCTTGCGGCAAAGGTCGTGCCGATGAGCGAGCCTGAAGCGTGCATCGACGCCGACAAGCCCGGCGACATCGAACTGATCGAAGCGATATTTGCCGCACGGGGCGAAGCGGCTATAGGGCGGCGGCCATGACCATCACCAAAGCCATCATCCTGTCGGCCGGGCAAGGATCGCGTCTGCTGCCGCTGACCCGCGACATCCCCAAATGCCTGATCGAACTGGGCGGCCGCAGCCTGATCAGCTGGCAGGTCGCGGCGCTCGTCGCGAACGGGATCAGGGACATCGTCGTCGTCACGGGTTTCCGCACCGAGCGCGTCGAGGATCATGCGCTCCAGCTTTATCGCGACACCGGCGCGCGCATCCGCACGCTGTTCAACCCATTCTTTCAGGTCGCCGACAATCTGGGCACCTGCTGGATCGCGCGCGAGGAGATGGACCGCGACTTCATCATTCTGAATGGCGATACGATCGTTTCGGACGAGATCGTGGCAAAGCTGATCGAGGGTGCGAAGGAACCGATCACCGTCACGGTCGATGTCAAAGCCGACTATGACGACGATGATATGAAGGTGAACCTCGATGCCGAGGGGCGGCTGCACCAGATCGGCAAAAGGTTGCTGCCCCCCGATACCAACGCCGAATCGATCGGGATGCTGGCCTTTACCGGCGACGGCCCGTCGATCTTTCGCAACCAGGTCGACCAGATGATGCGCACGCCCGACGGGGTCGAGCGCTGGTATCTGCGCGCGATCGACATCATCGCCAAGGGCAACCGCGTCGGCACGGTGTCGATCGAAGGGCTGGAATGGCAGGAAGTCGACTTCCCGCAGGATGTCGAGGCCGCCGAGGCGCTCACCGCGAAATGGGCCGCCGAAGGCCGCTACGCGAAATAGGGTTTGAGCCAGCCGGTGAGCGCGGCGATCTGGCTTTCATCGAGCTTTACCGCTTGCGCCAGATCGGGCTGTCCCGGCCAGCCTGCGTCGGGGACGGTCAATCCCGCGCCGCTGCGTTCGCCGTCATAGCGGGGCAGGACGTGGAAATGAACGTGCGGGTCGACCATCATCAGCATCAGATAATTGATCTTCGCATAGCCGACGGCTTGGCGCAGCGCCTTTTCGATGGCGGCGGTGGCCGTCTTGAGTTCTGCGTGCGCTTCGTCGGGAAGGTCGCCGAACGCCGTCGCGTCTGATTTCGCCGCGAGCACCAGCGCGCCAAGCGTGGGCTGCGCGGGGCGTAGCAGCACGACCCAATGCACATAGTCGGCGATCAAAGTCGCGGGGTGGCCGAATTTTTCGATCGTGGCGTTCATGCGCCCTCCATCCAGCTGACGATCGTTTTGCCCGCGCGCCGCGCCGCATAGGCCTGCACCAGCTGCACGGCATGGACGAGCAGCGAGATGACCGTCCACCATGCCACCGCGATCAGCCCGATGTCGGGGCGCCCGGCGAGGGTGGCGAAGAACAGGATCGCGAAATTGGGGTTGCGCCGCGCGGTGATCAGGCGAAACTGACTGTCGAACCGGCGCCAGACATGGACGTCCATGCCGAAATCCTTGATGAACAATCCCTCGATCACGCGCTGAAGGATATAGCCCGCGACGATGGCAATCATCACGATCAGGAAGGTCTGATCGGGCAGCGCAAGGCCCCAGGCGCCAAGCCCGACGCCCCAGAAATACCACCAGAAGGGCGGGTGAATGAGGTCGACGCCATGGTCCGCGACATTGCCCCATTTCGACGATGTGATCGTGCAGCGCGCGAGCTTTCCATCGACCGTGTCGAGCACCATGAAGATGAAAGCCGCCAGCATCCCTTCCCAATACTGGCCTTGCGCAAAGAGCCAGGTCGCATAGATGCACAGCGCCGCGCCGATCGCGGTCACCATGTTCGGCGTCATGCCGATGCTCGCCGCCCCGCGCGTCAGCCACAGCGCGAGTTCGGGCCAGAGATATTTGGTGAGCGCGTCGGTCACGCCCTTATAGGCGCCGAAATAGCTCTTCCGCTCGATCGCGCGCCGCGTTTCGGGGGTCAGCGGCTGAATGAAGGGGCAGTCGAGCTTGCGGAGCTGGCGATTATAGATTTGCGGATTGCCCTGATAGTCGATGATCGACAGCGTGCCGCGGTTGGCGGCAATGTCGCCCGGCGTCATGCCGCCGACCAGATGCGCCATCACCAGCGCGTCGCCGTCCATCACCACCGTGCCGGGAAGCGCGGCGACATGCCGCAGCCACACGGGATCGAAGACATAGGCCAGATTGACGTAAAGCCGCGCGCCCGATGGCCCCGCCGCCTCCGGCAGCCCTTCGGCGCGCGCCAGTCGGCGCAGGCGTTCGGCGTTGGTCATGCCCCAGATCGGGGTCGGATTGTCGCCGATCGGCGTCAGCGCGGGGAGAGAATGATCGTCGGTCATCCGCCGCTCTTATCCTGCCCCGCGTCCATTGCAAGGAAGCGCAGGATCGCTTCGGCGCCGCGCGCCGCCGCGCCCGTGGGATCGCCGCCGATCGATTCGGCGAGGCGCGCGCGCTGGGCATCGGCATAGCGCGGATGGCGGCCGGGGGCGGCGTCGAGCGCGGCGGGCAGCTCGGCGAGGTCGTCGACGACATCGCCCAGCGTCCAGAAGAGATAATCGGGATCGTCCACCCAATCGACCCGGTGGGCGTTGAGGAAGATGCACGGGCGCGGCGTCGCCAGAAACTCGTACACCTGGCTGCTGACGTCGCCGAGATAGAGGTCGGCGCCGCTGGTATAGCTCATGTCGAACAGGCGTTCGGAGCCGAGGTCGATATGGATTCGGCCCGGAACGCCAAGCCGCTCCACCTCGACGCGCTCGGCGTCGCTCGCGTCGGCGAACAGGCGGACGTGCGGCGCGACGACCAGGTTATAGCGATCCTGCGCCGCGAACCAGTCGATGATCGCGCGCCCGAACCGGTCCCACGACGACAGGTCGCGCCGGAAATGCGGTGCGTAGAGGATGGTCGGCCGGCCATTGTCGAAGATCGGCGTTCGCGACGTTTGCAGGCGGCGCATCAGGTCGAGCTTCACATAGCCGGTAACCGCATAATGGCCGGGGCGGATCGTCCCCGCCTCGATCATCCGCGTCTCGCTCTTTTCGCCCGCGACGAGTGCGAAATCGAAATGGCGATCGCGCGCATCGAAGGTGATCGCCCGGTCGCCCGCGCCGTGCGGCGTGAAGATGAGGCGCGTCCGGCGCGGCAGGAAATGGCGGATGGTTGTCGTCGTCCGCTCGGGGACGACGATCGCATCGAAACGGCGGAGGAAGGAAAGCGCGCCCATCAGGGTCGGCAGGCGCGGATTGCGGAACAGGCCGCGCGCGCGAAGCCAGCGCGCGATGCCCTTTTGCCCGAGCAGCGTGATTTGCGGCGCAAATCCCGGATAGGCGAGCATGACCTGCTGCACGACAGGCAGATGATCTTCGCTCGCCACCGCGACCTCGACGGGCTGACCCTGCGCGGCCATTTCGGCGGCGATGGGCAGCGCGTGGAACAGATGGTGCGGCTCGCCGATGAAGAGGAAGAGGATGCGCATCAACGAACCTCCGTTGACGCCGCTGCGGCGGCATCCTCGAAATCGGCGACCTGCCAGCCATGCTTCGCCGCCAGCCGCGCGACCTTGTCGCCGCGCCCGACGAGCCAGGCCTCGCGCGCGAGCGCAAAGGTCGGCGCGTCGCTGACATGGTCCGAATAGGCGCGGATATGGGCGCCCTCGCACCCGTTGGCGGCGAGCCATTCGGCGACGCGCCGCGCCTTTTCGGCGCCATAGCAATTGGGTCCGTCGAGCGCGGGTAGCCAGTTTCCGGCAGCGTCGCGGCGATGGCGCGAGGCAATGACGGCGTCGAAGCCGAGCGCGTCGGCGATCGCGCGCGCGTAAAATTCGGGCGCCGCGGTCGCCATCAGCAGCCGGAAGCCCGCGGCGCGGTCGCGCGCGATGCAGGCGGCGGCGCCCGGCGGCACGTCGCGCGGCACGCGCCACGCCGCGAACCGCGTCGCGAGCCGCTCGGCGCGCGTCTGCGCAATGGTGCGGCCGAGCATCAGGCGGATCGCCGCGGGCTTGAACCGGTCGCGGCCATAAAGGCCGAGGGCATAGCCGATCATCAGCGCCGCGAGCGCGGGGAGCAGCAGCAACCGCCACGGCGCCTCGCGCCGCGCCGCCCACAGCAGGAACAGCGTGAAGGTCGGCGTGCGCAGCACGGTGCGGTCGAGGTCGTAGACCGCGACGCGGAGCGGGGTGTCGGTCATCGGTCGGCGGGTCCGATCAGGCGAAGGCGGCGCGCGGTCTTGCCGAGCGAGGCGCGGTCGGGAAGCGGCAGCGCAAGGCGCAGCGCCAGCCAGATCGCGGCGGCGGCGATGACCAGCAGCAAGGGCAGCGCGACCGGGTCGGGAAGCAGGTCGGCGAGCATCGCGGCAAATCCCGCGATGATCGTGATGCCGATCCCGCGCACTGCCACCGCCGGAAACTGCGCATCGAAGGGATGCAGCCGCTCGACCGCGGCGAGTTGCAGCGTCGGGATCGCGGCCATCACGACCAGCCCGATCGCGGTCGCCAGCGTCACGCCGGTCAGCGGGTCGATATGGCCGACCATCAGCCATCCGGCGGCGACGGCGACGGCAACCCCGATGACGCTGGCGGTGAGCTGGTGGCGAAAGGCGGCGACGACCTGCAGCACCGGCGCCGAGATGCCGAGCACCGCCTCGGCCGCGCGCGCGAAGAGCAGGATGACGAGCGCCGCCTGCGCCGCCTGCGCCTGATCGCCGAACAGGCTGAGCAGCGACGCGCTGCCCGCGGCGAGCACGGCGGCGAGCGGCAGCGCGATCGCCGCGATCAGCCGCGTCGCATAGGCATAGATGTCGGCGACCTGGCGCCGGTCGCGGCGCTCGGCGCTCGCGGCGAGCGGCGCCATCACATAGGTGAAGGCGATGCGCACCAGCTGCACGACGCTCGACAGCTTGCGCGCGATGGTGAAGAGGCCCGCCGCCGCCGCGCCCGCCGCGCCGGGGAGCAGCATGTTGAGGATCAGCGCGGGCGCGTCGCCGAACAGCCGCGTGATGACGTTCGACGGCAGGATCGACAGCCCCGCCCAGAAAGTGTCGCGCGATGTCCGTCCGGCCCATGGACCGCGCCAGAGATCGGCAAAGCTATATTGCCTGGCGAGCAGGCGGACCGACAGCGCGGCAGTGATGCCAAGCGAGCAGAGATGCGCGATGAACAGGCCCTTGAGACCGAGGCCGCCGGCAAAGAAGAGGCCCGCGAAGACGAGGCGCAGCAATTGTTCCCACACGATCCGCAGGCGGATTTCGGCGCCGAACACCATGCGCGCGCGCAGCGCCGAGGTCGCGATTTCGACGAAGGCCCAGAGCGGCAGCGCCCAGACGAAAATCCTGATCGCCGGAATGACCAGCTCGCGATCCTTTGCCGCGACATTCAGAAGCGGCCCCAGTTCGGCAGCGAATATCGAAATCAGCGCGGCGACGAGGATACACGGTCCGACGCCGAAGATCATCGCGGTGCGCAGCGCCGCCGCCGCCTCGGCGTCGCTTGCCGATTGCGGGACGGTGCGCTGCATCGCACTGGTCATGCCGAGGTCGAAGATATTTTCGATGAGGTTCACCGCCGCCCACAGCACGGCGTAGAGGCCATAGCCCGCAAGGCCGAACATCAGGACATAGAGCGGCTGCGCGACGATCTCGACTACCGCGCCCAGGCGCGCGAGCACCGTCGTGCCGAGCCCGCGCGCGACGCTGCGGCTGGTGACGGCGGGGTGATCGGCGGCTTCGCTCATCGCAGCGCACCTAAGCAGTATTCATGGGAAAGAAAAGCCGTGTGCCCCAGCGAAGGCGGGGGCCCGTCACCCGTTGGTGCTATTGGAAACCCGCCGGAGATGGATCCCCGCCTTCGCGGGGATACGCTTTGCAAGGATGGGGCTAAATCCCCCACCACCCCCTTGTCGACTCTGCCAATCGGGTCTAGGCAGCGCGCGATTGCATAGGGAAGACTGCGATATGGCCCAATTTGTCCTGCCCAAGAACAGCCGTCCGCAAAAGGGCGGCAAGGTCCACACGGTCGAAGGCGCCACCAACGTCAAAAGATTCAAGGTCTATCGCTACGACCCCGACAAGGGGCAGAACCCGCATTTCGACACGTTCGAGATCGACACCGATAAATGCGGCCCGATGGTGCTCGACGCGCTCATCAAGATGAAGAGCGAGCAGGATGCGACGCTGACCTTCCGCCGCTCGTGCCGCGAGGGCATCTGCGGCAGCTGTTCGATGAACATGAACGGCAAGAACGGCCTCGCCTGCACCACCGCGATCGAGGATCTGAAGGGCGACATCACGATCACCCCGCTGCCGTCGATGGACGTCATCAAGGATCTGGTCCCCGACTTCACCCATTTCTATGCGCAATATGCGTCGATCGAACCCTGGCTGAAGACCAAGACGACGACGCCGAGCGGCAAGGAGCGGCTGCAATCGCCCGCCGAACGCGAAAAGCTCGACGGGCTTTACGAGTGCATTCTGTGCGCCTGCTGCTCGACGAGCTGCCCCAGCTATTGGTGGAACAGCGACAAGTTCCTTGGCCCCGCGATCCTGCTCCAGGCGTATCGCTGGCTCGCCGACAGCCGCGACGAGATGACCGGCGAGCGGCTCGACGAGCTGGAAGATCCCTTCCGCCTCTATCGCTGTCACACGATCATGAACTGCGCCAATGCGTGTCCCAAGGGCCTCAGCCCCGCGCGCGCGATCGCCGAGATCAAGAAGCTCGAGGCCGAGCGGCAGGTTTGATGTTGGCTGACGCCAACGGCGGCACCGACCCGCTCCCCCACCCGGCCTCCCGCAGTGTATCCTGGAATGGGAGGCCGGTTGGGGGAGCGGGCCGGTGCCGTTTCGCTTTTGCGAAAGGCGAAAAGTGAACGACGGCATCGAGGAACCGAAGCGCCGCGACCATTTCAGCGCCGAGGAACTGGACGGCGGCTGGGTCAGCTGGAATCTGAAAGACCCGACGCGCTTCAACGCCTTTATCGAACCGCTGACCGTGCGCGTCGAAGCGCCGACACCCGACGGGCGCCCGCGCGCGCGGGTGCGCATGATCCCCGAACGCAAGCACAGCAATCTGGGCGACAATGTCCATGGCGCGGTCAGCCTCGCGCTCGTCGACATCGCGCTGTTCGCGGCCTCGCACCAGTTCGGTTCGCTCAACGCGGGCCATTCGGTGACGCTCGATCTGTCGACGCAGTTCGTCGGTGCGGGGCGCGTCGACGAACCTCTGGATGCGGTGGTCGAACTGGTGCGCGAGACGGGGCGGCTGATCTTCCTGCGCGGCCTCGTCGTGCAGGGCGCGGATGACAGCCATATTGTGCTGAGCTTTGCCGGGACGATCCGCAAGGCGAGCAAATGACCACCGTGCTTGCGGCCTATGACGCGCTCGTCGCGGCGGGCGAGCTTCGCCCCGATCCCGAACAGCGCGCGGCCGCCGCGCGGCTCGATCGCTTGCAGGCGGAGCTGGAGGCGGTGCCGAGGCGCGGCAGCCTGCTCTGGCGCCTCGCCGGTCGCAAGCCCGAGGCGCTGCGCGGCGTCTATTTGTGGGGCGCGGTCGGGCGCGGCAAATCAATGCTGATGGATCTGTTCTGCGACCAGCTGGCGATCGAGCGGAAGCGGCGTGTCCATTTCCACGCCTTCATGCTCGACGTCCATGCCCGGATGCGCGAGGTCAGGAAAAGCGAGAGCGGCGATCCCATCCCGCTCGTCGCCGAGGCGCTGGCGGAGAATGTCCGCTGCCTCGCCTTCGACGAGATGGTGGTGAACAACAGCGCCGACGCGATGATTCTCTCGCGGCTGTTCACCGCGCTGATCGACCGGGGGGTGACGATGGTTGCGACCTCGAACCGCCCGCCAAAGGATCTCTACAAGGATGGGCTCAACCGCGAGCATTTCCTGCCTTTCATCGCGCTCGTCGAGGACCGGCTCGACGTGATGGGGCTCAACGGCCCGACCGATTACCGCCGCGACCGGCTCGGCGACGGGGCGCGCTGGTTCGTGCCCGCCGATGACGCGGCGAGCGCGGCGCTGTCGGCAGCCTTCTTCCGCCTCACCGACTATCCACCCGAAGACCGCGCGCATGTCCCGTCGCTCGACCTCGACGTCGGCGGCGGCCGGACGCTGCATGTGCCGAAGGCGCTGAAGGGCGTGGCGGTCTTTTCGTTCAAGCGATTGTGCGGCGAGGCGCGCGGCGCCGCCGATTATCTCGCGGTGGCGCGGCATTTTCATACCGTCATCATCGTCGGTATCCCGCGCATGGGGCCGGAAAATCGTAACGAGGCGGCGCGCTTCGTGACGCTGATCGACGCGCTCTATGAATATAAGGTCAAGCTGCTCGCGAGCGCGGCGGCGATGCCCGATGCGCTCTATGTCGCGGGCGACGGCGCGTTCGAGTTCGAGCGCACCGCGAGCCGCCTCGCCGAAATGCAGTCCGACGACTATCTGGCGCTAGGCCATGGCCAGCAGGATGCCCCCGGCAATCTTTCCCCAGCGTGACGTGTTGGCGGTGACATAGGCGAGGCTGCGGACATAGCGTACCTCATGCGCGAGATGGCCCGCCGCCTGCTGGGCGGTGCGGCGCAATGTCCGCATGGGGCGCGGTTCGGGTGGCCTGATCGATCCCGGCCGCGCGGGCGGCGGGGGCAGATCGGTGAAACCGCCGCTGGTCACGCGGTCGTCTTCGGCGACCGCCTGGCACAGCGCCTCCATACGCGCGATAGCCAGCCGATTGGCAACGGCGCGGTCGCGGCTCAACAGCTCGAAACTGTGGCTGAAGGCCGAGAACTGGATCGCGCCGCTGTCGGCCGCATGGCCGAGCGCATCGCGCATTTCCTCTTCGGACATGGCGCACAGCTGCGCCGGGCGAAAGCTGTCGGCGCGGTCCATCAGCCCGCTGACCGGCACTTCGCACACGCCATGATGCATCCGCATCCCGATATTGCCGCGGTCGAGCGCGATGTCGCAGCCATGGCCGACATAGGCGCCGTTGAAACTGCTGTCATAGGCGAAGCCCAGCGCGGCGAGCGCGCGCAGCGTGTCGTCGTTGGCGCCGAAATTGCCCGCGCGAAAGGCGACCGGATCGGGCGCGCCGGCGCGCACCAGCATGTCCGCGGCCAAACCGATCAGCTTTTTCTGCGCGGCGAGCGGGAAGTCGCCGATGTTGCGCCCGGTCAGCCGCCCGACCGGATTGAAGCGCGCGAAGGCGAGCCATTCGGTGTGGATGTGGAGCTGCACCTCGTGCCCGCGCGCGACGATCGGTGCGACGATGTCGCGGACGATCGACGGCCCGTGGACGAGCGCGGGCATCGGATCGACGAAAAACACGCCCTTGAGGCCGTATCTTTCGAGCATGTCCATCTGGAAGACGATGCCGAAATCCCCGTCGCGGCAGCGGCCGAGGATTGAGCTTTCAAAATTGGCGCGCGCGTCCTGGCCGCGTTGATAGAGGCCCGCCGACAATTCGGTGTCGAAGCTGATGATGGCACGCGTCATCGCACGCGCGTAACAAAGCGGGGATAAGGGAGGGTTAATCCGTCGCTACGGGTTCCGCGGACCATGGCGGCCCATCGCGATCGGCAAACCCCTCGGCGCATCATTAAAAGATATTGCGAACTATTAGCAAAAAAAGGCAGGAAATCGAGCTTTTCCCGGTTGTTTCATCGACGGAATCGGCGTAGGGGCGTCGCCAGTCTTGGGACCGGCAGCGGAGCTTTGGCCCGTGCTCCCGCCGGTCTTGAACCAATTGCCGGGCTTGCCAGAAGGGAGTGCCGCGCGCCATGGGACGCAAGAAGATCGCATTGATCGGAGCCGGGAATATCGGCGGAACACTGGCGCTGCTCGCCGCGCAGAAGGAACTCGGCGACATTGTCCTGTTCGACGTCGTCGAAGGCGTGCCGCAGGGCAAGGCGCTCGACCTGTCGCAGGTCGGCCCGATAGCGGGCTTCGATGCAAAGATCACCGGCTCGAACGATTACAAGGACATCGCGGGCGCCGACGTCATCATCGTCACCGCGGGGGTCGCGCGCAAGCCGGGCATGAGCCGCGACGACCTGCTCGGCATCAACCTCAAGGTCATGAAGGCGGTGGGCGAAGGCATCAAGGCGAACGCCCCCGACGCCTTCGTCATCTGCATCACCAATCCGCTCGACGCCATGGTCTGGGCGCTGCGTGAATTCTCGGGCCTGCCGCACAACAAGGTCGTCGGCATGGCGGGCGTGCTCGATTCGGCGCGCTTCAGCCACTTCATCGCCGACGAATTCGACGTATCGGTGAAGGATGTGAACACCTTCGTGCTCGGTGGCCATGGCGACACCATGGTTCCCGTCGTTCGCTATTCGACCGTCAACGGCATCCCCGTTCCCGACCTCGTCAAGATGGGCCTGTCGAGCCAGGACAAGATCGACGCGATCGTCAAGCGCACCCGCGGCGGCGGCGGCGAAATCGTCGCGCTGCTCGGCACCGGCTCGGCCTTCTATGCGCCCGCAGCATCGGGCATCGCGATGGCCGAAGCATACCTCGGCGACCAGAAGCGCATCCTGCCCTGCGCCGCTTACGTTGACGGCCAGTACGGCGTCGACGGCCTTTACGTTGGCGTGCCGGTGATGATCGGTGCGGGCGGTGTCGAAAAGATCGTCGAGATCGAACTCGATGCCGAAGACAAGGCGGGCCTGCAGGTCTCGGTCGACGCGGTCAAGGAACTGCTCGATGCGTGCAAGGCGCTGGATCCCAGCCTCGCCTGATGGACCTGTTCCTGCTCCTTGGCATCCTGATCGGGGCGCCGATCCTCGTGGTCGGCGGCATCCAGTATCTGATTTTCAAGTTGGCAGGTGGCATGGCGCTTAGGGTGGTGTGCGCGATTGCGGCATCCTATTGCGCCTTTGTCCTGATTTCCGCGTACGGCGCTCCGCCGCTCCTTGGAAACAAGGCTGCGTACGCCGGGGTCGCAGATGGCGTCACAGCGATACTCCTTCTGGAATGTCTCGCGATTTTGCTCTGGCCTTTGGCGCGGCGCTTTTTTGGTTTGAATATGGCCGCTGAAACGCGGCGCGCGGCTGAGGCCGAACAGACGATAGGAATTAGTAAATGAGCATCCTCATCGACAAGAATACCAAGGTCATCACCCAAGGGATGACCGGTGCCACCGGCACCTTCCACACCGAACAGGCGCTGGCTTACGGCACGCAGATGGTCGGCGGCGTGACGCCGGGCAAGGGCGGGACGACGCACATCGGTCTGCCGATGTTCAACACCGTCGAGGAAGCGAAACATGCGACCGGCGCGACCGCGTCGGTCATCTATGTGCCGCCGCCGTTCGCCGCGGATTCGATCCTCGAGGCGATCGACGCCGAGATCGAGCTGATCGTGTGCATCACCGAGGGCATTCCGGTGCTCGACATGGTCAAGGTGAAACGCGCGCTGTCGGGATCGAAGTCGCGGCTGATCGGGCCGAACTGCCCCGGCGTGCTGACCCCCGACGAATGCAAGATCGGCATCATGCCCGGCAACATCTTCAAAAAGGGCAGCGTCGGCGTCGTCTCGCGCTCGGGCACGCTGACCTATGAAGCGGTGTTCCAGACCTCGAACGTCGGGCTGGGTCAGACCACCGCGGTCGGCATCGGCGGCGACCCGGTCAACGGCACCAATTTCATCGACGTGCTCGAACTCTTCCTTGCCGATGACGAAACCAAGTCGATCATCATGATCGGCGAGATCGGCGGCGACGCCGAGGAACAGGCGGCGCAGTTCCTGATCGATGAAGCGAAGCGCGGCCGCAAGAAGCCGATGGCGGGCTTCATCGCGGGCCGCACCGCGCCTCCGGGCCGCCGCATGGGCCATGCCGGCGCGATCGTGTCGGGCGGCAAGGGCGACGCCGAAAGCAAGATCGCGGCGATGGAAGCCGCCGGCATCAGGGTGTCGGCGAGCCCGTCCGAACTCGGCACGACGCTGGCCGAAGTGCTGAAAGAGCGCGTTTGATTGTTGAGCCGTCCTCTCTTTCATGTTCCCCCTTTTCTTTCGTGTTCCCCCGCGAAGGCGGGGGTCCATGAGAGGTTGCAATGGGCCCCCGCCTTCGCGGGGACACACGGACGGGAAGTTTGGGAATGGTTCGACCCGGCTATGTCTACATCATGGCCAGCCGGAGAAACGGGACCATCTATATCGGCGTAACGGGTGATCTGTCGCAGCGGGTCTGGCAACATCGCGAAGGCGTGATCGAGGGCTTTACAAAGGAATATGGCTGCAAGCTGCTGGTCTGGTTCGAAGCGTTTGAGAGCATATATGACGCCCGGCAGTTTGAAGCGCGAATGAAAAAATGGAACCGGGCGTGGAAGATCAGCCGCATCGAGGAGCGCAATCCCGAATGGGCCGACTTGTTTGAAACGCTAGTTTGATCTGGTTTGTGTTCCCCCGCGAAAGCTGGGGGCCACGAAAGGGCGCAATGAGCCCCCGCCTTCGCGGGGGAATACGGATAGATTAGGCCCCTGCCTTCGCATGGGCACTGCGAGTGTGAGATTATGAACCTCGAGAGACAAAGCTTCGACATCGACGAGCCGCAGGCCGGCCCCAGCTGGGCGCCGAAGAACTGGCCGCTGATCGACAGCGACGATTTGACCGCCGCGCTCGATCCGCAGCAGATGCAGGTCGCGGTGAAGGCGGCGGCGGCGAAGGCGGGTGCGCCCTTGTCGAATGCGGAGGTCGAGCGCGCGGCGAATGATTCGATCCGCGCGATGATGCTGATCCGCACCTATCGCGTACGCGGCCACCTTGCCGCGACGCTCGATCCGCTGGGGCTCAGCCAGCGCGAGCTGCCCGCCGACCTCACTCCCGAGTATCATGGTTTCGTCGGCGCCGATCTCGACCGGCCGATCTGGCTCGGCGGCGCGCTGGGGCTGGAAAAGGCGACGGTGCGCGAGATTGTCGCGATTTTGCAGGCCAATTATTGCGGCCATGTCGGCCTTGAATATATGCACATTTCCGACGTCGAGGAGCGGCGCTTCCTGCAGGAGCGGATGGAGGGCGCCGACAAGAGCGTCGAGTTCACCAGGGAAGGCAAGCAGGCGATCCTCAAGAAGGTGATCGAGGCCGAGGAGTGGGAGAAGTTCCTCGCGCGCAAATATGTCGGCACCAAGCGTTTCGGGCTCGACGGCGGCGAAGCGATGATCCCCGCGATGGAAGCGATCATCAAATATGGCGGCCAATATGGCGTCAAGGAAATCGTCTATGGCATGGCGCACCGCGGGCGGCTCAACATGCTCGCGAACGTCATGGCGAAACCCTATCAGGTGATCTTCCACGAATTTGCCGGCGGCAGCGCGAACCCCGACGACATCGGCGGGTCGGGCGACGTCAAATATCACCTCGGCACCTCGACCGACCGTGAGTTCGACGGCATTTCGGTGCATATGTCGCTCGTCCCCAACCCCTCGCACCTCGAGGCGGTCGATCCCGTCGTGCTCGGCAAGGTGCGCGCGCAGCAGGTGGTGCGCGACGACCTCGTCAAGCATGAACAGGTGCTGCCCGTGCTCATCCACGGCGACGCGGCCTTCGCGGGGCAGGGGATCGTCTGGGAATGCCTCGGTTTCTCGGGCATTCGGGGCTATAATACCGGCGGGTGCATCCATTTCATCGTCAATAACCAGATCGGTTTTACAACCAGCCCGCAGTTTGCCAGATCGTCTCCCTATCCGTCGGACGTCGCCAAGGGCGTGCAGGCGCCGATCCTGCACGTCAACGGCGACGATCCCGAGGCGGTGACCTTTGCGTGCAAGCTCGCGATCGATTTCCGCCAGCAGTTCAAGCGCGACGTCGTGATCGACATGTGGTGCTATCGCCGCTTCGGCCATAACGAAGGCGACGAGCCTTCGTTCACCCAGCCGCTGATGTACGAGCGCATCCGCAAGCATCCGCCGGTGTCGCAGCTCTGCGCCGCGAAGCTGGAGGCCGAAGGCGTGATCGAGCCGGGCTGGGCCGATGCGCGCCGCGCCGAATTCGTCGCGCGGCTCGAAAGCGATTTCGAGGCGGCGAAAAGCTACAAGCCGAACAAGGCCGACTGGTTCGCGGGCCGCTGGTCGGGGCTGTATGCGCCCACCGACCCCGAAAATGCGCGCCGCAACATCGCGACCGGGGTGACCGAAAAGCTGTTCGATTCGATCGGCCGCACGCTGACGACGATCCCCGCCGATGTCGAGGTCCACAAGACGCTGCGCCGCGTGATCGACGCGCGCGCCGCGATGTTCGCCGACAAGGAGGATGGCGAGGTGTTCGACTGGGCGACCGCCGAGAGCCTCGCCTTTGGCACCCTGCTCAGCGAAGGCTATCAGGTGCGCCTGTCGGGGCAGGATTCGGGGCGCGGCACCTTCAGCCAGCGCCACGCCGTATGGGTCGACCAGAAGAGCGAAGAAAAATATGTGCCGCTGACCACCGTGCCGCACGGCCGGTTCGAGGTGCTCGACAGCCCTCTTAGCGAATATGGCGTGCTCGGCTTTGAATATGGCTATGCGATGGCCGATCCGAAAAGCCTTGTTCTGTGGGAAGCGCAGTTCGGCGACTTCGCCAACGGCGCGCAGATCATGATCGACCAGTTCGTCGCCGCGGGCGAAGCCAAGTGGCTGCGCGCCAACGGGCTCGTGATGCTGCTGCCGCACGGATATGAAGGGCAGGGACCGGAGCATAGCTCGGCGCGCCTCGAACGCTTCCTGCAACTGTGCGCGGGCGACAATATCCAGGTGTGCAACATTTCGACCCCGTCGAATTATTTCCACGTCCTGCGCCGCCAGATGCTGCGCCCGTTCCGCAAGCCGCTGATCATCATGACGCCCAAGTCGCTGCTGCGGCACAAGCTGGCGGTGTCGCGGCGCAGCGACTTCATCGGCGACGCGCATTTCCGCCGCATCATGTCGGACCGCACCCCGCCCGCTGACGCCGACATCAAGCGCGTCGTGCTGTGTTCGGGCAAGGTCGGTTACGACCTGATGGAAGCGCGCGATGCCGCCGGCCTGACCGACACGACGGTGATCCGCATCGAGCAGCTCTATCCCTTCCCCGGCGAGGCCCTGGCCATTCGGTTGAAGCGGATGCCGAAGCTGGAAGATGTCGTCTGGGCGCAGGAAGAGCCGCGCAACAACGGCGCCTGGTTCTTTGTGGGCGAGCTGATCGAGGAAGCGCTGGCCGAGGCGGGCAAGAAGGGGATGCGTCCGCGCTATGCCGGCCGTGCCTCCGCCGCCTCGCCCGCGACCGGCCTGATGAGCCGCCACCAGACTGAACAATCGGCGCTCGTCGCCGACGCGCTCGGTCTGTCGGTACGGGCGGAAATCAGGCGAGCGAAAAACAAGGCGTAGAATAATAGGGTGTGCCCCTGCGAAGGCAGGGGCCCATCTCCCACCCTTTGATGATGCGCCCCTGCCTTCGCAGGGGCACGGAAAGAGAAGAAGCGATGAGCACCGAAGTCAAAGTTCCCACGCTGGGCGAAAGCGTTACCGAAGCGACGATCGGCGAATGGCTGAAACAGCCCGGCGAAGCGGTCGCGCTCGACGAGCCGATCGCCAGCCTCGAAACCGACAAGGTCGCGGTCGAAGTGCCCTCGCCGGTCGCGGGCGTGATGGGGCAGCAGCTGGCCGCGGTCGGCGATACGGTGAACGTCGGCGCGGTGATCGCGACGGTCGAAGCGGGCGGCGCGGCCGCGGCACCCACGCCGGCGAAGGCCGAGGCGGCGGCGCATGTTCCCCACGCGACCGCGCCCGGCGCGGGCGAAGGTGTCGATACGGTCGCGACCATGTCGCCCGCGGTGCGCCGCCTCGTGCTCGAACACGGACTCGACCCGACGAAGATCAAGGGCACGGGCAAGGACGGTCGGCTGACCAAGGAAGATGTGCTTGCCGCGGCGAATGCCGCGCCCGAAGCCGCACCCGCTTCGACCCCCGCAGCGGCGCCTGCCGCCAGCGGCGCGCCCGGCCGCCAGGAAGAGCGCGTCAAGATGACCCGCCTGCGCCAGACGATCGCCAAGCGGCTGAAATCGGCGCAGGACACCGCGGCGATGCTGACGACCTTCAACGACGTCGACATGTCGGCGGTGATCGAGGCGCGCGCGCGGTACAAGGATCTCTTTGAAAAGAAGCATGGCGTCCGCCTCGGCTTCATGGGCTTCTTCACCAAGGCCGCGTGCCTGGCGCTGAAGGATATTCCGGCGGTCAACGGCCGGATCGACGGCGACGAGATCGTCTATAATAATTATATGGACATCTCGGTCGCGGTGAGCGGCCCCAGCGGCCTGGTCGTGCCGGTGATCCGCAATGCCGAGGCGCTTAGCTTTGCCGAGATCGAAAAGACGATCGGCGATTTCGGCAAGCGCGCCAAGGAGGGCACGCTGACCATGGACGACATGGCGGGCGGCACCTTCACCATCTCGAACGGCGGCGTGTTCGGCAGCCTGATGTCGACCCCGATCATCAACCCGCCGCAGTCGGCGGTGCTGGGCCTCCACCGCATCGACGAACGCCCGGTCGTCGTGAACGGCGAGATCGTCATCCGCCCGATGATGTATCTGGCGCTGAGCTATGACCACCGCCTGATCGACGGGCGCGAGGCGGTGACCTTCCTCAAGACGATCAAGGAAGCGATCGAGGATCCGACGCGGTTGCTGATTGATCTGTGATGACATGTGCTCCTGCGAACGCAGGAGATATTTGAGCTGTTCTCCTGCGAACGCAGGAGTCCAGGGTGGAGAGCAATGACGGCGCAACCAAACCCTGGGTTCCTGCTTCCGCAGGAACACGGAAGTGCGATATGACTCGGCCGGGCTATCTCTATCTGATGGCTAGTGCGCGGAACGGCACGTTATATCTTGGGGTTACCAGCGATCTGCTGGCGCGAGTGTGGCAGCATCGCAATGAGGTGGTGGAAAGTTTCACCAAGAAATATGGCTGCCACACGCTGGTCTGGTACGAAGCGTTCGACGATATTCAGCAAGCGCGTAAGCGCGAACTGCAAATGAAGAAATGGAAGCGGGCGTGGAAAATTGAGCTGATCGAACGCGATAATCCGCAATGGCTGGATTTGTTCGACAGGCTCTCTCTTTGACGCCCTGGGTTCCTGCTTTCGCAGGAACGCATATGGAGTGAGTTATGGCTGATTACGACTATGACGTCCTTGTCATCGGTGCCGGTCCCGGCGGTTATGTCGCGGCGATCCGCGCGGCGCAGCTGGGGCTCAGGACCGCGTGCGCCGAAGGGCGCGCGACGCTGGGCGGCACCTGCCTCAACGTCGGCTGCATCCCGTCGAAGGCGATGCTGCATGCGTCGGAATATTATGAGGCGGCGGCGGGCGGTGCAATGGCGGCGATGGGCATCAAGGTGAAGCCCGAGCTCGACCTTGGCGCGATGCACGGCCAGCGCAAGGATGCGGTGAAGGGGCTGACCGGCGGTATCGAGTTCCTGTTCAAGAAGAACAAGGTCGACTGGCTGAAGGGCTATGCGCAGTTCACTTCGAAAGACAGTGTTGAGGTCGCGGGCAAGACCTATCGCGCCAAGAA
>Ga0164290_1001021_pt1 | contig 58451 bp, 53 predicted proteins | sample Micstemetagenome_FD_108782 | JGI IMG/M metagenome (GOLD analysis project Ga0164290, IMG submission 108782) | Contaminated culture microbial community from soil near Moab, Utah, USA - Microcoleus steenstrupii SON62 (Illumina Assembly) | ecosystem: Environmental > Terrestrial > Soil > Soil crust...
CCTATTGCCCATTGCCCATTGACTACTGCCCCCACCACACCAAACAAACTCTCCAGCCCGATCATTCCATTTTTTGCATATTCAAATTCACACACTTTATTATCGTAATTGTAAGGTATATGATGCGAAGCAATACAATCCACGGTGCCATCAAGCAATGCCTGTAACAGAGCCGCCTGGCTGTTGGCATCCCTTAAAGGCGGGTTTACTTTTAAATTGGTATCGTAGGTCCGCAGGTTGTCTTCATTAAAAAACAAATGGTACGGCGTAACAGAACAGGTTATTTGAATGCCGCCTTCTTTAGCCCTTTTAATATACTCCAGGCTTTTAGGCGATGTTACGCCTGTAAAATGCAGCCGGCTGTCGGCATACCTGGCCAGTTTGATATCCCTAGCCACGATCAGTTCCTCCGCCATCATGGGTTTACCGGGCAATCCCAATTGAGTAGATACGATCCCTTCATTCATCAGTCCATGTGTTGCAATACTCCGGTCGTCGGGTATTTGAATAATGGTGCCGGCAAAGGTTTTTACATATTGCAGGGCTTTTATCAGCAGGCCGCTGTTTTGTATAGCGTTGATGCCATCTCCAAAAGCCAGGGCGCCGCTTTGCTGCATGTCATACATTTCAGCCAGTTCATTTCCCTCGGTGTTTTTAGTTACCGCACCTATGGGGTAAATGTTAACGGGCAATGTCTTCGCCTTCTGCACAATGTACTCCACTTGTGATTTATTGTGAACGGCCGCATTGGTATTGGGCAGGAGCATCACATCCGTAAAACCGCCAGCTGCTGCAGCATCAGCACCGGATTCCAGCGTTTCCCTGTATTCCAGGCCTGGGTCGCAGAAATGGGCAAAAATATCCATCCATCCGATGCTGATATGCAGACCGGGTTGCTCAATTATACTGGCATTGCTGTCCGAAATATGGTCGTTGATACCGGCAATAATACCATTATCAATAAGAATATCTTTTATATGTCCGTTAAAAGGAGAAGAGGGCGAAACTATGGTGGCTTGTTTGATTAAAACCTTCATGCAAAAAAAGTTGCGCTAAGATAATGGAACTTACCCTTTTTAGAATTGAATTTTTCAATTACTTTTGCCGCCCCTCTCACCGCAGGGTGATAAAAATGATATTTCGGGATGTAGCGCAGCCCGGTAGCGCACACGTCTGGGGGGCGTGGGGTCGCAAGTTCGAATCTTGTCATCCCGACATGGGAAAAGCCTGTTAGTTTTATCTAACAGGCTTTTTGTTTTCGGAAGCTAGCTCAGGCAGGTTGTCCCCGACGATATTGGGGAGGAAGTCGTCCCGATTTCAATCAATCGGGATCATCCGGCTGTTTTGTCAGGAAGCTAAAACCCGCTCTTGAGCGTTTTTTTTAGTTTATAGGTCAATAGGTTAAGTGACTGTGAGGGGATTCGGGGTCTACAACCAATGCTGGGATTAAATTAATTGAAGATCCGAACCGGCGCTATTGACAGATCAAAAGGAAAAGGACATCCTGAAAAATCAATACTTAATCCGGGCAGCTAAGCTTGATGTACTTTGAATACCTGCTGCAACATCTATTTTGACTAAAGAAAGTAAAATATTTTTAAAAAAGAATGGCCGGTTATGATATGGATGCATTTTTGCAACAACTAAATAGCTACTTTAATTAGATAGACAACAAACAACGATTAAAAATAAAACAATGAAAAATAAATTACTGCCCCTGCTCGCCATTGCAATACTGATTTTTCTCTCCTGTTCAAATACTTCGGATAAAGATGCCGGGGAGATATCTGAACAAAATAATGTACCAGTTACCGGGGAAGCAAAAACAATATTGCCAGCGTTTAAAATACTAAAAGCAGATGGAAGCACCTTCAACCTGCAGGATCTAAAAGGTAAAAAAGTATTCTTAAATGTTTGGGCCACCTGGTGCCCTCCCTGTAAAGCCGAGCTGCCTTCCATCGAAAAATTGTATCAAAAGACAGACAAAGAAAATACCGTATTTCTAATGTTATCATTGGATGAAAGTTTTGAAACAGCCAAGAAATTTGCTGCTGCCGGCAAAATTAATTTACCAGTGTATGCTCCCGGCGAAACACTTCCGGAGATGTTCAATACAGGCAGTATCCCGGCAACATTCATCTTTAATGAAGAAGGCGAAATGATCAAAATGATCAACGGGATGGATGATTATGATACAGATGATTATGTTCAATTATTGACCATAAAAAAATAAACTGCAGGGGTAAGTTGTATCATTCAAAAGGCATCCAATCAATATCTCAACTTTATGTGGTGATGGCTGGACAGTGTACTGAAAAAATACTTTTTCAGTTGGCTTATATAAACAATCCTAACATTGCAATAAAATCAATCTTGCCAGTATGCACGACATCTGCTGTATCGGCCACATCACGCTCGACAGGATCATCACACCCGAAGCCGATGTATTCATGCCGGGTGGTACAGCCTGGTATTTTTCAAAAGCCGTTAGCCAGTTACCGGTAAAATATCAACTGGTAACAGCCCTTGCTCAAACGGAGCAACGCTTTGTACAACAATTGATGGAGCAGGGTATTGACGTGCAGTCATTTCCGTCTTCTGCCACCGTATATTTTGAAAATATTTACACCGGCAATTTGAATGACCGTTCGCAAAGAGTATTACAAACAGCCAGTCCTTTTACTGCAGCGCAGGTGGCACATGCACAAGCCAGGATATTTCACCTGGGCACCCTGCTGGCGGATGATATTCCTGTAAGTGTAATAAAACTGTTGAAAGAAAAAGGAAGGGTGGCTGCAGATGTACAGGGGTACCTTCGTTAACTCGATGGCAGCAGTGTAACAGCAACAGACTGGAAAGATAAGATACAGGCACTTCCCTTTATTGATATATTAAAAGTAAATGAACCCGAACTGCTGGCACTAACAGGTACGGGCAACCTGGAAACCGGTGCACAGCAATTGTCATTTTGGGGCGCAAAGGAGATACTCATCACGCTTGGCAATAAAGGCTCTGTGATTTACGATGGCGCCAATTTTTACGACATCCCGGCTTATAAACCTTCCATTACTACAGATACTACCGGTTGCGGTGACACGTATATGGCTGGCTATTTATACCAGCGTGTAAAAGGAACTTCCGCAGAAGATGCCGGAAAGTTTGCGGCGGCAATGGCCACCTTAAAAATTGAACAGCAGGGACCATTTTCTGGTACAGAAGCAGAGATCTTCGCCGTTATTAAAAACAATCTGACCGTATTATGATCATTTCCATCTTGTAATTCAACACAAAGATTTGCACTAATGATCTCTTTTACAGGCAGTTAGCTTTAACACAATAAAATAAAACAACCCTGTTAAGCAAATACACCTATCTTCACCATGTGATACTAGCTCACTGAGCAAATCGTTTACAGACAGATTCAATTTTTTACTTTCTTCAGCGTATTAATTTTCTCTTCTTAAAAGTTACTCTCTGGTTACCATCACGTGTATTTTATTTAATCATTTTTAATTTTTAAGCGCATGAAAATTTATGCATCTAATTTAAGCTTCAACACAGCAGACGCTGAGCTTAACGAACTTTTTTCTAAATTTGGCAGTGTTACATCTGCTAAAGTGATTACTGACAGGGAAACAGGCCGCTCACGTGGTTTTGGTTTTATTGAAATGTCTTCTGACGATGACGGACAGGCTGCAATCAAAGGTCTGAACGGTAAAGAAGTTGAAGGAAGGGCAATGGCTGTATCAGTAGCAAAAGAAAAAACTGAAAGAAGCAACGGCGGTGGCGGTGGCTACAGCAGCCGTGGCGGTGGTGGCAACAGGTGGTAATATCAACCTTTTCCAACTATATATCTAAGGGCTCTTTACGAGCCCTTATTTTTTATGCCGGGTCATTGTCCATCCATTTTTCGCCCAGCACTTTTATATCTTTTGACAGGTTGCCGATAAAATTAAACTGGTCGGCCAGCGGTTTGAATTCCGTCAATTTTTTTTGTGTGTCGCTATGCTGTATACCCTGTTTTAATTCATCCCTCCTGCTGGTCAATAAATGCTGCAGCCGCTGTTGTATGATATCCGTGGTATTATCATCCATCACTACCTGGTCATCCTCCACTTCCCCCAATATCTTTTCCCCATCATCCATTCTTGCCAATGTTTTATTGATAGCAGGAGCAAAATCGGGGGATGCATATTTCTCTGACAAGGGCCGCACGTAAGAGGCCAGCGTGGCAATATGTGAAGTAAGCATGTGGTTGAGTACAACAAACTGGTGCAGCTCTTTGATACTTTTCTGCTTTCTTTTTGGCTCGGCCATCATCCTGCTGAAAGCGTCCGACAAATTCGCCAGTGCCACAAAGGCATTCTTACGGCTGAGTTTATACTCGGTATTGGTGACGGGTTGACCAATAAAAGCAGCACTCACATTCTTAAAATAATTTTTATTGCTGGTTAAAGCCTCCAGCATGTACTTCGCAATTTTTTCATGTTCCCAGGCAGGCAGCAAACTGATATTGGCAATGAAGGCGATGGCCGAACCAATAGCCGTATCAATAATCCGGTCGGAGATGATGGTTTTAAAACTGGCATCGGTAATTAAATGAAACAACAGTAAAATATACGGCGTCATAAACACCACGCTGAACATATAATTGGTACGCCACAAACTATAGGTGCCCAGCATTAAAAACAACATGATGACAAACAGCGCATCATTGTTTTTTACAAAATGCAATATTACAATACCGATCACAGCGCCTGCAATGGTACCGATCACCCGTTCGTAGTTGCGTTTTTTGGTAAGGCTGTACGCTGGTTTTAAGATCACGATGATCGTAAGCAGTATCCAGTAACTATGCCCGAAAGGAAAGAACAGGGAAACAACAAAACCAGCCAGCGTGGCAATGCTGATCCGTAGTGCATGACGAAAAGTATTTGATTGGAGCGTCAGGTTATCCTTTACAATTTTCAGGTCAATTTTTTCATGCGAAACAAACTGGTCATAGTCGGAGGGCACCGCCGCTTTTTTTACGATCTCTTTATCATAGGTGGTATACAAATGCAGCGTATGTATGCGGTTGGCGATATCACCAATGCTATTGAGGATGTGCCGCAGGCTGATAAAACTATCCAGGTTATCTGCAGTGCGCCGCCGGTCCCTAAAATCTTCAAAATATTTTATTGTATTGGCAATATGTTCGGCCAGGGTGTTTTTCTCTTCCGAAGCTTCTCCGCTTTTTACTGCAATGCCGATCTCATCCAGTTCATTGCTCAGCTCTAAAATAAGCTGCCGGTATTTCTGCAAAATATCATCTTCACCAAAGGCTTCGTGCATGGCTTTATAATCCTGGTAAGAACTCATGGTTCTTTCAAAGAGGTCAACAATGTCTGTAAATATCATCACCAGGGTTCTCCCCGTGGTGGTGGAATCCCGGATAATATGCCGGCTTTTATACAAGAGCTCCCTCACCAAATTCTGCTTTTCATGAACAGCGATCTGTTCTTCCAGCATTTGCTGGTAGGTTCTTTCATAATCCACTTCCTTCCTGTAAAAAGAAGCCCGTACACGGAGATAACTGGCCGTAGCCATGATACAATCACCCAATGCCTGTTGCGCCAGTTTGTAGGGCCGGAAACGATGCAGTAAAAGACTCAATAACATATACCAAATGCCCCCGGCAAAAATGTACACCGCATTGAATAGGATCTCCCAGCCCTGGTGCTGCCGGTCAATGTTCAGCACCATGATGAGCAAAGCAGATAAACCTATTGAATTGACCCGGCTGCCATATACGCCGATCATTGAAAAAACAAAACAAGCCAGCACAATCAGCATACCCAGCAAAAAAGAAAAAGGGGCCACAAAACCAGCCACAGCCGCCATGATGGTATTGATAATGATACAGGCGATCATCCCGTTTTTCCTGTGATGAACCGGCCCGGGATTATCTGTAATGCTTACACACATAGCACCCAGCGCCACCACCACCCCCACAGAAAGTAAATTGAAATAATTCAGTACCACAGCCGGCAGCACGATCCCCACGGTAATGCGAACCCCTTCACTGAGATAGTGACTGTTGACAAAACTTTTATACTCCTTTATATAATCCATTTGATCTGCTGGTGTGTTGTGTAAAGATACCTGTAGTTTATCACAGCAAAAACGCAGAAGTGGTATTGAGTGTTACCTTATTACCACCGGCAATTCAGTGACCTGCAATAAAAATTCCGCTTTATAAAAACATTTTAACATTGCCCGATGCACATTTGCATACCATAAAACAAATGCTATGCCACCCGAATTGCTGAATGAACTGATCAAAAACCGCCGCTCCGTTTTTCCCGGCCAGTTTGCGGCAGGAGAAAAAATAGATGATGAAATAATAAAACAAATTCTGGTGAATGCCACCTGGGCACCCAATCATGGGCAAACAGAACCCTGGCAGTTCACTGTTTTTACCGGCAACGGGTTAAAATCATTTGCGGATTTCCAAAGTGAATTATACAAAACAGAATCAGGTGATGCATTTAAAGAAGACAAATACCAGAAAATGAAACTGCAGCCATTAAAAGCTTCACACATCATTTCCTTGTCTACCAAACGCAGTCCGAAAAAAGGTATTCCGGAAATTGAAGATATTGAAGCGGTGGCCTGTGCTGTTCAAAATATCTATTTGTCGGTAGCTGCGTATGGGCTGGGTGGTTACTGGACCACCGGTGGCATAACTTATATGGAAAAGGCTAAACCATTTCTTGGTTTAGGAAAGGAGGATAAATTATTGGGCTTTTTTTATATCGGTCATGTAGCAATTGCCTCTCCTGCAGCAAAAAGAAAACCGCTGGAGGAAAAAGTAAAATGGGTGAGAGAAGGCTGACCCGCCAAAAGAATACTAAAAACCAGTTGGAGCCCTTCACTTTTGTGAAAACCGCCTAAAATCCTATCTTCCCTCCTTACTCTGAAGCGATGCAGCAAAAACAATATGGAATATTTTCCCTTCCGGTGATCGTGGGCTCACTCGGCTTTTTTGTAGATATATACGATCTGCTGCTTTTTAATATCGTACGAAAAAAAAGTTTTGAAGACCTGGGCGTTACCGGGGATGCCGCAACCCAATTGGGCGAAAACACCCTGAACTGGCAAATGCTGGGCCTGGTGGCAGGTGGAATTGCCTGGGGAATCATGGGCGACAAAAAAGGCAGGAAAAGTGTTTTGTTTGGTTCAATATTGCTGTATTCGCTGGCCACTTTTGCCAATGGATTTGTTACTAACACAGAGCAGTACACTATTTTACGTTTTATAGCTGCCTTAGGATTAGCGGGTGAACTGGGTGCCAGCATCACCCTCACCAGTGAAATGCTGCCGAAAGAAAAAAGGGGCATCGCTTCGGCGATCATTGCTACCAGTGGTGTGATGGGTTGTATCGCTGCTTACTTTGTTTTTAAGATCAGTGGTGAAGACTGGCGGCTCTGTTATTACATCGGTGGCGGAATGGGCATTGCCCTGCTGTTTCTGCGGGCTGGTTTTTTAGAAAGCAGGATGCACAATGCTGTATTAGAATCAAAAGTGCCCGTTGGTAACTTTTTAATGTTTTTCACCAGTAAAGAAAGATTCCTCAGGTATTCCCGTGCTATATTGATCGGCCTTCCTGTATGGTTTATTATCGGCGTGCTGATCTCTTTCTCAGATGTATTTGCCGAGGAATTCGGCATCGAAGACTTTGACCAGTCCACGGCACTGATGCTGCAATACTCTGCACTGGCATTTGGAGATATGAGTGCCGGTTTTTTAAGCAATTATCTAAAAAGCAGGAAGAAAACCCTCCTTATTTATTATTGTATTACGGCTGTTTTTATTTTTCTTTTTTTTGCAACTGAAGGTGGCGGAAGTGCTTTCAATATGTATTTGCTTTGTATGGGGCTTGGCTTTGGTTCAGGCATTTCGGTTCTATACATTACCATGAGTGCAGAACAGTTTGGAACCAATCTCCGGGCAACGGCAGCCATTTCTATTCCTAACCTGGTGAGGGGTTTTCTTCCGTTGATATCTTTACTTTTTCAATTTTTGAGAAGTAAAAATGGTTTCAATGACTATGTTACCGGGGCTTATATTACCGGCGCCGTGGTGATGCTGGTTGGTTTTATCGCTGTATGGAGAACGAAGGAAACATTTGGAAAAGAGCTTGATTTTACCGAAGTATAAGTAACAATACCAGCTGTATAAAGTGATGATAAATACCGTGTACATGTAAGAACTGTATGTCTAAAGCAATTAGAAAAAGACTACAATAAAACCTTCACCGGTTAACATACAGCCTTTAACAGCCAAACATTTTTTGGAGCAACTGGAAAAACTGCGGTCAGCAGAAGAATTAAAAAAGATCCAGCGCTACTTTAAAAGGGTAAAAGGCGACAATGCAGAAGGGGATATTTTTATGGGCGTAAAAATGGGACATCTGTTTACGTTAGCAAAAAGCTTTGCTGGTATGCCTGTTAAAGAATCAGAGAAACTGTTATACAATCCGGTTCATGAAGCGAGGGCCGGCGCTGTAAGCATCATGGATAAAGAAAGCCGGAATAAAAAAATAACACCAGGCAGATTAAAAGAACTATTTGATTTATATATCAAACGGCACGACCGTATCAACAACCGGCACCTGGTTGACCTTGGTTGCCTGCACCTTACTGGCCGTTATCTTTTTTACAAACCAGGAAAGATCCTGTATAAACTGGCAAAGTCAAAAAATACCTGGGAACGGAGAACATCGATTGTAAGTACCTGCTGCTTTATACGCCAGGGTCAATTAGATGATACGTTCACCATTGCAGAAATACTTATTAACGATACGGAAGACCTGGTACACAAAGGCGCCGGCTGGATGCTTCGGTTTGCAGGTACAAAAAACAAAAAGAGACAATGATTGCTTTTAGATACATATGCCGCTGCCATGCCGCGTACATTATTGCGTTATGCAATTGAACACTTTTCTGCGAAAGCAAAAGAGCATTATATGAGCAGGAAGAAAAAACCAGATGCTGTTACCAGGTTTCAATAATTTTAATGACGAAAAATCAAAAGCGGCAACAGCAGGTGTTTTGCCTGCTGCATCAAATCAGTAAAAACCGCAACTGTTCATCATACCGGCAGGGAATTTAAAAAATCGGCCCTCATTTATTAATTAAACGTTTGTTTAACTACCACAAATGTTTATTTTTGTGGCTTCATCAAACAACTGGCAGCTCTGAACGAAAATGCCCTTTGGCTGTTTAGAGAAACTACTCATCGTATGCTACATCTGTTTATACAAAAATGTTTTTTCTCACTGGCAATCATCACCATACCGGCATTCGCTTTTTCACAAACAAACAATGACAGTCTGCTTAGTGTTGCCACCTTACAAAATGTGGTAAGCTATGCACTCAGGCACCAGCCTGTTATTCAGCAGTCACAAATTGATGAAACGATTACGGGGAATACGGTAAAATCAAAACTGGCAGAGTGGTTTCCCCAGGTAAACTTCAACTACATCCTGCAGCATAATTTCCAGATACAGCAGGCAATTATCGGCGGCAATGCCGTAAGGCTCGGTGTGGAAAATACATCCATCGCACAATTCACTGCCTCCCAGTTTTTATTTAACCGGGATGCCCTGCTGGCGCTCCGGTCAAAAGGAGATGTATTAACGCAAGCGAAACAAACCACCGAGAGCCGTAAAATTGAGGTAGCAGTAAATGTGTCAAAGGCATTCTATGATGTGGTCTCAACAAAACAACAGGTAAGGGTGTCAGCAGAAAACATCCATCGGCTGGAGAAGAGTATTAATAATGCTTTTCAGCAATATAAAGCCGGCCTGGTGGATAAAACAGACTACAAAAGAGCCACCATCACCTTAAACAATACAAAAGCTTTTAAACAGGCGAATGAAGAATTACTAAAAGCAAAAACGGAATACCTGAAATTCCTGATGGGCTATCCTGCAGATGCAGCTTTAGAACTCCAGTATGACACCCTGCAGCTTGAAAAGGAAATACTGCTGGATACATTGCAAAAAGCCAGTGCCGGCAACCGTATTGAATACCGTCTGCTCGAAACACAAAAGAAACTGCAGGAAGCCAACCTGAAATATAACGAGTGGGCCTACCTGCCAAATGTTTCATTGAATGGTGCTTACAATCTTAACTACCTCAACAATGACCTGGGCAAACTCTACACCAATAATTTACCCAACTCTTTTGCAGCACTTACTTTATCCTTCCCCCTGTTCCAGGGAGGAAAAAGAAAATACAATATCTCTACCGCACAGTGGCAGTTGAAACGTACAGAGTGGGACATCACTGCATTGAAAAATACAGTAAATGCCCAACATGCCAGTGCCCTGGCTTCTTACAAAAGCAACCTGGCCAACTACACCGCATTAAAAGAGAATGTGGCATTGGCACAGGAAGTGTATGATGTGATCAACCTGCAATACAGGAATGGTGTCAAAACTTATATTGAAGTAATCGGCGCAGAAACAGACCTGCGCACATCACAGATCAATTATTACAATGCGTTATATCAATTGATATCCAGTAAAATTGATGTACAAAAAGCACTGGGACAGATCAGTTACTAAATGAACAACGTCAAACAACAGAATATGTATTCTACTATTTATAAAAAGTATGCTGCAGTTGCGGTAATGATCACGCTGGCATCCTGCGGTGGTGCTGATAAAAGCCAACAGCAGCAGGGCCCTCCGCCACCAACATTGGTTACAGTGGCTGAAGTGCAGACAACAGATGCTGTTTACTATGATGAATATCCCGGAACCATCATCGCATTGAATCAAACCGAACTGAGGCCACAGGTAAGTGGCTATATCACGGGCGTCTATTTCCAGGATGGGCAGAAGGTAAGTAAGGGGCAACGTTTGTATTCGATAGATGCACAGGTGTACAATGCCAATTACCAGCAATCGGTTGCCAACCTGCAGGTGCAGGAAACCAATATGATGAAAGCGCAGAAAGATGCCGACCGCTATCATGAACTTGAAAAACATGATGCCATTGCCAAACAACAGGTGGACTATGCAGATGCTGCATTGGAAGCTGCGAAAAAACAGGTGGCCGCAGCAAGGGCAGCGGTAAACAGTGTAAGGGCCAACGTTAGTTTTTCCACCATTGTTGCGCCTTTTAGCGGCACCATTGGTATATCCAATGTAAAAACCGGTACAGCAGTGGTTGCAGGACAGTCCATATTAAATACCGTATCAACAGACGATCCCATTGCAGTGGATTTTGCGGTAGACCAAAAAGAGATCTACCGGTTTGTACAGCTGCAGCAGCAAAAAGGGAATGCAAAGGACTCCACGTTCCTGATTGCCTTTGGAACTGATATTTATCCCTACCCCGGCAGTATCAGTCTGATAGACCGGGCGGTGGATGCACAAACAGGGACCATCAAAACAAGACTGGTTTTTCCCAATGAAAAAGGCATGCTGAAACCGGGCATGAACACTTCTGTAAGAGTAAAAAATAATACTGCCCTGCAGGCGGTTACTATTCCCAACAAAGCGGTGAATGAACAACTGGGTGAGTTTTTTGTGTATGTGGTGGGTGACAGCAGCAAGGTGACGCAGAAAAAAGTGTTACTGGGCAAGCAAGTGGGCAGTAATATTATTGTAAGAGAAGGTTTGAAGCAGGGTGAAAAGATTGTGGTGGAAGGAATGCAGAAATTAAGGGAAGGGGCCGTGATAACGACTACGAAGGGGAAGTAGAACCGTTATTTGTTACTCATTTTTGAAACAGTATACAGTTTTTTAAATAGATATAATGTCGACGGATCATCTAACAACCAATACAGCAATGAAAACCTTTACTGGCAAATAAATAATAAATACCAAATCCGGAATAATTCATAATGATCGCAGATACTTTTATAAAACGCCCCGTTACAGCCATCGTAATATCGATTGTGCTGGTACTGGTTGGCATCATTGCCATGAATATACTGCCGGTGGCGCAGTACCCCGATATTACGCCACCAACCGTAAGCGTTAGCGGACTATTTACAGGCGCTGATGCAGAAACAGTGGAACAAACCACCACCACGGCAATGGAAACCCAGATCAATGGCACTCCGGGTATGGCTTATATGAGCAGCAACAGCACCAGCAGCGGTGCCAGCAGTATCAACGTAACTTTTGATGTGGGTACCGATGTGAATATTGCTGCGCTGGATGTGCAGAACCGGGTGAGTGTGGCGCAGGCTTCCCTTCCGGATGCGGTAAAACGGCTTGGCGTTACCGTTAGAAAGCGTAACCCGAGCATTATGGTGGCACTGGCCTTTTACTCGCCTGAAGGTTCGCATGATGCCACCTTCCTGGGCAACTATGTAAATATTTATATTAAAGATGCCCTGCAGCGGGTAAAAGGCGTGGGCGATATCGTAAGCCGTGCGGATGATTTTGGAATGCGGGTTTGGCTGACCCCCGAAAAACTGGCTGCATTAAAACTTACACCAGCGGATATCGTACGGGTGCTGAATGAACAAAACCTGCAGGTGGCGGCTGGTACGGTGGGCGGCAATCCACAACCCAATACCCAGACATTTGAATACAGCGTACTCACCAACAGCCGTATCAATACCACCGAGCAGTTTGAAAATGTAATTGTGCGAAGCATCAGCGGTACGGGCAGCGCCATTTACCTGAAGGATGTAGCAAGAGTGGAACTGGGCAAGTTTGACTATGGAAGCAATGCTTTTGTAAATGGAAAACCTGCTGCATTTGTACTGATATACCAGGCGCCTGGTGCCAATGCACTGGACACCTACGAAGGGCTTACAAAAGCATTGACCGAACTGAAAAAGTCTTTTCCAAAAGATATTGATTACATGGTGCCGCTCGAAACAGTATCGGTGGTAAAGGTTTCTATTAAAGAAGTACTGCACACCTTAGTAGAAGCATTGTTGCTGGTGGTGCTGGTGGTATTTTTCTTTTTACAAAACTGGCGGGCTACCTTGATACCGGTATTGGCTATACCGGTTTCGCTGATCGGTACATTCATCTTTTTTATCCCCTTTGGATTTACTATCAACACGCTTACACTTTTTGCATTTGTGTTATCTATAGGAATTGTAGTGGATGATGCCATAGTAGTGGTGGAAGCGGTGCAGCATTATATTGACCATGAAAAATTATCGCCAAAGGAAGCCACCAAAAAAGCGATGAAAGACATATCCGGTCCTGTTATAGCTATTGCACTCATATTGGCAGCTGTATTTGTTCCGGTAGGTTTTATTCCGGGTATTGTGGGCAGGCTGTACCAGCAATTTGCCATCACCATTGCAGTGTCGGTGATTATTTCGGCTTTTGTAGCACTGTCGTTAACACCGGCCCTATGTTCTATCATGCTCAAACCTGCCAAGGGTGAAAATGAAAAGAAAAATTTCCTGGATAAATTCTTTGCAGCTTTCAACAGCCGCTTTAATAAAATTTCTTACGGGTATACAAGAAGTGTAGGCAAATGGATCAAAGGCACACCCTATGTTTTGGTAATGATGGCTTGTCTTTTTGTTGGGCTGTTCTTCCTGTTTAAAAACAAACCGACCGGTTTTATTCCAACAGAGGATGAAGGGCGGCTTTTTGTAACCTACGAAATGCCGGAGGCCAGTTCCACTACCAGGAGTGTGGCACTATTACAGAATGTAATGAACCGGATACAGCAACTGCCTGAAGTAAGGGTGGTTGGTGGGCTGGCAGGATTTAATATCCTCAGCTTTTCACAAAAATCGAATGTAGGAACGCTGTTTGTCAATCTAAAATCCTGGGACGAGCGTGCAGGAAAGGATCACCATGTACAGTCTGTGATCACTAAAATCCAGCAGATCACTGCAGATATAAAAGAAGCCAGGATCCTGCCCATCTCCCCTCCTGCCATCCCAGGCTTAGGTGCCACATCGGGTTTTACATTTGAACTAAAGCAAACCACCAGCACGGACAATGTACAACTGTTTGAAAAAGTTGCCAGGAGTTTTTTAGACAGCCTGAACAGGCGTGCCGAAATTGCGATGGCTTATACATTTTTTAATGCCAGAACACCTTCTTATAAAATTGAAGTAGACAGGGATAAAGCAAAACAGCTGGGTGTGCAGCTATCAGATGTTTACAGCACCATGTCTACTTTACTGGGCAGCAGTTATGTAAATGATTTCAATTTGTATGGAAGAAATTTCCGTGTGATGGCACAGGCAGACAGCAGCTACCGTTCTTCATTAGACAAACTTGAAAAATTTTATGTGCGGAATGATGCAGGCAATATGGTACCGCTGAGTTCGCTGATCTCCACCAAAATAACAGAGGCGCCTTCGCTCATCACACACTATAATGTAAACAGGAATATCGAGATCAATGGATCGCCTAAACCTGGCTTTAGCAGCGGCCAGGCAATAAAAGCGCTGGAAGAAGTGGCCAAAACATTACCTGCAGGGTATGGATACGAATTCAGCGGTATGAGTGCGGAAGAGATAAAAGCCGGCAACAGCAACATGCTGATCTTTTCTATTTCGATTGTATTTGTATTTCTTTTCCTGGCTGCCTTGTATGAAAGCTGGAGTATACCATTCTCCGTATTGTTTGCGGTGCCGGTTGGAGCTTTTGGTTCCATCCTCACACTGACGCTGCTCCCAAATCTTACCAACAATGTGTATGCACAAATTGGATTGATCACACTTATCGGACTTTCAGCAAAGAATGCCATATTGATAGTGGAGTTTGCGAAGGAACGTGTTGACAGGGGGATGGATATCGTTCATGCCACACTACAAGCGGTGCAGTTGCGTTTGCGGCCCATCATCATGACATCGCTGGCATTTATCCTTGGCGTATTGCCATTGGCATTTGCCAGCGGCGCTGCCGCAGAAAGCCGCAAAACCATTGGCTGGACGGTATTTGGTGGAATGATCGCTGCCACCACCCTGGCTATATTTGTAGTGCCGGTATTGTTTGCACTAATTACCAAAGTCAGTTACGGAAGAAAGTTAAAGAGGCTGCAGGCGCAACAATCAGAAGAAGCTGCGGTAGATGATTCAATCATAAAAAATAAGCTGAGTTAAATAAAAAGCAGGAGACAATAAAAAAATTGCAGGCTCACAACCTGCAATTTTTTTATTGAATAGAAAGATTACCAGTGATCCTGAATTTTTTATTGGCCACCACATACAAACTGGCGGCAGAAGCAACTGTTTGATTAACATTTAACACCGCTTCTCCATTACCAAGGGGGTAAATTACAATTTGATCTCCTGCAGGCAATATTGCCGGAGGCGCCTCTCCATTTGCCCAGTTGATGGCATTACTCCAGTTACCGTTTCCTATAAACGTATACACTTTAGGTGCCGTGTAGTTGCACATCACATAATTGAGGCGTTCCCAGATACTGTTGCACAATAAAAAAGGAACTTCGCCTTCATCTGCATTTCCCATTCGCACTACTACCAAACCTTTTGAGGGCGCAATACTGATGATCTGTCCGTTCTTGCCAATGGCCGCATACATATCTGCAGGTGCTGCCGGTGCATAACTACCGGGAAGTATAAGCTGAGAACCGGGTACCATATACGATCCGTTTCCATTTAACCACCACAGATACCCGTAAGCGTAATTCAACGATTGTGATATGTTTTTCATATCGCTGATATAGGCTGAATCACGCAATAAAGTATCGCTGTTCCAAATGCAATTATTTTGTATGAACAGGCCAAATCTTGCCATACTCCTCGGTTTGCTGTAATACACATTATTAAAGCCAACAGTGACCCATGCACCTGTAATTCCCGTTCTTGTTTTTAATGCAGATTGCGTATAGGCGTTTATGTTTTGCCCTGTTGCTTCTGTAAGCACTTTTTCCAGCAAGGTATAAGGCGCATTATGATAGGCCCACCTTGTACCAGCTGCCGCTTTATACACCAGGCAGGGTGGATCGGTGCAATGGTTATCCGTAACACCATCATCAAGTCCTGTTGTCATTGTAAGCTGGTGAAGAATGCTGATGCTGTCTTCCTGTTGACGGGTGCAGTTCGTCCACCCCACACCAAGATACTCCGAAGCAGTATCGGAAAGCGATAAGTGTCCTTGCTCCTGTGCCTTTCCAATTAAAAAAGAAGTGAGTGTTTTACCTGCTGATGCCCAATACCATAAACTATCCTGGGTAAAGCTGCCAAAGTATTTTTCCAGTACTATTTTTCCATCTTTTAAAACGATAAAGGCTTTGGAGTTTTGCTGCTCCAAAAAATTGTAGAGCGAATCAACCCTTTCGGCACACCATCCCAAGGAGGATGCGGAAAGGGTATCCCAATTATTACCAATCAATGGAGGAAAGTAAAGCGTTTGAGCTTTCCCGGCGGTTGAAACAAAAAGCAGCAGCGTGATAAAGTATTTTCTCATCAGGTATAAAATTAGCTTTTGTTTGACATTTTATTTTCAAATAGTTTAATCAGGCCTTGCCGAAAATAAAAAAAACTCCTGCACACAGGCAGGAGATGGTAAACAAAGGCAGGATTACTTTATTTTGACGCTACATCAAATTTTCTGAAGATGGCTTTTACACTTCTTTCAACTTCCTTATCAGAAAGATTTTTACTATTAACTTCATTTGTCGTCCAACCCTGCCATACTGCTTTATCCGTATCTGTATCTGTCATAGTAATGGTGATAGTTCCTTCCTTTACAGGCATGCTCCTGTCATCATATCCCATTAACTGCGAAGGATAATACACAGAGAAGAAACGCCTGCTGTAAGGATTATAAAAGGTTCGTGTAAAAGAACGGGAGTAAACAGGATTGCGTTGCTGTGTTGTTGTTTTCTCCACTAGAACATCAAAGTTCAATAACACATCCGGATTTTTTTTCGTTACCTGCCATCCTTGTTTTTCAAGCTCCTTATCCACTACCAGTTTAATATTCTGCCCGGTAAATGCGTTGCTTTTACTCCCTGCATCCTTGGAAGCACCCGTTTCAGACCATGCGTAGGTTTTGTAATCGCTGAAGTTGACGGTTTCATCTTTTTGTACATGTGCGGTGGGGCCACAACCAATCATGACAAATGAAACCAGGGCAACAGTGCCCCATAAGATCATTTGCATCTTTTTCATAGTTGTATCTTTTACAAGTTTAATTGTGTAAGAACATACTACAAAAAGTATGCGGCGGATGGCTAAAGAAATGTGAAGGATACAGGAAAGCAGATCCGGGAAATTGTTTACAAAAATTGCTTTATATCCTGTTAAATAATTTATCGACGGATTGCCGTATGCAGGTATATACTGCAGTAAGTTCATCACTTGTTATGCAGTATGGCGGCATGATATACACTACATTACCCAAAGGCCGGAGAAAGATACCATTACTTAAATAATATTCATAGGCGCTTGACTGGATAGTATTGAAATACGAACTGTCTTCCCCGGTTTTCAATTCAATAGCAAGGATGGTTCCCAGTTGTCTTACCTCTTTTATAAAAGGATGATCAGCAACCGAAGCAGCAAATGAAGCGTGTGAAGCAGCGATCGAAGCAATCTGTTCTTTGCATTCCTGGCTATTTAAAATATCCATGCTTGCATTGGCTGCTGCACAGGCCAGCGGATTGGCGGTATAGGAGTGTCCGTGAAAAAAAGTTTTCATTTTATCATCCGCATAAAAGGCATCGTATATTTTTTGAGAACAGGCCGTAACGCCCAAAGGCATAAAGCCACCGGTAATACCTTTACTCAGGCAAATAATATCCGGCTTGCTTACAAGGTATTCGATAGCAAAGTTGCTGCCTGTTCTGCCAAAACCAGTCATCACTTCATCAGCAATACAGATAATATTATGTTCGTTTGCAAGAACGATCAGTTCATCAAGGTATTCTGCTTCATACATCAGCATGCCTGCGGCACCTTGTACCAATGGTTCAAAAATAAAAGCTGCCACATTATTGCCGGCTGCTATTGAAGCAAACTGGTTTCTCACCAGTGAAATATTCTCTTTTGTTGGCAAGGGCAATCTTTGTACTTCAAATAAAAAAGGATTGAATGCGGCGTTAAAAGCATTTCGCTCTGCAACACTCATTGCACCAAATGTATCGCCATGGTAAGCATTGTCAAACGCGATGATGGTGGTTTTCGTGATGCCCTGGTTATGCCAGTATTGTATGGCCATCTTTAAAGCCACTTCCACCGAAGTAGATCCATCATCGCTAAAAAATATTTTTGAAAAATTTCCCGGCAGCATACCGATGAGCTTTTTGCTTAGCTCAATAGCGGGGGTATGCGTAATGCCCGCAAAAATTACATGTTCCAGTGCTTTCGCCTGCGCTGCAATAGCATTGGCAATGGCCTCATTGCAATGCCCATGTATATTCACCCACCAGCTGGAAATGGCATCGATATATTGCCTGCCATCAGCGGTAAATAAGGTACAGTCCTTTGCTTTCACCACATGCAGGGGAGCTGCCGCGGTTTTCATTTGTGTAAAAGGATGCCAGATATAATGCTCTTCCATGATTTACAAATGTAGGGAAACTGTTGTGGCAAAATCAGCAACAACCGCCGGCGTGATGGTATCAAACTGGGGGATAGAAAATAATAGTGGCAATTTTGTGTATTGCAAAATAAAATCCCTTGTTGATGAAAATTCATGTCCGCAAAAAACCAATCCTCTTACAGGTACGTTTCTTTTTTGCATGGCTTCTGTCGTAAGCAAAGTATGATTGATACTGCCTAGATAATTGTTACTCACCAAGATCACGGGTAAGTTTAATTGCTGCATCAAATCGACATTTATAAAACTGTTTGACAAAGGGCTCATGATACCACCTGCCGTTTCTACTACCATTGAATTGGTTGTATAGGGCAATACAAAATCAGCAGGCTTAATATCTACACCATCCATTGCAGCGGCATAATGTGGTGAAGCGGGGATGCTTAATTGATATCTTTCCGGATGCACCTGGCACTTAGGGTTCGTTACATTTCTTTTAATAAAAATACTGTCGCTGTCATGCAACTCTCCTGCCTGCACCGGCTTCCAGTAATCATATCCCAATGCCTGGCAGATAACTGCGGAACAAACTGTTTTGCCAATGCCTGTGTGTATTCCTGCGACGATGATATTCATGGATATTTGTTTTTGGTAAGAAGCAGGCTTTCAATAGCAGAAACTGGCTATTTCAACCAGCAAACTGTTAATTTCTTCCATGCTGTTAAAACTATGGATACAGATCCGGATCCTTTCTTTTCCAGCCGGCACGGTAGGCGCCAAAATGGGCCGCACAAAAAAACCTTTGTCAAATAAATAAGTTGCCAAAGCCTTTGTTCTAAAATTATCCCCTGCTAAAATCCCCTGAACCGGCGAATAACTTTCGATAAAACCGACTGACTTTTCCAGCGCTATCTTACTCCTGAAGTATTGTATCAATTCATGGAGTTGTTCCCTGTGTGCAGCGGGCAGCAAATGATACGCCTTTTGTATCAACAGATAATTATGCGGTGGCAAAGCAGTAGTAAAAATAAAACTCCTGGCCTGGTTCAGCAAAAAATCACGCAGCACCTTACTGCCGGTAACAACAGCTCCATGCAAACCCAAAGCTTTGCCAAAAGTATGCACTACCGCATACACATCCTTTTGCAAATGATATTTACAAACCAATCCATCGCCTTTATCACCATACACACCTGTTGCGTGTGCTTCATCCACTATCAGCAAGGCATCGTGTTTTTTGCAAATGGCAGCAATAGCTGTCAAGGGTGCTTCATCCCCGTCCATTGAATAAATGGATTCCACTGCCACTATTTTTTTGCCCGTTGCGTTGATCAATTTCTTTTCCAGGTCAGCCAGGGCATTGTGTTTAAAGCGCAGGCGGTTGGCATAACTCAGTCTCATGCCATCGATCGTACTGGCATGTATGTACTCATCAGAAATATACGTATCGCCTTTAGCTGCAAGGCAACTGAACAGCCCAACATTGGCCATATAGCCGGTATTAAAGATCAAGGCGGCTTCCCTTCCATGAAATCGGGCAATCAACTGTTCTGTTTCTTCTGCTAATTGAGAATTGCCCGTGATGGAGCGGCTGCCGGTAGCGCCCGACGGCAGATCAATGTTATCAATTGTAAGCAAACCGCTTTTTGCAAAACCGAAATAATCATTGCTGCTGAAATCAATTTTATCATCTGCATACAGTAACGAACGTAAAGTGCCGGCTGTTTTTTTTTCGTCCAGCTTTTGCTGAAGGTATGCGTCAAAGTGCTGATTGCTGTTCATATGTTTTGGGTGGGTCACTCCCCAAGAGTGGCTCACCCTGTTAGTTAAATTAGCTGTTACAAACAAAGATGACAACTTGGAGGAGTTGTCATCTGAAAAACCATACGTGGTTTGCCGCCTTTAGGAGGCGACCCAGCTGTTAAGCCATTTCTTTTTCTCCCACATCTTTAAATGCTTTTCTCGGCGTTAATCCAAGCATTTTAAACATCTGCATATCCGTATCAAAATCAGGATTGGGAGTGGTTAGTAATTTCTCCCCTGCAAAGATCGAATTAGCGCCAGCCATAAAACAAAGTGCCTGTTCTGCAACAGACATGTCATTTCTTCCTGCACTTAATCTAACCACACTCTTTGGCATCAGTATCCTGGCCGTTGCGATCATGCGGAGCATTTCATCTATCGCAATCCGTTCATTCTTTTCTAATGGGGTACCCTTTACCGCTACTAAAGCGTTGATGGGCACAGAATCGGGATGAACTTCCATGGTGCTTAACGTATGCAGCATTTTTATCCTGTCATCGTCTGTTTCACCCAGGCCAACGATACCACCGCAACATACACTCAGCTTTGCCTTACGCACATTGTTCAGTGTATTCAGCCGGTCTTCAAAAGTGCGGGTGGTAATGATGTTGTTATAGTTATCGCTGCTGGTATCAATATTATGATTGTAAGCGAAACAACCAGCTTCTTTCAGGCGCTCTGCCTGTTCGTAGGTAAGCATGCCCAGTGTACAACAAACTTCCAGGCCCATCTCATTCACTTCACTCACCATTTCCAGCACCCGGTCAAAGTCCCTGTTGTCACGCACTTCCCTCCAGGCTGCCCCCATACACAATCTCGATGCTCCATTGGCCTTTGCCACGGCGGCCCTTTCTTTTACTTTCTCCACCGTCATCAGCGGTTCTACTTCCACATCGGTATTATAACGGGCTGCCTGCGGGCAATAGGCACAATCTTCTTTACAGCCACCTGTTTTAATGGAGATCAAACTGCTGATCTGTACTTCAGCGTAGGCTTTGTTTTGCCTGTGTACTGACGCCGCTTCAAATAGTAAGTCTAGTAACGGACGATTATAAATGTCCTGTATTTCGCTAAGCGTCCAGTTATTTCTTATGGTCATAAGTAACCCTTTTTATTTACAAATATAGAATAACCTGGTACTGAATGCTGAGCATTGAACATGGCTTTTGAAATATTTTCTTTTCCATTTTAAACAATGGCCCCGGTTCAACACCCAACATTCAATGTTCAATTAATAAGACTCACTCTCATTAGGGAAATCCCTGCTCTTCACATCTTTTACATACTGCTGAATGGCACCCGTGATCTGTTCGTCCATATTTAAATACCGGCGGAGAAAACGGGGTTTAAATTCTGTATTGATGCCAAGCATATCATGCATCACCAGCACCTGCCCATCACAATGGCCGCCGGCGCCAATACCGATGGTAGGAATGGTTAAGCTTTCCGTGACTTCCTTTGCCAGCGCTGCCGGAATTTTTTCCAGCACGATGGCAAAGCAGCCTGCTTCCTGCAGTAACAGCGCATCCTTTCTTAATTTATTGGCTTCTTCTTCTTCCGTTGCCCTTACTACATAAGTACCGAACTTGTTGATGCTTTGTGGGGTAAGCCCCAGGTGACCCATAACGGGTATGCCTGCACTCACGATCTTTTTTACCGAGTCCAGCACTTCTTCTCCACCTTCCAGCTTTACTGTATGCCCGCCACTTTCTTTCATAATACGGATGGCACTTGCCAATGCTATCTCAGAATTGGACTGGTAATAACCAAAGGGAATGTCTACTACCACCAATGATCTTTCCCTGGCTCTTACCACGCTCTGTGCATGGTAAATCATCTGATCGAGTGTGATGGGCAAAGTGGTGGTATGACCGGCCATTACATTACTGGCGCTGTCGCCCACTAAAATAATATCAATACCCGCCTGGTCAAATAATTTGGCGAAGGAAAAATCATAGGCCGTGATCATGGAAACCTTTTCCCCTGCGGCCTTCATTTTTTGAATGGTGTTGGTGGTAACTTTTTTGTATTCTTTTTCAGGAGCCATAACATTGGTTTAATGGTGAAGTGGTTTGTTTAAAAAACCTGGGAGAGTAATGGCCCTGCATTAGAATAAAACAATACTCAGGATAAATGACGGCGTAAATGTAGAAAAGATTTTGGGAAAAAGAAATAGTTGAAAAAAATGATCATACCTGCATCTGTAAAACTCATATTTTTATTGATATGGTTAAGGCTTCTTTAAAGAACAAAAAAACCGGTCTCGTGCTGACCCTGGTTCTTGGTGTGCTTTTTACCTCAGTAGCATTGATAACAATGGTTAAGGAAAGCAACGTAAATCTGGACAACTGTGAAGTAATTACCGGGGAAGTGGCTTTCAAAGATATCATTCGGATCAAGCGGGACAAGTATAAAAAAAATCACTTCCTTTTTAACCTGGTCAATTCCAATCAATCCTTTACTGTTTTTCGAAGTTATGAAGGATATTCAGACCTCGATTATCAGATCAAGCCTGGAGATACTTTAAAAGTTTACTTCAAATCAATAGACAATGGTTATAATAAAATGGTGTACCAGGTTGAAAAAGGGAATAGGGTGTTAGTAAGCATGGGGGATTACAAGAAGGAATTGGCACCCATGACTGTTTTAATGCTATTTACAGGTTTATTCCTTATTGTCCATGTTGTTTTATCATTCAAAAAAATGAGTATTGCCAACTTGCTGACAAGTATTGTTGATATACCTTCCCGGAAAATGAAATAATAAATGCGCAGGCAAGGCCCGCAATCTTTAATAACGGCTCACTTCAACGAATACAAAGAATAGAACTGAATCCCAGGTTTACCTTCCAGCACCACCAGTTGCTCTTTCTTTTGTCCGCCTGCACCTTGAGTGGTTACGGTAAGTGTATTTACCCCCCGGTCGAGCGGAATACGGGTATAAAAAACAGCACCGGGCAGCGACTGCCAGTTACGGGTATCTGCTTTTTCGGTAGCCCGGTTAAATATCTTTACACCAAGTGCCAGTAGTTCCCGGGCAGCTTCTTCGTACTTTTCTTTTTTTGTTTTGTTTTGCTTATTACTCTGTTTGGGCGTGAGCGCCAATTCGGTCAGTTTCTTTAGTGCCATCCTGCTGAGGGCCGTAGCCAGCTCTTTTCCAAAACGCTGCTGCAATGTTTTCTCTGCCACTACATTGATGTTCTCTGCTTTTTCAAACGCATACGACACACCTGATAAACTGATTCTGCCGGAAGTAAAGGCCATGGGCTGCGGCACATACCTGGGCAGCGCCACTGCAAACATTTGTATATCCGACAAGCGCAGGTTACTATTGTAGCCCTGTATGCTGTTATCAAATGGGTAATTATAAAAACCGGCATTATCCCTGAAAAAGTAATTACCCCCATTGGCGATGATATTAAACTGGATGGTTTGCTGATCTTTTACCGGTGCCATGCCACTCTCCCAAAAAATAACTGCTTCGCCGCCTTCCGGTTCAGGAGCCGGCGTATAACTGAGGTCAAACAATTTTTCATAACGCCCAAGCTCAGCCGAAAAACCCATCTTGCTGGCGGTACGCAGTACATCTTTCTTTAACTGCAAAGGAATTTTTACGCCGTAATATTCACTGCCGTTGTTTATAAATAGGTCTGCTGCATTACGGTAGGCTATAAAAGCATTGTTGATATCATTTGCCTTTTCATACAGCATGCCCTGCAGCATCATGGCAAAGGCATCGCCGCTATACCTGCCTTCTTTACCATTGGTCTTATCTTGCTGCCTGTTCGACTGCAGCGAGATCCTTCTTACTTCCACCAGGGCAGCTTCCATATTGCCCAGGTAACAATAGTTGAGCGCCTTATAATAATATAACATGAAAGTTTCAAAATCCTCTGGCTGGTATTTGGTAAGCATGGGGTTCAGCAGCTGGGCAGCTAAAAAATCCCCGGTGGTTTTACGACCATCTTCTATGGCGAGGTCCGCTTCATTCAAATAACGGTTACTGCTGTCATACTGCTGCAGCAAGTGTAAGGTGCGGCCTTTTTCCATCAGGTACAGTACCCGGTTCCTGTCTGCCTTCAGCAAACCAATTTTGTCAAGATCTTCATTGGCCTTTGAAAAATCCCCCCCCGCAAGATCAGCATGATAGTTCTGTATCCGCTGGTAGTAAGTGGCACAGGATTGCAGCATAAACAATATGCTTAACCCTGCAAATAAATTTGCCCCTTTTTGTACAAATGGAAACATGTGGTGAAATTAGAAGACAGCAGGCTGTCCGTGGCCGTTAGTTCTTTACATACTTTGCTATCTTCTTATCGCCTATCCACACCACTTCATTGGTCTGAATATCTGTCAACTCAAGATTAACCTGGTAGTACACCACTCTTTTTTTCTTGTGTTCATCCACGATTGAATTGATGGAGCCCTGGAGTATATAATCAGCACCCACTTCCAATCCAAATTTTTTCATGGTGCTGGCACTGGCATTTGTCTGTTGGTCTGCTTTTTCTGCCCTCAGTTCTTCCCTTTTTTTACCTGCCTGCACCACCCTTACTTTCTGTGTTTTGATGAATGCCTGCTCCAGGTCTTTTACAAAAGTTTCTGCCTCGATGTGCTCATGACTTTTATTGTCCACCAGTCCGCAGATCACCACCGGCTTTTGCCCGCCCCTTGCCTGCATAAAATTAGTTAGCCAAACTGCTTTTAACACATCACCCGTTAATTCCTCTGCAGTAAGCCGGCTGTCGGTATTATTCCACCTGCCACTAATGTCTATCTGTTCATCCGGACTAACCCGGGTTACTTTTCGGTTGCAGGAAAAAATGGCAATGGAAAGAATGATAAGTATAAGCGTAGATATCCTGTTCATACGTTGATTTGATTATGATTTATAAAATAGTTTCTGGGAAAAAGGGGAATTATCTCCACCAGCTATACAACAGCAATGGCAAGGTGATGTCGTAAATGGGAGAAAGTAATCGATTGCCCCATCGGCCACCCCCACCCCAACTATTGTTAAATCCATAATTGGGATAATTGTAGTAACTGTTGTTCCGGGCCCTTTCTAACCTTAGTTCCCTACGAAAGGCTTTGCGCTGGTTGCGGCTCTCAATTTTTCTTTCGTACCAGTCCGGGGCACTGTAAGTATTCTGCTGTGTGGTGGCATGCCATTTATTAATGGAATCTGCCATTTGCATATACTTAGACCTGCTGATGTCAAAATTAGGATTTTGATCCGGCAACAGTGAACTGGTTTGTGCCAAAGCAGGCACACTGGCACTTAACAGAATAAAATAAGAAGGTGTAATTTTCTTATCATATTGTTCAATTTATCTTGTAAATGTATAACAACGCAATAGTACTTTATGCTGCGTTAACCGGGTGTTAAATTACAATTTATACAGGCAAAAGACAAGAAGTTGGGGATTTTCATTCACCTGTTCCAGCCAATATCCTTCAACCGGAAGCCACTATTAATGATCCCCCGGCAGTCAACATCTTTCCCATCTTTTAGTGACCGTATTGTTCCGTCTGCAATCCGTTATAAATTTGGGAGTGATTAACAAATGCCATGGAAGAATATGAGCAGTCTTTAATTTACCATTATAAAGCGCTTGCTATCCGTTTATTAAAACTAGGGCCATACCTTGCAGAAGCAGCAACCAGCTATGGAAACATCGGGAATGTTTATCGAAATAACAAGTAACTTGACAGAGCTGAAGCAGCCCATTTAAAGGCTATGAAAATAAGGGCGCAGATTTTTGGCCCGCAAGTGCCGGGATCATTGAATCGTATACCGGTTTTGGCAGAACTTACCGGGAGAAAAAAGAATTCAGCAGTTCACTGGCCTATTTTGAAAAAGCTTTAAAAAATAAAATTATCCAGCGTGGTGAAGGTCATACCGAACTGGTAAAATTTTATAAGTATATCAGTGATGTATATTACCTGATGAAGAATACACAAAAAGGTGATGAATACAAGAACGCATGGGAAAGAATTGAAAAGAAATCAAAATAACGTTGAATGGCTGATCATGTAAAGATGAATGGCCTGCCGAAGCATACCTTCTTCTATAATTTTACTGGCAATACATATAAATTTCAAGATTGATCAGCTGCCGGGCTTTTATACTTTTTAACCGCGGCAGCCACAACATTGTCTTTTGCAATCGCCCTTATTTTTTCTTTTCTCCTGCAATCATTACAACTTTGCCTCACTCAAATACCGTTGCAGCATCCGGATTCAGTTACACCGGTCTCAGCCCATATTTTTACATTGACCATACCTGCTACAGCAGGTAATAATTGGAAATGCGGCCCAACAAGAAACCCTGCAATAATATAACCGGGTACCAGCGGTTGCTTTATCCTGCGAAAGATCAGTGTTGTTACAGCTCCCGATATAAGTATCATTGCCAGGTCTCTTACCAAGCCCGGTAAACATCCCATAGATTAACTACATTAATTTTACAACTGCATCTTATTACGCTGCACCAGCGCTGGAATTGTCCGGATTTGTCTTCTCATCCTTGTTTTCCTTTTTTCAATCTGCCGCTCCAACGCATCCACTGCCTTTGCTATGGCTTCCGCAAAACTAAATGACCGTGCATGAGCAATGAAGTCGTTACCGGGAATAACCAGGCGCATGTAACACAACCTGCTTTCCGGCTTAGCCTGCCTTTGGTTGGTTAGTCTCACCTCTGCACTAATAACGGAACCAAATAACCGTCTTAATTTTTGAACTTTTTTTTCTACATCCTTCAACAACGGTTGCCGGATGCTGCAATTCACAGACTGGATTATAATCTTCATGATGTTTATTTTACTGTTATTAATTAAATAAATGAACCGTGGAGTACTTTGTTAATCCATTGCTTTATTTTCCCCTGCCATCAGTTTACAAAGCAGGGTTTCCCATTTTCTTGCTTTTAGTTCCATCCCGGCCATTTCATAGATCGAATAATGCATACTGTCATAAAATGACAATTCAACTTGATCTGGCCTGTTTTTAAAACTGAATTTTAGCACGATGGACCGGAGTGTCTTTTCCAGGTCCGACTGTTTTTCGCTGCCAAAATTTATCTGCTGGTACTCTTTTGTCAAAACACATTGCCTTACTTCAGACAGCAGAATGCTGGTAACCGATTGCGTTTTCAGATGATCGAATATCAACAGCCGCTGATGCAGGCGGTCGAGCCCGATGATGGTGTCTTTCAGCATTTCCTGGCTTGAAAAACTAACGCCCAATCCGGCGCCTCTTTCTGAAAAGGTTTTAAAAACTGCTTTGTTACGCTTCTGGATATTTTTTTTATTTAAATAAGAAAGAAACAGTACCATGCCAATGGTACAGGCAATTACGATTGCCCCGGTTATAATGGTTTGCATACTTTTAATTTGATAAATGACAAATAGCATCACTCCGCCGCGCCGTGCGAATGATGGAAATACGTTACTGAAAAGAAAAGACAGGGAATTACAAAAAGTAATGTTCCGGGAAAAGCAGCTTCAAACTGATCTCCCTGTAGTAAAGGTAGGAGTGAGAAAAAAAACTGTTTTCTTCAAAAAAGAAACTGTTGCCGGATGCAACGTTGCAGGTGATAAAATTCACCCAGGGAAATACCTTCAGCCTGGAACCACCAGGAGTATGCTGGGCAGGTACAGCAATTGTATTAATACAATCAACAGTTAAAGGCTGCTGCAGCAAATCCTTCTTTTTATAACTGCTGCTTTCATAGTTGGCTTTATACTCCTGCACACCTGCCGCTTCACTGAATTGAGGAGATGCAAAAAAGAAACAGGAGAATATGAAAGACAGCATTAACCGCATGCGGTAAAGATAGTCACAATATGCTGTAACAAAAATTCACGCTGGCATTTTAAGATATATTTTGAATTTGCTGATTGGCATACAGCAGTCAAACCAGGCACGTAAAAAGCTGATTGTCTGTTTACCAATTTCTGCAGTTTCATACGTCATATTCCGCATTTCATACATCCCGGTTTATTCTGGTAACGGTGGCGGCTGTACTATTGCACCGCAAATAACAACTGCTGTCAACAGCAGTTATTTTTTAAAAGTATAAACCATAAAAACATGAAAAAGAATTTTCTCCTGGCAACAGGCGTTGCCGCCATTGTAAGTTTCTCTTCCTGCAAAAAAGATGATGCCGGCACGCCGGGCCCCAACAACCCTGGTGTAACAAAACAACTGAAAAAAGTTACCAAAACAGAAGCGGGCACAGTAACTGTGTACAACCTTACGTATGACACCAACAAGCGCCTCACTTCGTACAAAAGCACCGACAATAACCAGTATATCCTGTTTACGTATGATGCCAACGGCAATCTTGCTAAGGTTGAACAAAAAGACAATGAATTCAAAAACTTTTATGTTTACACTTATGTAAACAACATTCCAGCAACTGCCACTTTCAAAAGCTGGGAACTTACTGCGGGCGAACCAGACGACCTGGTAGAAGATGACAAACTTACCTACACGGTAACGAACAACCAGGTAAGCAAAATAAAATTAGAAATGCTGCAGGATAACACAGAAATAAACCTGCTGCTTACTTATAACAACGGCAACTTAATTAAAGTGAACGATGAAGCCAATGCTGTGTATACTGCCACGTTTACCTATGGCAACAAAAAAGCGGCCATGCCCAAGGTAACCAACTGGGTACTCGACCAGGCAGGCTTTTCACTTCATTTTGGATCCAACCACGAAATGCTGAAAACAGTTTATGATTTCCCTGGTACGGTTGCAGACCTTACAGTGAACACCACCTACACCTACGACGCCAACGGATATGTACTTACCAGCAATGATGGCACCGAACAATTGGTGTATGAATACCAGTAAGCTGAACCTCGAAAAAAGGGGAACTATATAACAATATTCAATAATAGTGTAACAGCAGTTATGCAACATTGACTGACATTTGCATCGGTTTTTCAAAGGATATAGAACGAAAAGGGCTGGATTTTTATCCGGCCCTCGTTTTTCGAGCCGCTAAAAAAAACTGCCCGGTAACAACCAGGCAGCTAAACTAAAACCCTCAATGAAAATTGTTAAATAGTTAAAACAGGTTAAACCGCAATTTTTAATGTGCCGGTCTTTACATAAAAACTTTTGCATTCGAGTATTTCTGCAAAAGACGGTTTGTCAATTATCTTATCAGCTACTTTTTTCAACAAAGGATTTTCGGTACAGAATGCCACACCCATGCCGGCCTCCTGTATCATACACCGGTCATTTTCACCATCCCCAACGGTCATACAGTTTTCGATGCTGATCCCAAATTTGTGCGCTATATGCATCAGCGCATTGGTTTTACATAGTCCGTGACTGCATTTACTGTGCATGCTGTAATAAAACCACGAAGGTATGGTTACTTCACCGGTGGCAGCGCCTTCAAAAAACTCCAGGTGGTTGCCCATGGCAAAATCTGCCCCTGTTTTATTTTTTACATAGTCTGTAACAAACTGGTAACTGTCGCTGATGATACCCACCACATTTCCTCTTGACCTCAGTTCTTCAATCACATCTGCTGCATCTTCCACCAATGGGATAGAAGCAATCACCTGAAGGAGGTCGCCCATTGAAAAACCTTTCAGCAATTCGGCGATCCGCTTGGTGAGCACCGCAGGATCACTTTCGGTTCTTCTCAATTGGGCAAGTTTGTCTTCAAATAAAAATCTTTTGGCACAAATATCGATAAACCTGCCCCGCAGCAATGTGTTGTCCATGTCAAATACGATCATCTTCCTCAATGAACGTATTTCTTCTTTCATTACTTTTTCCATTTGTACGCTGATCTCATTTACACCTCCCAGTTCTTCCAGGTTTACCAATGGTTCTTTCCGGCTCGTCGCTTTTTTAATAATGGCTCTTGCCACTTCGGCGCTCATCGTACCCAGCATCCTCCAGGGCTTGCTCTTGTTATCAATATATCCAATATTCACTTCCTTTATCCTGGCCTGCATCATGAACATATCGATCAATATGCCTACGTCCACGCCATAATCACCCAAAAACTCTATTTTGCCAAGCTGCTGTTTTTTACCCGCTATCATGCCACTAAGCGGCTGCTGAAATACCGATAATTCCGGGTAAAATATTTTCAACAGCGGCTTGGCCACCAGTTCGGTTACCCTGCCTGCATTCCTGGCAAAAGTCCCTTTTACAAAATCACATTCGTTATCTATCAGCGGTGTTACCAGCCGGGCAATGGTATTTTTAGGGTACGGGTGAATGTCAGCGTCTAAAAAAACCAGCAACTGGTTGCCTGCTGCCATCGCCCCTTCCTTCATGGAAGTGCCTTTACCCCTTACTTTGCTCACCATTACGTTAGCCCCTGCCGCAACTGCTTTTTCCCTGGTGGAATCCGTACTGTTATCATCCACAACGATCACTTCACTCACTAATGGATCGGCGCAGCAAAAATTTACCACACCTGTAATGGTATCCTGTTCGTTAAATGCAGGTATGATTACTGTAACCATCGTATTTCGTTTTAGCGTTTTCTTTTTTTATAACTCAGGTGGAGATGAAGACTGTCAATTTTATTATTAGAGTAAATGAGGTCCTTCTTTGTTTTCAACTGCAGCATGTGCAGCGAATCGCTTTTTAATATCAAGGCCTCTTTTTGCTTTTGCAGTTTTACATTTTCTTTTTCAGTTGTAAGCCACAGCATCACCGCTGCAACTGCCAGCAAAAAAATAATTGTATTTAACTGAAATCTTCCCATACCATATTTATTCAAATATGGCATAACGTTATTAAAATGAGATTAAAAGGCAATTAAACCCTGGTGAAAGATAAAATACCGGGAAGCTGGATGATAAAATTTGTTCCGCCTGCATCCGCTTGTTCTGCAAATATGTTTCCTTTATGGAGCGAAATGATCTGTTTCGCCAGCGTCAATCCAAGACCAAAGCCGGGCTTATCCTGTGTGCGTCCTGAACGGAAGAAAGGTTGAAAAATATTCAGCCTGTCTTCTTCTGTAACAGGAATACCTTTGTTAAAAACGGTTACTATAATAGCCCTATCTGAAAAAGAAACGGTGACTGCAGCATTTTTATCTGAAGCATATTTACAGCCGTTTTCAATAACGTTTTTAAATGCCATATACAACAGGTTGCTGTTACCAAAAGTGGTTACCAACCTGTCATCTTCGGGGATTTCATTAAAGTTGAGTTGTATCCGGTATGCATCATTCTGCTTCTGAATATCTGCCACCACTTTAAACAACACTTCATCAATCCGTATCTCTGCCAGGTCAATACCACCCTGCGATCCGGTTTTGGCAATATCCAGCAGGCTGTGGGTCAACTGCTGCAGGTGCTGAATATCTTCCTGTATGCTTTGTAAAATATCTTCGTATTCGTCTACGGTCCGTTTTTTCTGCAAGGCCACATCCAACTGGCTTGAAACGGATGTGAGCGGCGTTGACAATTCATGCGATGCATTGGAAATAAAAAGACGCTGACTCGAAAATGCATCATGCAGCCTGTCGAGCAGGTCGTTGAATGTGCCCGCCAGTGTTGAAAGTTCATCTCCGCTCCGCTGCATTTTTATCCGGCTGGAAAGATTACGGGAACTGATCAGGTTTACTTCTGATGTTATCTGTGATATGGGCCTTATCAACGACCTGGCAAAAATAATTCCTGATGCAAATGACAGCAATATAGACAAGGCAAGCGATATGTACAGAATCTCACGCAACTGGCGGAAATACTCAGCACCATCATTATCATGCGCTGCCACCGCCACTACAAAATTTGAAACACTGTCCTGTTGGTGAATGGCCACCGCCTCTTTGTCGCCATAGTTAAAATAATATTCTCCATTGATCTTTGCTTCCTCGATCACTTCTTTGTTTAACAACAATGAATCCCCGGGCTTGTCTGAAAAAGAATACACCGGTGTATCATTAAACCCGGTAATGACAAGGCTTTTATCATACAAAGAAGCAACCGGTGTGGCATCTATTCTTCTAAGGAGATTGTAATTACTGTCTGTGATGGAGGCGTATACCCTGGCAGTACTATGTACCCTGTTCTTTAAACGTGTTTTAAAAAGTTCACTTCTCTCACTTACACTATAAAAATAGACCACCAGGCTGATGAGCACAAACAACAATGTTACCAACGATGAAAAAAGTAAAGCAATCTTATATCTTATGCTCATGTTATTGTTTCTCCTTCATAATATATCCCATACCTACCTGCGTATGTATCAGCCTGCTGGCATCACTGTGCTCAATTTTTTTACGAAGAAAATTTACATATACATCAATCACATTGGTCCTTGTATCAAAATCAAGGTCCCATACTTTTTCGGCGATATCTGCTCTCGATACAACCCGGTTCCTGTTTCGCATAAAATATTCCAGTAACTGAAACTCTTTTGCAGTCAGGTTGATCTCCCTTCCGTTACGGGTAACGGCTTTGCTGTCAACATTCAATTCCAGGTCAGCAACTCTCAAAATATTCCCAGTGGGCAATTGCTGGTTAACGGTACGTTTTAACAGGGCACGTATGCGTACCAGCAACTCTTTAAACTCAAAGGGCTTAACAAGGTAATCATCGGCACCAGAGTCAAAACCTTCCACTTTATCATCGGTGGCGCCCAAGGCAGTCAGCATGATCACGGGCACCTGCTGGTTAGTGCTTCTGATGGCTCGGCACAGATCAAAACCATTGAGGCCAGGCAAATTAATATCTGTAATTACCAGCTCGAACTGGTTTGATTCAAACAGGCGCAGGCCGATCTTGCCATCATAAGCGTTATCAACTTCATAGCCGAGTTCACGAAGCCCTTTTGCCAATGTGTCTGCAATTTTCTTTTCATCTTCAATCAGCAATACATGTATGGCTTCCATTACCTAAAGTTAACAATTATGTGCCGGGTTTACCCAAATAGGCATTGATAATATTGGGTTGTACTATCGTGTGTTCTGCCGGTAAATGCTTTGGCAGTGAAAGAATCTGAACAGCCTTGAAAACTTAACACGGGAATCGCTGCATGATTTACCACCTGCTGTGTATAGGGGCCGCTAAAAAATTGCGTCCAATGGCGATCCAGAGTGGCATTTATCACAATCAGGTCGGCAGCGATGAGTTGGGAAAGTTTCAGCACTTCGGCAGCAGGATCTGAAGTTGGGTACAGGTCGATATAACATGGAACGGCGAGACTTCGCAGGCATAATAGTATTTCCGCCAGCTCCTTTTTATAATCAAATACTTCGTTGACGGCCCCATCATCATGCAGCAACGCAATATGCACTTGGGTGCCTGGTTTGAATAAAGGCTGGATAAACCTGAATTTGTCCACCACCCCTTTTACAGGACGAACAGGAAACAATATTTTTTTGAAGCAGCCTGTAAAATCCTGCGGCACGGTCAATACAGATGCGGCTGTATTTTTTATTACCGAAAATGCAGTAGAACCGATCAGGAAATCTTTGAACCCGGAGATACCATGTGTTCCCATTACAACCAGGTCTGCCGAAAGTTCCTTTGCCGCAACGCAGATCTCCTCCTGTGCAATTCCCTTTGGCATATGCAGCCTTATCATGATATCATGTTCCTTCAATATACGCTCGTACATATTATACAACAGACTCCTGGCCTCCTGGTCATCATCACTTGCAATAGCTGTACCAAGACCAAACTCTGCCACGCTTACTACATACTTTTTTTCTGCCACATGCAGCAAATGAAGCACCGCTCCGTGTTGCTTACAAATATCAATAGCAGCCATCACGGCATTATTACCCAACAAGGAAAAATCTGTAGCTGCCAGTACATTGTTGATCGTTTGGTTTACCATAATTCAAAAATCAAACATCAAAACTACCAACTGCTTAAAATGACATTAAAAAAGGATTAAAATATGGAAGTTAAAAAGACGCCGGGTGATGACCCGGCGGAAATACTGTTCAACAATTATATTCTAAAAGAACTGTGTTATCCTGATACCCGGAGTAACTCCTTTAAAAAAATTGTTGAAATATAAACATGGCTCTACCGTGGTCTTTAGCATTTGTATTTTGCCGATCCCAAGCCGGAATGTATTTTTATCAAACACCTCTCCCCTTCTTCTTTGCAGCCAGCCCAATGAAAAATCAGCACTGAAACTGAATGGCTTCAACGGATCATGATCGGTGATGCCGCCCTGGGAATAAGTGAGCGTTAAAAAATCATTGCGGTAGGTATTGAGTTTGCCGGACGAATCACGGGCAAATAAAAAGTTGGGTTCCCAATAAACACCGATCTCTCTCTTGAATGTTCTGGCATTGTTACTCAGCGTTATCCTGGCTCCCACACTAAAAGACGGCACAAAATAATTTTTATAGTTTTGTATGCTGGCAGAGCCGAGCAGGGTAAGGTAGTCACGTGACTGGTTATGAGCAAAGCCTCTACGTTTGCCGGCGGAAATACTATTATCCCTTTTCAGCAGGTAAGTACCGGTTCCGGGTACACGCTTCCATTTATCGTTAATACTGTTGCGGAGTGTATTCAGTTTTTCATTCAGGGTATTGTTATTGAAATAGTCTTTTAGTTCGTTCACATTATTCAGGAAAAAAGTATAATGAAAGTACCTGCTGTTTGCATGGCTCACAATATCCGCTGGTTCCGGGGCGTTGTTGATAGCAGAAATGATGTGTACGGTGTCCTGCTCTGTACGCAGTGAAGCCAGTTCGCCTTTGCTAACCAAAAAACTGGCACCGGGTGCAGCGAACTGCTGAAAACGTATTTTCTTCCTCCCTTTGTCATCAACAAAATAATCTATGCGTTTGGAGCTGAGCGCATCTGCCAAAGAATCTTTCATGGGAGCTATATCAGTAAAGAATACCTGCAAAATGGAATCAATATTCATAGCCACCGAGAGATCCGTAATATCGGTGAGTTCAAGCTGCAGTCTGTTGCCTTTGTCGAGGTTAATGGTAAAGCGCCTGTTGATGATCACATCACCGGGCACTTCAAAAGATTTGTTGGCTTCACTTTGAGCGCATAGCTCTGCTGTAATGCTTGTTGCAAGCATTAACAATGCAATTGTTTTTTTCATTTTATTTTAGTTTACAGGAGATGTTTTAGCTGTAGAAATCCGGATACCTATTTTGCCGGCGGGCTGCATTGTTTTGCTGTTGGCACCAATGCGTAGTACACTGTAATCGCTGCCTTGCCTGCCGGTATTTGTTTGTGTATTACCACCCAATTCATTTACATGCACCACTTTTAAGGTTGGTTTTACCTGCACCGTTGCAAGCTGGTCATTGGCGGGTTCTTTTTTGTTGCCAGGCACACCAGCAGGTACCACTTCTTTTGTAATTTTTTCCATGGTATCAATCGCTATGGCAGCTAAAGCTTTATTAGGCTGTTCAGTCACTTGCTGCTTTGCGTTTTTTTTGGTTGCAGTAGCCGGTGCAGCCATATTCTTTTTAGCTGGCATGGCAACGTTTTGATTTAGTGGGGCCGGTTTTATATCGTTCACGATTGCTTTTTGTTCTGTCATTGTTTTTGTTGCAGTGATTTCCTTTTGTTGCAGGGGAAATGGCAACGTGAACTGGCTTATCACCACTGCTACAATACCTGCCGCTGCCATCCAATACCAAACTGCTTTTTTGCGGCGTGGTTTGTGCAACCGGTTATACAGCACATCCCAGGCTGCATCACCATTGATGATCTCTCCCCCGGCAAAAGCAGTATCATCTTCCAGCCTGCTCCTCCAGCTGTTATTTGGATTGTTGTTTTGCATATGCTGTTGTATTGGTTGCCAGTTTTTTTTGTAATAAAATTTTCGCCTTACTTAATTGAGATTTGGATGTTCCCTCAGCAATGCCCAACAGCGTTGCTATCTCTTTATGTTCCAATCCCTCCATCACGTGCAGGTTAAATACCGTACGGTAACCCACCGGCAATTCCACTATCAGTGCCAGTATTTCTTTGGCAGATAAATTATTCAGCGCTTCTGCAGGCATGGGAATATCTTCTGCCGCCGATTCAGTTACAATGCTGAACACATTCTTCTTCCGCAACTGCATCAAACACTCGTTCACCATTATTTTTTTTAGCCAGCCGTGCAGGGCTGCGTCACCATTGTATGTAAAGCCGGGCAGATTTTTAAAGAACTTATAAAAACCATCGAGCAGCGCTTCTTCTGCATCCTGTTCATTTTTTAAGTATCGCAGGCATACCAGCATCATCTTTTTACACCATATATCCCAAAGGCATTTTTGTGCGGCGGCACTTCCATGTCTGGCCTCTTTTAGCAGTTGTGCTGTATCCATGAATCTTTTTAGCGAAAGTTGGTTTTATTAAAAAATGCAGTTTGTTTACTCCGGGTTGCCCGGTTAAGAAATTATTTTGCGAAAATAAGTTGGGAGAAAATGGATATCAATGGCTTTGAGAATACAACAGGACTTTAACTTTTCCGCAGGCAAAAACAAGGTCAACTGAATCATGTAAGAAAACCTGGCATTCAAATGACAAATATTAACCGCTGCAACTGACTTGGTATTTTCTTCAATACAATACCGCCAAATAACAATTCACCGCTATTTACATTTGCTGACAAGGTTGTGGCAACTATTTTCGTTTCAACAACAAACTCATTACATCATGCGCTTCTTCATCAGCTTGCTTTTAGCTTCGGGTTGTTTGGCTTCATCTGCCCAACAGGCATTGTCCGGAATATTTAACGCAGACAGCCTGCTTGTGGTGAAAAAGAACCCCGGAAAAGGATTTAGTAACGACTACATTCTATTCATTCCAAAAGGAACGCCGCTGAACAAAGAACTAGTCTTGCTGGTGGAGCCCAATAATACCGGCAAATTATCAGACAGTATCGAAGTGCATCAAAGACATGCAATTGACCTGGCGTCTGTAAGATCCGTGGGCAACAATATTTCTACCGAATTAAAAATTCCATTGCTGGTTCCGGTTTTTCCGAGACTGGAATCTCAGCCACTGATATATACCCACGCATTAGACAGGGATGTGATGGAAGAACAATCGCCCGAACTAAAACGGCTGGACCTTCAATTACTGGAAATGATCAATGATGCTAAAAACATGCTGAGCTCAATGCATATAAATGTGGCGCCCAAATTTTTCATGAATGGCTTTTCAGCTTCAGGTACTTTCACCAACCGCTTTTCATTGCTGCACCCGGAAAAAATAAAAGCTGCAGCCATGGGCGGTTTCAATGGAAAACTGATGCTTCCGCAAAAAGAGATCAATGGTATTCAACTCAACTACCCCCTTGGCACAAATGACTTTGCTGCCTTATTTGGAAAAGATTTTGACGCAGATACCTACAAGACAGTTCCGCAGTTTATTTACATGGGCAAACTGGATGATAATGATGCAGTACAATATGATGATGCCTACAGCGAAGCTGAACGCACCATCATCAATAACAATATCGGAAGCCAGGTTCAGGAGAGATACATGGCTTGTCAAAAGATCTACCAGCAGCATAACCTGACGCCCATTTTTAGAACATATGAAAATGTGGGACACTGGACTACGGCTGCCATCAATTTAGAAGTGATCAAGTTCTTTCTAAGCCAAATGAAAGCGAAATAGTAAAGGGAATTTACCGTGGCCGCCTGGTGAGTTCCCAATAGCAACATAACAAAATACAATACACAGATGGCTAGCCATGTGGAAGTCTCAAAAACCCTGGTTTCTGCTGCGGTTGTGATTGAATGTATATTTGGGTAACGTTCTTTTGACAAACTTTATTAGACGCTGGTTTGAAATGTGCTGATTCAAAACCATGATCGGTCAACCTGCTGGCAAATGGTCAAAGGACTCAAAAAACAAATATTCGATACCGCATTTTTTTCGCTTTGTATTGACAGCAACAGCCAGGCTCAGTCTGCTGATAGTTTGATAAGCCATCCCAGCGGTACGATTAATGTGAAATTACTTACTGGATTTTGGCAAACAACGGATTCACCGCAAACTATCATTGAGTTTATTGATTCCAACTTTTATGAAATCACTCTCGATCTCAAAGACAGCGCTCACCCTTACTACTTTTTAAAGGATAAAGAAAACAATGTAAATACATCAGGATTCTATCCCAACTGGCCGCCATTTTCATGCGACCTGAAATTAATTGAACCGGGTATTTTAGAGGTCAGCTTGTATCAAATTCGTGTAACAACCCGTACGATAAGATGTAAAAAAATCATAGTGTATGAATAAATTTCAGACGGGTTATCTTGCAGCATCTTATGAACCCGGTAAATGAAACCCATTTGATCAAACAAACCTTAACACCTGCAGGATGCTGATCGATCACGCCATTAAAACCCTGGTTGCAGTATTCATCACCGTGTTTACAGTGATTGGTTGTACAAGTAACAATCATATTGATACTCACAAAGTGAGCATCGACTCTTTGAAAACATTGCCAGATTATTTTTATGCCCATAGAAGAGGCAGGGTTTACCTGGAAGATATAAATGCAGAAAATTACAGAATCTGGTTTAATAAGGACAACGAAGGAAATGTGAAAGACATTTTCAAAATAGAAGATTTAAAACGAGGTAACAGCAATAGCGACTTTGTCACAAAGACTTATTCAATTGATACCTCTTTATGCAAAATCTACACTCAAAAATTTATTGACTTGAGCAGGAAGTATAAAATCGGCCACATTTTTATTGACAGGAATAATAAAATCTATTTTTCATACAAGGATGGATTAGCCGAAGAATATGTGAAAGTGCTGAATGACAGTATAAACAATGTCTATTCCAATAAAAAAGACTTTGTGTTGTTATCAAATGGCTGGTATCAAAATACAGAACAGTAAACTCCTTCGTTTGATGCTGTTAGTATACTAAACCGAAAAAAGTAAAAAATCAACGCTCTTATCTCCCCGGCCCTTCAGCAACCACTCTCACCTCTTCCCACAAATGCCTCACCAACCCATCGGCTAAACCGATCTTAGGAACAAAGATCTCTTCTGCATTGGCCCATCGCATCACGTTGATATAAATCAGCAAAGCAGGAACGATCACATCCGCCCTGTCTTCCCTAAGGGAGTATTTGGTAATTCGGTCGGCCAGGGTTACACTGCTTAATTCTTTATGATAATCTCTCAGCAATTCGAGTTGCAGCGGTTTGCCGTCCTTGCGCTTGCTCATGCTGAATACTTTGTTGATGTTACCTCCTGTGCCAATCGCCACCACTTTTTTATGTCCTTTGGTCACCGCACGGATGGTGTCCTTCATATCATCCCATTCTTTTTCAGTGACCATATTTTTTAACAGCCTTATGGTACCGATATTGAATGATCTTTTATAGATGAGAATACCACTGCTGAAAAAGGAAAGCTCCGTACTGCCGCCACCCACATCAATATATAAATAACTGTGGTCCTTGTCCATTGTTTCGGCCACATGGTTTTCGTAGATCAGATTGGCTTCATAATCACCGCTGATGATCTCAATTTGCATTTCTGCTTCCAGTCTAACTTTACGGATGATGTCATTGGCGTTTTTAGCATCCCTCATGGCGCTGGTGGCACAGGCTTTTATATGCTGCACGTCATAGGCATTGCACAGATGCTTAAAGGCTTTCATGGTTTGCAGCATCATTCCCATTTTAGCTTTGGAAATAAACCCCTGCTCAAACACATCAAAGCCAAGGCGCAAGGGCACCCGTACTAAGTTGAGTTTATTAAAAACAGTATTGCCTGCTGCATCCTGTATTACTTCCGTAATAAGCAGCCTTGCTGCGTTGCTCCCGATATCTATTGCTGCCAGTCTCAAATCTGTTGGTAATGATTAATGATCAGTAATAAGCGACTGGTGGCGGTCCAAGGTATCAAACGTCAATAACCCGTAACCTGTAACCCGTAACTCTAAACGGAAACAAAGATAGGTTTGTAACAGATTGACAGTGGAAAGAAAACCCGTTGTAAAACTTATGTGGATAATTTCCGGAACAGGTAATTGTATGTTTCTACCTGCGACCGTATCTTTTTTGTGTTGCGGGGATTGATATACATATTGCTCAACTCATTATCCAGTCGCCGTGCCTTGATGTTATCTGACAGCTGAATCTTTAATATATCCTTTAGTTCCTGCTGCATTTCTATTTCAAAAATGGGACAGGCAGCCTCAATGCGGTGATCAATATTTCTCACCATCCAGTCTGCAGAGGATATGTAAACTTTTTCCTTGCCGCCATTGTGAAATACCATCACCCGGGCATGTTCCAGGTATTCGTCCACAATGCTGATGGCCTGAACCGGTATCTTAAATTTGCCGTTCTCTGTGAGCATACAAAAGATGCCCCGTATCACCATCTTCAGCTCCACCCCAGCCCTGGCTGCATCATAGAGTTTTGTGATAAGAGCCACATCGCTCAGCGAATTTAATTTGAGCGTGATGGCAGCTTCTTTTCCGGATTTGGCAGTTTTAATTTCTTTATCAATCAGCGCCATCAGCTGCTTCCGCATATTTACCGGGCTTACCAATAAGGTTTTGCAGGCACGTAAATATTTGACCCTTGTTTTAGGCTGCTCCAGGTAATGAAAAATCCGGTTTACATCAGCCATGATATTTCGGTCGGATGTAAGCAGGCAATGATCGCTGTATATTTTTGCAGTGCTTTCGTTGAGGTTACCTGTACTTACAAATCCATAATGTGTTGTTTGGTTGTTCACCACTTTTTTGATCAGGCAAAGCTTACCATGCACTTTCATATTGTGTACACCCAATAATACCTTTACGCCTGCTTCTTCCAGTTCTTCCTTCCATTCCAAATTGGCTTCTTCATCAAACCTGGCTCTTAATTCAATCACCACCGTTACCTGTTTACCGTTACGTACAGCATTGGTAAGGGCATTGATAATTTTAGAACGGTTGGCCAGCCGGTAGCAGGTGATTTTTATCTGCGTTACCTCCGGGTCTATAGCAGCCTCTCTTAACAGGTCAATCACACTATCGAATGAATGATAAGGAAAATTCAGCAGCACATCTTTCTGCATCACCACATCCGTAACCCTCGTGAAATTTTTCAGCAAGGGATGTACAAAAGGTTTTTTACGGGGATTTTTCAGCGTAAATACGCTGTCGGGGAAATTGATAAAATCTTTGAAATTGTGTATCCGGCCTCCGGGTATCAAATTGTCTTTTTGCGTAAGGCCGATCCGCTTAACCAAATAAGTAAGCAGGGAAGGATCTATTTCTTTATCGTACACAAAACGCACCGTTTTTCCCTTCTTCCGGTTCTTGATCCCTTTTTCAATTTTCTGGATCAGGGAAGTGGAGATGTCATTATCAATATCAATTTCTGCATCCCTGGTAAGTTTAATGATATGAGAAGAAAAATTGTCATATCCAAAAAAGGAAAAGATAAACGGCAGGCAATACCGGATAATATCTTCCAGCAGGATAATATGCTGCTCGCCGGGCTTTGAAGGCAGAATAACAAACCGGGGCAACCTTCTTGCAGGCACACTTACCAATGCAAAACGCTGCGGTATGCTTTTGTCTTTTTTGCTGAGCTTGCAGGCCAGGTAGATACTCTTATCACTCAGTACAGGAAAACTATGGATACTTTCGATCATCAGCGGAACAACATTGCTTCGTATCTCTTCATCAAAATAGTTGATAATAAATTTCTTTTGCTCCCTGTTAAGCTGGGTTTCACTTTTTAAAAAGATCTTATGTTTATTGAGCTGCTTTAAAATATCATTCCAGGTACGCTCAAATTCTTTTTGCTGCTCCAGCACAATATCCTGTATCTCTTCCAATATCAGCTCCGGTTGCATTTCGAGATGCATATTACCCCTTTGCCCCAATTCTATCATGCGATGAAGTGTAGCCACCCTCACCCTGAAAAATTCATCCAAATTATTGGAAAAAATTCCCAGGAATTTGATCCTTTCTTTTAAAGGAACAGAATCATCTGCTGCTTCCTGAAGTACCCGGTGGTTAAACGATAACCAGCTTATATCACGGACAATGGTTTTAGGCTTGTGCATAAATGTTTGCAATTTATAAGCAATGTGGTACCCGGCAATGTTAATTTTATGTATCCTTATCTGCTTATTGTATTGACAATTAGAAATTTACAAAGGAGATAAAACAGTGATTTCAATTCTCCATTACCTAGATTTCCACATTTGCCTTCCACCACCAATAAATCGGCCTAAAATTCGTTAAACAAGTTAATATGCACAACTGCTCTTTTCAAATGAGCGTTTGTTGAAGTGGTTGCTGCTTTCCCTTCCCTGAGAAAACTACCCGTATTAAGAAATGTTTATAAGGCAACAAATAGCCTTTTAAAAGTGTCTGACTAACATTTAAACTGCTAAATTTGTAGTTTTTCCAATCTTATGCAAAAGATTCTGTTGATTATTGCTTATGTGTTGACTGGCTTTTTAGTAAAGGCTCAAACTTTCAATGGAACAGGTGGCGCAGTTCCCGGCACCAGTACAGTACAAACCTGTTTTACCCTGGCCGTTACTGGTGTGGGTGTAATCAACGATGTTTCTAATGGCTTATCAGGTGTTTGTATCAACATGACGCATCCCAATGTGGATGAACTGGAAATTGTATTAAAAGCCCCGGATGGAACCACCATACCTCTTACCGTGCAGAATGGCGGCAGCGGAAATAATTATACCAATACCTGTTTCAGCGCCACTTCCACTAACCCCATAAAATTTGGCAGTGCCCCTTTTACAGGAACTTATGAACCGGAAGGATATATCGGCGCCGTGAATAATGGACAAAACGCCAATGGCAACTGGAGACTATGTGTGCAGGACAGGCGTACGGGTGCCAATGCAGGTACCCTCAATAGCTGGAGCATCACGTTCAGCAATACCCCGGCACCGCAACCTCCGGCTTTTCCGGCCTGTGCCAATACACTGCCGGCCAATTCTTCCTGTGCCAATGCAACAGCCGTTTGTGATTTTAACGGCCTCTGTGGTAATACCAGCGGAAGCTCTGTACAAGACTGGTCAGGTTCCGGCCTGGGTAGCTGCTTTGGTCTGCAAAACAATTCATTCTTAAAATTTATTGCCGCAGGAACCACCGCATCTTTTACAGTATGGGTGCCTGTAAACAGTGGTGGCGCACTGGGTGGCATACAAATGCTTTTTTTTAGTGGCACCTGCAATGCAGGTCCGGTTACCACACATGGTTGTTACCCTCATATTTACCCCTATGTATCCCCTTCCAATCCAGTAGCAACGATCATCACTGCAGGAGGACTTACACCGGGCAACACTTACTATTTAATGTTTGATGGCTTTAATAATGATATTGCTGATTTCAGGATAGCGGCTAAATCGGGTGTGAATTTTCTGAATATCTCACCTGCGGATCCTGCTATATGCTATGGAAAAAGCACAACACTCACCGCATCGGGCAGTGATGGCACCTATTCCTGGAGTCCCGGTACAGGTTTAAATACCACCACAGGACCTACCGTTACAGCGAACCCAACAATTACCACTACATATACAGTGAGTTCTGTTACCTCAACCGGCTGTAATTTGTCTGAAGATGTGATTGTAACGGTGAACGATACCCCATTTGTAAGTACCCATCCGCTGCTGCTGCAACAGGTTTGTCAGAATACAGCAACCGCTACGCTGGGTTTTACAGCATCTGCCGGAGGAAGCAGCACCATTACCGGCTATCAGTGGTTTATCAGTACCACCAATACTAATACGGGTGGCACCTTACTGCCTTTTGCCACCAATGCCACTTTTGTACCTTCATCGGCCAATGTGGGTACAGTTTATTTTTATTGCAGGATCACCAATTCAAATGGTTGTACTACTGTTACCAATACTTCGCAGTTGACAGTATACGCCCCCCCTGCAACACCGGTATTACAGGCGCCAACAACTCCTACCTGTACTTTGCCTACTGGCAGTGTAACCGTAACATCTCCTACCGGGGCCAACTTTGAATATAGTGCGGATGGAACAAATTACCAGGCAGGCACTACATTGAGCGGACTTGCGCCAGGTAACCATAACATTACCGTAAGAAATACAACCACGGGTTGTGTATCCGCTCCAAGAATTGTTACAATTGCCGCTATTCCTACAGAGCCGGCACCGGCAGCATCAGAAACAACCACACCAACATGTGCGGTTCCAACAGGTACAATTACCTTTACTTCACCATTGGGAGCCAATTATGAATATAGCGCTGGCGGCACTTATCAATCCGGCATATCCATCAGCGGATTGGCACCTGGTTCACACAATATCACTGTAAGAAATAATACCACGGGTTGTATATCGCTCCCTGCCACAGTATTTATAAGCGCCATACCTACAGAGCCGGCACCCGTTGCTTCAGAAACAACCACGCCTACCTGTACGGTTCCAACCGGTACCATCACTTTTACTTCACCATTGGGTGCCAATTATGAATACAGCGCTGGCGGACCATACCAAATTGGCATATCCATCAGCGGATTAGCACCAGGCCCACATAATATCACGGTAAGAAACAATTCCACTGGTTGTATATCTCTGGCTGCATCCGTTTCTATTAGTGCCATACCAACAGAGCCGGCACCGGTAGCATCAGAAACAATCACACCAACCTGTGCTGTTCCAACTGGAACTATTACGGTTACTTCTCCATTGGGCGCTAATTATGAATACAGCGCTGGTGCAGCATTTCAATCTGGAACATCGCTAAGCGGATTAACAGAAGGGCCACACAATATAACCGTGAGGAATAATACTACCGGTTGTGTATCACTTCCTGCCACAGTTTCTATTAGCGCCTTACCAACAGAGCCGGCACCGGTTGCTTCTGTAACGGCCCAACCTACCTGTGCCACGCCAACTGGTACGATCACCGTATCATCACCAATGGGTGCCAACTATGCATACAGCGTTGGTGGCGCTTATCAAAGCAGCGTGGCATTTACCGGGCTTTCCAGTAACACAAGTTATAACGTAACAGTCAGGAACAATACCACCGGATGCTTATCAAACCCATTGGTTGTAACGGTGGGGGCTATTGCAGGAGCGCCTGCAACACCAACAATAACGGCAATACAAACTGGTTGTAATAACTCTACAGGTGCTATCACAGTCACTGCACCATTGGGAGTCAACTTTCAATATAGTATCGGCTCCGGTTACCAGGTCGGTCCATCCTTTAGTAATTTACCTGCCGGAAGCAGCTACCAGGTCACGGTAAGGGACATTTTTACCGGTTGTGTTTCGTCGCCATTGGATACTTCCATGGATGCTATCCCGGTTTTACCTCCACCAACTATTGCCGATCCACAAATATCTTATTGTCAAAACGCTCCGGCAATTGCACTTACTGCAACGGGTACCGGCTTGCAATGGTACAACAACCTGGTTGGTGGCCCAGGCTCACCAATTGCCCCAACGCCAGTAACAACTGCTCCCGGCACATTTAAATTTTATGTAAGTCAAACTAGTGGTGTTTGTGAAAGCGCCAGGGATTCTATAACGGTTACCATTAACCCGGCACCTGCATTACCAGGCACAGCAGGAAATACGCCTGCCTATTGTGAAAATGAAGCAGCAAATATTTTAATTGCCACTGGCACTAACCTGCAATGGTACACAACTGCAACAGGCGGTACTGCCTTGCCGGGTGCACCCACTCCAAATACAACTATAGCAGGCGATACAACCTTCTTTGTAAGCCAAACAGTAAATGGTTGTGAAAGTGGCAGAGCCCCTGTAACAGTAACGGTTAACCCCGCTCCTGCTGCACCCACTGTTACCGACCCGGTTATCCAATATTGTCATAATGCCACAGCAATCGCTTTAACTGCAACCGGCACTAACCTGCGGTGGTATGATATTTCAGGTAACCTCATCACCACCGGAGCCCCCGTCCCTTCTACCGCCACAACAGGAAGCAGTTTTTATTTTGTATCTCAAACCATTAATGGATGTGAAAGCGCCAGGACAATGATCACCGTAACGGTGGTAGCTGTGCCCACCGCCCCCCTTACAGCACCTGTAGCCTATTGCCAAAACGAAGTTGCTGTGCCTGTAACGGCCAATGGAACCAATCTTCAATGGTATTCAACATTAACGTCCACCACAGTTTTACCTGCAGCCCCCACGCCTGTTACCACAACTGTGGGTATTGTAAAATATTATGTAAGCCAGTTGATCAATACCTGTATAAGCCCAAGGGATTCGGTTGTTGTAACCATTAAACCAATATCGGCTCCGCCGGCGGTTGTCAGCCCGCTTGAGTTTTGCCAAAATACGGTTGCAGCTCCGCTTACGGCAACAGGCAGTAATTTGTTGTGGTATGCTGCAGCTACAGGTGGTTCCGGCTTATCAACAGCACCCACACCACAAACCACCAGCACAGGCACCAGCTTCTATTATGTAACGCAAAATACCAATGGCTGCGAAAGCAATCCACGTACAGCCATTACTGTTGCTATAAATGCCACCAGTACTGCGGTTACAGGTTTCCGTTACAATAAAGATACATTCTGCCGTAACGCCGTTACTCCGCCCTCACCGTTCTACGACCTTGGCTTTACAACAGGAGGCACATTTGTTTCAGTACCTGCAGGATTAAGTATTAATTCAACAACGGGTGATATCAATTTACCGGCAAGTACTGTGGGCACTTACAATATCACTTATACGTACAATACAACAGGCTGCGTAAATGGCAATGCTTCTTCCACCACCATTAACATTGCGCCGGAAATATCTACCGAACTGCGCTTTTCTTACAATTCCCCTGTTTGTAAAGATGCGGCGCCTGTATTACCACAAACATTCACTGGTTTTACAACAGGTGGCGTATTTGGCAGCCTGCCGGCCGGCCTCGACATGAACACCAGTACCGGCGAAATAAATATTGGCAACAGCCAGCCGGGTACTTATACCATCGTTTACAACATTGCAGAACAGGGCTGCCGCCTGGCAGGCAGCAGGGCAGCGGCTCTTACGATCGTGGATACCACATCACCTGTTACCGCATTTGATTATAGTTCAAAGGATGTGTGTGTTATTGGCGGAGCAGTTAATCCAACCACCATCAAAGCGCCGGGTTTTACCAGCGGTGGCACATTTACAGTGACGCCTGCAGGGCTGAATGTAAACAGCAGCACAGGTGATATTAATATTGGGCTAAGCGTTCCCGGTATATATACCATTAAGTACAGCGTGCCTTCTTTTCTATGCCGGCTTGCAGGCAGTGACAGTGTTGTTTTCAGGCTGAAGGCTTTCGGATTGCCTGTAACAGACTTTTCTTATGTAGGGCCCGTTTGTAAAGGAGATGACAGTGCGGTGGCTGTATTAGATGCCAATATTACTGAGGGAGGCCGGTTTTCATCTTCCATAGGTTTGGTTATTGATACAACAACCGGCACCATCAATCTCGATCAGAGTATGGATGGAAACTATACTATCAGGTATGATGTGCCGCAAGGTGTTTGCAACCCGGCCGGGTTTGGCACTGCAAACATTTTCATTCTTGCCCAGCCTGCCGTACCCACGGTAAGTTCCAGCACAGTATGTGGCGGAGATACCGTTACACTGACAGCTGCTGCGCTAGGCACTATTAATTGGTACACAGAGCCGGCATTATTGAACCAGGTTAATATCGGAACATCATTCTCTGCATTTGTGAACAGCTCCACACAATATTATGTTACCAATAAGGTAGGTGCCTGCGAAAGCGAAGCCGCTGTTGCCGGCATTGTTGTCAGTCCCGTTCCTGCAACACCTTATCTTGGCAGGGATACCTCCTTTTGTGCAAATGAAACATTGGTATTAAATGCAGGTGCTTATAACAGTTACCTATGGCAGGACGGTTCAACCAACAGCACATATACCGTCACTAGTTCAGGCTTATACAAAGTAATTGTGAGCACCGGCATTGGCTGTACCGATAGTACAAGCATTATAGTAACGGTAATGGATGACTGCACTGACCTTGTATTCCCGAACGCATTTGCACCCAATGGTGTTAACCGGACATTCGGTGCACTTGGTAACCTGAGCCCCGTAAGCAGGTATGTACTTCGTATCTATAACCGCTATGGCCAGGAAATTTTTGCCACGGCTGATCCTGCACAAAGATGGGATGGCACCTATAAAGGTCAGCCTGTAAATATTGGCACGTATGCCTATATAGCCAGTTATGTGTATAAAAATAAAGCCGAGCGGGTGAAAAAAGGAACCATCACGGTGATCAGGTAACTATCTTACCGGGCTTCCACTCACAAATCGATTGCCTTTTACATAAAACCTGTAGGGAAGCAGCGCATCTTCCCCGGCACCATCAATTCCGATTCGTTTGCTGGCACCAATACTATTTGCCGGATATTCAATGCCATCTTCGGCTACAAAAAGCCCGTGCCCGGTAAGCTTTACCCCTGAATGAATTTTAGAAATTCCCAAAGCCCGGCTCATATTTCCCGGCCCTTTTGTCAAAGAAAAATCCGGCTTCATTTTACCAGTTCGTTTCAGCATGGCTTCTATCCCCTCCAGCGGTTCTGCAGCCCTGATCAAAACAGCATCAGGAATTTCACTTTCATTTGTAACCACATTAAACAAATGATGCATGCCATAACAGATATACACATAACTGGTTCCGCCTTCTGCATACATGTGTTCATTGCGGTTAGTCCGCCTGCCATTGTACGAATGAGAAGCTCTGTCGGTGATGGCTACATAAGCTTCCGTCTCAACAATCCTTGCCGACGTATGGATGCCATCAATATTGGTAACAAGTACTTTGCCCAACAGCTGCCTTGCCGTTTGCACTACATTTTGTGATAAATAAAAATCAAGGCTCAATTTCTTCAACTTAAAACGTATTTTTAGCAACGAAGATAGATGAATAGGCAATGGGCAATAGTGAAGTTAGCATATAACAACTATTCACAATTGACAATTGACCATTCAAGATATCATCCATTATCTTTTTTAAAAATTAGTCATGCTTAAAGAGATCATTATTGCCATACAATCTTACGGTGATGCACATCGCTTTATTGTTAAACACAAGTTATGGCAATGGATACTGATACCGGGACTGATCTATTCTATCATGTTCTTTACCGGCATGTATTTCTTTGGTAAAAGTGTTAATGCCGCCATTGAATATTTATTACTTACAACAGGGGCTGGGGAATGGGTGAAGTCGCAGTCGCACGGACTATTCAAAATATTATTCTCCGTCACCTATTTTGCTATCTGGCTTGTTTTGATGCTCTTGTTCTTTTCTTTATTCAAGTATTTATTTCTCATCATTGGTTCGCCTGTATTTGCTTTCCTGAGCGAAAAAACGGAGGCGATCATCGAGGGAAAAGAATTTCCTTTCAGTTTCAAACAATTACTGCATGATATTGCCCGGGGAATCAGGATTGCACTCCGCAATGCCCTTTGGCAAACAGTCTACACCATTTCCATCTTCATCCTCTCTCTCATACCGGTCGTAGGATTATTCTCCACTTTTTTAGCGATACTGATCGAGTCTTATTACTTTGGCTTTTCCATGCTGGATTACAGTTGTGAACGGAATAAGCTTACCACCAGCCAGAGTATTGCTTTTATAGGAAGACATAAGGGCCTGGCCATTGGCAATGGCCTGGTGTTTTACCTGATGCACATGGTTGTTTTTGTTGGCTGGATACTGGCCCCCAGTTATGCAGTCATCGCAGCTACGCTCAGTTTAATTAAAACAAAAGAAAAACTATGAGCAGTACGGTTTACTTAGTGCCGTCGGTTTTGGATGAAACTGCCACCCACACCATTCCACTATACCTTGTTGATGCGGTAAAAAACTGCACCGTCATTTTTGCGGAAAATGAAAGAACCGCCAGGCGTTTTTTAAAAAGCATCTGTAAAGAGATCATCATTGATAACTATGAATGGTTTGCGATTCACAAAGCCGAGGAAGAGCAAGTGAACAACTTCAGGCAAAAAATCAGAGAAGGAAAAAACATTGCCATTATAAGTGAAGCTGGTTGCCCGGGCGTGGCAGATCCCGGCCAGGTATTGGTGGAAGCAGCTCAACAAATGAATGCAATTATTAAACCACTCGTCGGGCCCAGTTCCATTTTACTTGCACTGATGGCCAGCGGTATGAACGGACAGCATTTTGAATTTATTGGATACCTGCCAATTGACAATGGAGAGAAGATCAAAATGCTGAAAGAGATAGAAATTACCTCTCAAAAAAAGAACAGTACGCAGATATTTATTGAAACGCCTTACCGTAATGACCAGTTAATTGAAACCATCCTGAAAACCTGTAAGCCTTCCACCCTGCTTTGTATTGCTGCGGAATTAACCGGCGCAAACGAATATGTAAAAACAAAAACGATGGCAGACTGGAAGAAAGAAAAAACCGGCTTTCATAAAAAGCCGGTGATATTTTTATTGAAGGCGAATTAGGATACAATTCAATTTAATTTGGATCACGCATTGATATAATACTGTCCACGATATAGCGGCTATTGCCACGCCACGGAAGAGCTCCATTATATTCTTTGTAGTGTAAGTCAAATATTTTCCCACTATTCAGTTTAAGCTGCTCAAAAATTTCTTTACTCTCTACTGAAAATTCAAATTCATTTGACTGGATAATACCTGCTCCACGATTTTTAATCCCCTCCTGTATCAATTTACCTTCGTAGGTTTTAAATATTTGTCCCTTTCGTACAGCAAAATTTAAGTATCCCGACTTTACTCCGTCATCAGTAAACGGATAATAATATTTCCAGTAAAAAAACACCACCAATGCTAATACTGCAAAAAACAAAAACCATCGTAAGAATTTTTTAAACCCACTGGCTTTTTTGAGCGGTGTAGGTGAAAGTTGTTGAACATCAGCCATAGTTAGTATTTGGTGCAATATAAATTATAAAAAATATTTACCGGTAAAATAAATCCATGGCATACATCAAAACTATATCAATTGTTAAGATGCAGGCAGTTTGTTAAATTTGAGATGTAAAATAGTACTAAGGAGGTAAAATAGTTTAACTAGCTTGCCACATTAAAAGTCAGTGTTTTTTAACTACTTATGAGAAAAGAAAATAGCCCTGGTACTGAAGATAGAGATTTAGTGATTGCGGCAGGACGGGGCAACCGGGAAGCATTTGGCAGATTGTATGATAAGTACGCCGCCTCACTTATGGGAATTATATCGAGAACAGTGGAATGCGGCACTTCAGCAGAGCAAATACTACAGTCAACTTTTCTGCATATTTTGAAAGAAATTGAGTTATTTGATGCCTCGAAAAATTCTTTTTTCACATGCCTGCTTACCATTGCCCGCCAGCAGGTTATTGCCAAAGCGTGGCCGTTGGATTTAACAAAACCAGCATTTGATAATACCGTATAAAGTAATAGCACAAGACCGCCTTATCTGGCTGATGGTGAATCACTTATTTTTGATCTTTTTTTTTACAACGGGATGAATTTTGAAAGTATAGCATCAATTATAAAAAGGCCGGTTGAAGACGTTAAAAAGGATATCATACAGGTAATAAAGAATAATAATTCAAAATAATAAAAAATGACTCCGGAGGAATATATAAACACTGGTTTACTGGAACAGTATGTTCTTGGCTGCACCAATGCGGCAGAGTCGGAAGAGGTGGAAAAAATGGCTGCTGCTTACGAAGCAGTAAGAAGGGAGATAAATGCCATAGCAGATGCGTTGGGTGCTTATGCAATGACTCATACAATTGTGCCGGATCCCATTATAAAACCATTCTTACTCGCAACCATTGATTATTCAGAAAGACTGAAAAGTGGCGAGCCTGTCAGCGAGCCTCCGATTTTAGATAAAAATTCTGTTATTGCAGACTACGCGGAATGGCTCAACCGTACCGACATGATACCATGGAATGACCAGGATATTTATGCAAAAATTATTGGCTATACACCCCAGGCGCTTACGGCCATTGTGTGGTTAAAAGATTATGCCCCCAAAGAAGTACACGATAATGAATACGAAAAATTTCTTATTGTGGAAGGAACCTGCAATATCATTGTGGATGATGAAATAAATGCGTTGGCGCCAGGTGACTATTTCACTATTCCGCTTCATAAACACCACCTGGTACAGGTTACATCAGCCGTGCCATGCAAAGTTATTTTACAACGAGTGGCAGCTTGATAGGTCAATAAAAAATACGGCTGCCTGTTCGTATTTTATAAGCCAAACTTATCAACCAAATAAATAAGCGCTGCCATATTAACTGCCCCCAGGTGCAGTTCTCTCCTGCTTACCGTTTCAAATGTGTCAGTTGACGCATGATGTATGTCGAAATAACGCTGTGTATCTGGAATCAACGCACATAAAACGGTTCCCAGTTTTTTCAATGGCTCAATATCAGCACCACTATGACCTTTTACAAACTCATAAATCCCATAGTTGTAAAATAATTTTTTCCAATGATCTATTTTCTCAAATTGACTGCCGGTATTTTCAAAACTGAAAGTTCGGGGAGAAAACCCACCTGCATCGCTTTCCAAGGCAAATACATGCTTTTCACCCTTCCTTTCAGCGATCTCTTCATACTTTTTGGCCCCCATTCCGCCATTTTCTTCATTCATAAACATCACTGCCCGGATGGTTCTTTTGGGTTGGATACCCCTGGCTTTAAAAGCCCTTATTACTTCTATGCTTTGCACACAACCTGCACCGTCATCATGTGCACCCTCCGCAAGGTCCCAGCTATCAAGATGTCCGCCAACAGTGATGATTTCATTGGGGTATTCCCTCCCCTTCATCTCTCCTATTACATTAAAGGATGAAGCATCCGGCAGCATCATACAATTGGTTTGCACAAATGCAGTCAGCTTCATCTTCCTTTTCAATTGATTGCTCAACCAGTTGGCATCATTGGTACTGATAGCTACGGCTGGTATTTTAGGAAATGAATCATTGTAAACGGTAACGCCAGTATGTGGAGCGTCATCAGGATTGATCGCCATAGAGCGTACCATCGCACCGATAGCGCCATATTTTGCAGCAATTGTGGGAGCACCCCATCTTCCTATGCCGCTCTTGCCATATGATTGAAAAACATTGATATTGGTTGGATCCATCACAAAATTGATAAACACAATTTTGCCATCCAGCACAGCTTCACCTAACTGGTGTATTTCTTCTATACTTTTTACTTCCACCACACCGGCTGTAATGCCGCTTTTACCGGTACCCACAGAATTTCCCAGTGCACATAAATGAAGGTTGTATTTTTTACCTGTTGCCAATTCTATGTATCCGGTTTCTTTTGCACCCCTTTCCCAATGTGGTACCCGGCAAGGCTGCAGGTACACGGTATCAGCACCGGCTTCCTTCAGCATTTTTGCAGTTGCTTCCACAGCTTTCTGTGCGTTTGTTGAGCCGCTTAACCTTGGCCCGATTTTTTTGCAGATGAAACGCAGGTTGTCGTAGGCCTTACCCTGTGACATAATTTCATCTGACATACCCTTTATTATAGTGGAATCATCAGACTGTGCCATTGTTGAAATTGACATCAATAAGAAAGCAAAATGCAGTAAAAATTTTAATCTCATAAACTGTTTTGAAATGCCAAACTTAGCAAGATTATAGCTATCTCTTTGGAGAAATAAACAATGGGTTCAGCTGGTTGATAAATGGCAAATGTGAAAGAGTTTGTTTGGGGATGATTTTTGTACATTGCAGCGCTTTACCGGCACCAGCTAAAAGATAGTTTAAGGTGCATTGGTAAAAACAGGTAGCAGGTCTCCGCTCTTTTGCTGAATAATGAAATAGTGTAAACGGGCTCCCGGACAAAACCGCCAGCAAGGAAGCCAGATTGCAATCCAGCTAACGGTTCTAAAAAATATTGATCATTAAAATTTTCCTTCAAGGAACAGAGGTTATGTCGAAAGAATTAAGAAAACAACAGGCGCTGGAATATCATTCAAAAGGACGGCCCGGTAAAATTGAAGTAATACCAACCAAAGAAGCCAAAACGCAAAGGGATCTTTCGCTGGCCTATTCTCCAGGCGTTGCAGAACCCTGTCTTGAAATTGCGGCCAACGTGGAGGAAGTGTACAAATACACGGCCAAAGGAAATCTCGTTGGCGTCATCAGTAATGGCACTGCAGTGCTTGGTTTGGGTAACATAGGTCCTGAAGCAGGTAAACCAGTAATGGAAGGTAAGGGTGTATTGTTTAAAATTTTTGCTGACATCGATGTGTTCGATATCGAAATAAATGAAACAGACCCTGAAAAATTTGTTCAGATCGTAAAATCACTTGAGCCAACTTTTGGAGGCATCAATTTAGAAGATATCAAAGCGCCGGAGTGTTTTTACATAGAACAAAAATTAAAACAGGAGTTGAAGATTCCCATCATGCATGATGACCAGCATGGTACAGCCATAATTTCTGCAGCCGCTTTGCTGAATGCGCTGGAATTACAAAAGAAAAAAATAGAGAAAGTAAAATTTGTTGTAAGTGGTGCTGGTGCAGCTGCAATGGCCTGTATGAAATTATATGTTTCTTTAGGCGCCAATGCAGATAATTTTATGGTGTTTGACCGGAAAGGGATACTGTACAAAGGCCGACCTGATGTGGAAGATATCAAAAAGGACTTTTGCATTGATGCAAAGTATAAAGACTACAGTCTGCAGGATGCCATGAAAGATGCAGATATATTCATTGGATTAAGCAGCGGCAATGTAGTGAGCCCTGAAATGGTGAAAAGCATGGCAAAGAACCCCATTGTTTTTGCGATGGCCAATCCTGATCCTGAAATAAGTTATGAAGCGGCTATTGATTCCCGTAAGGATATTATTATGGCCACCGGCCGGAGTGATTATCCAAACCAGGTGAACAATGTACTTGGCTTCCCTTATATTTTCCGGGGTGCCCTGGATGTAAGGGCAACCTCTATCAATGAAGCAATGAAACTGGCTGCAGTAAAGGCATTGGCTGCACTTACCCGTGAGCCGGTACCGGATATTGTGAACCTGGCTTATAATGAAAAAACAATTGTATTTGGTCCCAACTATATTATTCCCAAACCGCTGGATCCAAGATTGCTGGCAACAGTGGCACCTGCAGTGGCTAGGGCCGCTATGGAAAGTGGTGTGGCTAAATACCCCATCACCGACTGGGAAGCATATGAAGTGGCCTTGAATAAAAGACTGGGATTGGATAACCAGCTAAGCCGGGTAATCGGAAGCAAGGCAAGAAAAGATCCCAAGCGGGTTTTATTTGCAGATGCTGAAAATACCAAGGTACTAAAAGTGGCGCAGCTGGTACAGGAAGAAGGGGTGGGATACCCGATACTGTTAGGTGAAGAAAAAAGAATTAGAAAAATTGCTGCAACAAACGGTATTGATATCGAAGATATGCCGGTTATTAATCCTAAAGATGATGAACATGACGAAATGCGGGAGAAGTTTGGAGAGTTATTTTATGCCCAGCGGCAACGAAGGGGCATCAATAAACATGAGAGTTACAAAATAATGAAAGACCGGAATTATTTTGGCGCAATGATGGTGGAAACAGGAGAAGCGGATTGCATGATCAGCGGCCTTTCAAAAAATTATGCAGATACCATCCGGCCGGCTATTCAAACCATCGGCACAGAAGAGGGTGTAAAGAAGATCGCTGGAATGTATATTATTTTTACCAAGCGGGGGCCATTATTCCTGGCAGATACCACGATCAATTTTAACCCTACCGCAGAAGAACTGGCAGAGATCACTTTACTGGTTGCAAAAGAAATAAGGCACTTTAATATCACACCCAGGATTGCCATGCTCAGTTACAGCAACTTTGGCAGCAGCGATGGAGAAGAAGCCAAACTCGTAAGAAAAGCAAGGGAAATTGTAAAACAAAAAGATCCAACACTTTGCTGTGATGGAGAGGTACAAGGTATCATGGCTTTTAATAAAGAAATATTAAAAGACAACTATCCTTTTACGGAGCTATTAAATGGAGAAGTTAATACACTCATTTTCCCGAACCTGGCGGCTGGTAATATTGCCTATAATCTATTACAGGAAGTTAGCGGGTTTGATGCGATCGGACCAATTTTATTGGGATTAAAAAAACCCGTGCATGTGCTGCAGTTGGGAAGTTCCATCCGTTCTATATTTAACATGGTGCTGATAGCAGTAGTGGATGCACAAATGAAAAGCAAGATTGATGCAACGGAGGCAGTGCAAAAAAGTAAATGGTGGAAACGATTTAAAAAAACCGCCCATGATATGTAATGCCGCAAAAGCCAAACGACCATATCAGTAAAAAGAAGCTGCCCTTTTCCGTTAGCAAACCTTTCAAAAAATATTTGAGACGGTATGGCCGTGAAATGAACCTGCCTATCTCGTATGATACACTCAAACACTTTGACGGAAGTATTCCGGTAAAAGACAACCTGGGTAAAGACACTTATTGGGAAACTGTTTTTTACAACCCTGTAATGACAGATGAAATTCATGCAGCGCTCAAGAGGGTCTATTCCCATTTAAAATCAAGCGGACCAACACAGGCAGAGGAACACTTACATATTGAACGCATTGATTATTGCCTTTTTGGCAACTCCAAACCCTTTCGCATCAAGATCGTAAACAATTACAATGAAGTATATGACTACTTCTATATAAAAGTGGCAGATTCCTCCAGGATATTCGGTATGGAACTCGAACATCTATTGAGTCCCTACTGGATCAATTTCTGGGTGGATGACAATACCCTGGCCGAGGAACATATTGCGGGTATACCCGGTGATATGTTTGTAGAAAAATACCTGGACAAACCCGAGTTTAATATTAAAAAAATAGCCAAAGAATTCGTCAAGTTCAATGAACGATGCTTCACCAGGCTGTTGGGCGACATGCGCAGTTACAATTTTGTATTTGATCTCACGCAGGATTTTGACGATATACAATTCAGGATACGGGCAATTGATTTTGACCAGCAGAGTTATGAAGGGAGTAAGAATATTTACCTGCCACAATTTTTTAAAGAGAACAATGTATTTGTACAGATGGTACAAAAATATTTGCACCCTGATGTGATAAAACAATACCAGCAGGAAGAAAGAGCACAAATAATAAGAAGAATTAAAGCGCAGCGCCAACGGCTGAGGGATCTTAGAGTGGCAGCTTCTGATGAACCATTATCCACCCCCGAAAAAATAAAACAACTGGCAACCGAGCTGGGGGCATTTCATAATAACCTGCCTGGTTTTCAATCCTGCAATACGATGCCACAGATCATGTACCAGCATTTAAAGGAACTGTTACTTTCGGAACAAAGGAAGGTATACGGTACCGCCTCATAAACCACCCAGCTTACAGGAACAAGGATCCAGAATTCAATAAAGCTATCCCTGCTGCAACTTTTTGCACAGGCATCTTAAATTTATTTCACCGTTAATTGCAAGGCAACTCACAATAGCTTTTTGCAGCGCAATAATAACGGATTACTTCAGTTATATCCAATAAAAAAGCCCCGCGATAAATCGCAGGGCTTAAATGAATATGGCAATTACCTACTCTCCCAGTTGGAATACCAGTACCATCGGCCATAAGGGGCTTAACTTCTCTGTTCGGAATGGGAAGAGGTGAACACCCTTGGAAAAATCACCATAAGAAATTAAAAGATCAGAGGGAATGTGCGGTTGTCAAGAGCTTATCACTCAAAACTTATCACAAATAACTCATCACTTAATAATGTACATATTGGGAAAGCTGTAAAGTAATTATAGAAAAAAATAAAGCTTACGGGTAATTAGTACTACTCGGCTTCGATGTTACCACCCTTATACCTGTAGCCTATCAACGTCATAGTCTCTGACGGCCCTTAAAAGTAAACTCATCTCGAAGAAGGTTTCACGCTTAGATGCTTTCAGCGTTTATCCTGGCTGTGCATAGCTACTCTGCATTGCACCTGGCGGCACAACAGATACACCAGCGGCACATACGACCCGGTCCTCTCGTACTAAGGTCATGCCTTCTCAATTTACTAACGCCCATCACAGATAGGGACCGAACTGTCTTGCGACGTTCTGAACCCAGTTCACGTGCCACTTTAATCGGCGAACAGCCGAACCCTTGGGACCTTCTCCAGCCCCAGGATGTGACGAACCGACATCGAGG